>Ga0138273_1125103_pt1 | contig 8404 bp, 9 predicted proteins | sample C_130709_M_mt_FD_106919 | JGI IMG/M metagenome (GOLD analysis project Ga0138273, IMG submission 106919) | Freshwater microbial communities from Lake Croche, Canada - C_130709_M_mt (Metagenome Metatranscriptome) | ecosystem: Environmental > Aquatic > Freshwater > Lake | place: Canada: Quebec... | reverse complement strand
TCTTGTGATTCAAATTATTACTGGTATTTTTTTAGCAATGCACTATACACCACATGTTGATTTGGCTTTCAGTAGTGTTGAACACATTATGAGAGACGTAAATAACGGTTGGTTGATTCGTTATTTACATGCAAATGGAGCATCTATGTTTTTCATTGTAACTTATTGTCATATTTTTAGAGGTTTATACTACGGTTCTTACATTCATCCGAGAGGTCTTCTTTGGGCTACTGGAGTAATTATTTTTCTTTTAATGATGGCTACTGGATTTATGGGTTACGTTTTACCTTGGGGGCAAATGAGTTTTTGGGGTGCTACTGTAATTACTAATCTTTTTTCTGCAGTACCCTTCGTTGGAGGTGCCATTGTAGAGTGGCTTTGGGGAGGTTTCTCTGTAGATAACGCGACTTTGAATCGTTTTTTCAGTTTGCATTATCTGATGCCTTTCGTAATTGCAGGACTAGTTATTGTTCATTTGAGTTTGTTACATAAAGATGGTTCTAATAATCCTTTAGGTATTAATAAAAATGTGGACACTGTTTCATTTTATCCTTACTTTTACGTTAAAGATTTATTTGCTTTTTTAATTTTAGTTTCTTTATTCTCATTCTTTGTGTTTTACTATCCTAACGCTTTAGGCCATGCGGATAACTATATCCCAGCGAATCCTTTGGTTACTCCACCACACATTGTTCCTGAGTGGTATTTTTTACCATTTTATGCAATTCTAAGGTCGATTCCGGATAAGCTTGGGGGAGTAGTTGCGATGGTTGCAGCTATTTTAGTTTTATTGCTACTTCCTGTAATAAATACTTCAGAGGTTAGAAGCAGTAAATTTCGCCCGATTTTTAGTATAGGCTATTGGTTCCTTGTTGCTGATTTTCTTCTGTTAGGTTGGATCGGTCAAAAACCGGTAGAATCGCCGTACATTGAAATTGGTATGGGTGCAACTTTATTCTATTTTGCCTTTTTTCTTGTGCTACTGCCACTAATTGGTTTAATTGAAAAACAGCTAATAAGATCAGAAAGTTAATAAAATAAAAATTTTTAATTCTTTAAATAATAAATAAATACTTTATAATTTATATAAAATAAAAATAAAAAACTATGTTAAAAATAAAAATAAATAATTCAGAATTTTTAGTAAAAAGCGATATCTCAGTGCTTGAAGCTTGTAAGTACGTTGGTATTTCTATACCACGTTTCTGTTATCATGAAACTCTTTCGGTTGCCGGAAATTGTCGTATGTGTTTAGTTGAAATCGAAAAAACACCAAAACCTGTTTCCTCATGCACCTTGCCTGTTTCAAATAATATGCAGATTTATACAGACACACCTTTAGTAAAAAAAGCACGCGAAAACGTTGTCGAAACGTTATTGTTAAATCATCCTTTAGATTGTCCAATTTGTGACCAAGGGGGTGAGTGCGATTTACAAGATCAAACTAAAATGTGGGGTAGCGACTATAGTCGCTTTTTCATCAGTAAGCGTGGTGTGGAAGATAAAAACTGCGGTCCGTTAATAAAAACTATCATGACACGTTGCATTCATTGTACACGTTGTGTTCGTTTTGGTAGCGAAATTGCTGGAGTAGATTTTTTAGGTACATTAAATCGAGGAACTTCGACAGAAATTGGAAGTTATATATCTAATATGTTTAGCTCTGAAATCTCAGGAAATGTGATTGATTTATGTCCTGTTGGCGCATTGACATCGAAACCTTACGCTTTTAAAGCACGTCCATGGGAGTTGAGATCTAACGAAAGCATTGATTTAACTGATAGTACTGGAAGTAGTATATACGTTAACTTTAAAGAGACAGAAGTTCTAAGAATTTTACCTAAAAATAGTAGCGAAGTTAACGAGAACCTTATCTCAGATAAAGCTAGATTTTTTTATGACTCACTAAAAACTCAAAGATTACAAAGAATCTTTCAAAAAACAACTGACATGAAGTTCAACAGTTTAAACTGGCAACAACTGCTTAGTAAAGTTGATGAGGTTTTAAGCAATAATTCAACTAAAAAAATTGTTATCTTAGTAAATGAAGAGTTGGACTTTCATTCATTAAACATTTTGAAATTTATCTCTAATAAGTACGCTCCAAAAATTGAAATTCAATTTTTAGGCGGTAGTTCGTCGACCTTCAAAAATTACTTTGTCAGTAACGCTGCTAATAAAATTGCAGACATTCGAAAAGCAGGTAAAACTTGTTTTTTACTTTCGTGCAATTTACGTTTAGAAGCTGCTATTTTAAATAGTAAGGTGCGCAGTAAAGTAGTTTCAGAAAACTTCGATGTTGTTAGTTTAGGGCAAAAATTTAATTCAAATTTTCCTGTAAAGATTGTTAATTTAAGTATTCTTAATGTTTTGAGAATTTTAGAAGCTAAAGATTCAATTTCAAGAAATTTGATTGCGAATAAAACTCCTTTAATTGTTGTAGGTGATAGCTTAAATAAAAGATTGCTTGGAAATTTCTCTTTAGTAGGATACTTAAAAAATATCATACCATCAGCTATTATTTTAGAAGTAAAATCTTTTTGTAATACCGAGTCAATCAACTTTCTAGGTGTAAAATCTCTAAATACATGTTCTATCAAAGCTGCAGATGTTGTTTTTTCCATCAATTTAGAAGATAATGTAAGCATTAGAAAACATTTAATGCATTTAGATGTAAAGTCTTTCTGGATAAACACACATGGGTCCAAACTTGCGTCTAGCGCGACTTTTATTTTACCGACTCTAACATATTTTGAACAAGAGGGTATTTTCTTGAATTTAGAGCAAAGACCTCAAAAAACTTTGAAATCTTTATCTGGTGCTAATGACGGTAGGAGTATTAAAACAATCTTACTTTCAATTTTTTCTGAGTTAAACATTGATTTCATAAGTCTAAATTCAAAGTTTGCAACTTTTTTAGAAGAAATTGTTTCACAGCCAAACCTTTTTAAACAATTGTCAAATAAATTCGCCAGAACGAACATGTTTGACATAAAGGGTTTGAGTAAACAAAACTTCGTTAGTCTTTACCCGATAAAAAGCTCATTAGAAGATTTTTATCGTTCAAACAATTTATCGAAAAATTCAATTACTATGGCTCAGTGCTCGCAAGCCGTAAGAGAAAAATTTAATAATTTTAAAACTAATGATTAGGTAACATAAAGGTAATGTATGAGATTGCAAATCTTATAAAAAGGGTTCGATTCCCTTCCTAATCTTAGCTTTAAAATACAACAACCTTTAGCTATTATGCAATTAAAAAAAATAAAACCTACAAGTAATGGTAGTCGTCATCAAATAAATTTACAAAAAAGTTTATTATCAAAAACAAATAAGTTGTTAAAAAGCAGTATAGTCGGAAGCAAATTTAATGCCGGAAGAAGCTCAAGTACAGGACGCATTACCGTTTGGCATAAAGGAGGCCAAGTTAAGCGTCTTTATCGAGTGTTAAACTTTTCCAACCAAAAATATAATAGTCTTGTTTTATCTAACATGTACGATCCAAATCGAAGCTCTTTTATCTCTTTAAATTTTGATTTAGAAAAATTAAACTTTTTTAGAACACTTTCAACTGGATTTGTTTATCCTGGATCGTTAGTTTCATGTTCTTCAGAAAAAGTTGAATTAAAGCTAGGAAATAGAACAAAGTTAAAAAATATTCCTACTGGCTCAATTCTGCATTCTTTGAGTTGTGGCGAAAATACAGATGTTTTATTTGCAAGATCAGCAGGTACGTATTGTCAACTTATTCAAAAAGATCTTAATTCTTGTAAAGTTCGATTACCGTCAGGACTAGTTTTAACCGTTTTGAATGATTCTTATGCAACACTTGGATTAGTCTCTAATCCACAGCACAATTTAACCTGTATAGGTAAAGCTGGTAGAAATCGTCTAAAAGGTGTAAGACCTACTGTAAGGGGTATCGCTATGAATCCAGTAGATCATCCCCACGGAGGTAGAACCAATGGGGGTAGACCTTCTGTAACTCCATGGGGTATTCCGACAAAAGGGAAACCAACAGTGCTAAAAAAAAATCGTAATTATGACTAGATCTTCATGGAAGGGTCCTTTTATTGACCCTGTTTTTTATAAAAAAGCGCAAGAAAATAAAAATTTTAAAATTTGGTGTCGCTCTTCTGTTATTCCGTCTTCTTTGATAGGAGAAACTGTTTTTGTTCATAATGGCAAAGAATTCAAACGTATTTTAATTAGTCGTGAAAAGGTTGGATTTAAATTTGGAGAATTTTCTTTCAGCCGTAAGTACACTTTGAAACAAAAAACCAGCAAAGTTATTGCAAAAACAAAAAAAAAATAAAAAGTCAATATGGGTCAAAAAACTAATGTTCTAACCTTAAGAAAAACAAGGGAGCAATTAAATTTATCAATAGAGAACGCTAAATTGTTTCTTTATGGGTTCAAATTTCTAAAAAATTTTGAAAAGTTACTTCTTGGTAAAGGTGTCTTACTGATTGATAAAATTTTAAATTTTGAAAATAAACAAATTTTTTTTACAATTACTACTTTTTTTAGATCAAGCAAGACCATTAACTATAAACGAAAAGGATTAAAACAAAAATATCCCACATCTAAAATTTCTAAAAAATCAACGTTTAGCGCTTTTATCAACAAGCAATTTCCTTTGTTTGTCAGTAATCTTGTTGTTATTAATTTTAAAAACTTAAACAAAAATTTAAATAAGCGTTTTGTAAGTTTTTTTTTTAACATTGTGAAACGATTTGCTGGCTTTCTATTTGCAAGAAGGTTTAATTTATTCATTGATTTTTTGAAATTGAGTTCGTTTTTCTCTGAATCTAAAATCAGCTCTAACTCTTATCTTTATATTTTAGGACAAATTTTTCGCATTTTGCCTAAACGTAAACATAATCGATTTATTTTTTTTCTTAAAGTAATTTTTACAGCAATTGTGGAAGAGTTTCCTAAGAAATTTTCAGAGGCTTCTCATTCAATAAAAGGAATCAAATTTATAGTTCATGGAAAACTGCAAGGGAAAACGCGAGCTGATTCTCGTTGTATTCAAGTAGGCTCAGTTCCAATTCAAACTATAAGTAAAAATATTGATTTCTCTAGACTTCACGTATACACCATGTACGGGGCATTTGGTTTTCAAATGTGGGTTTATAGGGCTGAATAAATCCGTACAACAAAATTTAAAAAACAACATTTATGCTATCATTTCCGCGTCGCTCAAAATTTAAAAAACAACAAAAAGGAAAATCTTTTAATCGTATAAACAGCACTTCTACTGATTTATACTCTTTAAAATTTGGTTCTATTGGACTAAAAGCACTTTCACCTGGCAGATTAACTTCTAAACAAATAGAATCAGTGCGTCAAGCTATAAGCAAGATTATAAAAAAACAAGGTCGTCTAAAAACGAATATTTTTCCGGATACTCCTATAAGTAAGAAACCCATTGAAGTTCGTATGGGAAAAGGAAAAGGAAGTGTTGACCATTGGGTTTTCAAAGTTAAGCCCGGTTTTGTTTTATACGAAATAGAAACCGAGTTTATTTCTGTAGGAATCAAAGCATTAGAATCAGGTCAAATACGTCTACCAATAAAAAGTCGAATTATTTTCACATAATATATGATATTAAAAAAAATTTTTTCCAAGTTTAACTCTGAAATAGATAACTATTTAAATAAAAAAGTTCTTTCGAAAACAATTTACGGAAAATTTTTAGTAAGAAGCCCTTTGTTAGAAAGTACTCCGTTATATGTCTTGGACAACGACAACATGTTTTTTAATGTTTCGTCATTCAGGTTAAAAAAATTTGTTAAATTACCTCAAGAGGATCTGACTGGAAGCTCTTTACTCGCAAAAGAGTTTGAATACAAGAATAAATTAAACAAATCTTTAGTGATTAAAAATTTTATTGTAAAAAACGATTGTGTGACAAAAACAACACTAATTAATTCTTTTTATTCCACTCTTCAACTCAGTAGAAAACATTACTTAAGCTCTCTATTGATTCTTAATCCGATAAAAGGAGGTTTCATTTGTTATTCTAGTGGGGTTACTGGATTTATGCCAAGAAGTCACGCAACCTTTGCATTTTCTCAAGCACTTAGAGCTTTTACTAAATCTTCTTTTAAAGAAGATTCTGTAAGTAACATGAGCTTTTTAATTGATTATAAGAATAAAATAAAAGATTTTTTAGTTGTCCGAGTTGCTACCTGGTGGGGTAAAATTACTTTATTTCCAAGAATAAAAAGAAATAGATTTTCTATTTTGTCTCGAAGAAAAAAACGATCTTTTTCAAGCAATCTAAATTTTGTTTTTTTAACAAAAAAAACATCCATAAAAAATGTAAAAAAAAAATTATGAAAACAAAAAAATTTAAAAAAGAGCTCTCTGTCGCTATAGCAGAATCTATTGTTAATAGCAATTTTTATTTTTCGATCGAATTAAAAAAAGAGAATCTTAAGGTACTTGAAGCAAATTTTTCAAGTACACTTTTAGTTAAAGTTATTTCAAAAAAGCTAAAACTTTCAGACTTTCTAAAAGCTTCGACCTTCAAATTTCCAATGATTCTTAAAGTTTTTAAAAATTCAGATAGCATTGAAAATTATTTGTCAAATCAAGACGAAAAAAAGTCTCCAATCGTATTTGCAAAATTTAATTTTGTTTCTTTAAAGTCTACAAATCTTTTTTTGTTATCGAAACTAAAAGCAGTGAATACGTTTAATACTTTGGATAATCTATTAAATTCTGGAGTATTATTTTTAAGACTGATTAATGCATCTAAAAAAGAGGCTTAATTTTCCTGAAAAATATTTTTATTATCTTTTTTTTATATATTCTTAAAATATAAATTAAACGAATAGAATTAAAAATGCAATCATTAGAGCGAATAGAGCAATTGCTTCAGTTAATGCGAATCCTAAAATAGCAAATCTAAATAAATCGTCTTTTAGATTTGGATTTCTTGAAATTCCCATAATTAATGATGCGAAAATTAATCCAATTCCGATACCAGCACCTGCTAGTCCGAAAGTTGATAGCCCAGCCCCGATTTTTTGTGCAGCTTGTAACAACATAAAAAACAGTAGAGAGAGTTTTTGTTTTTGTCTTTGAGTTGAAGAGATAGGCCGAGTAGGATTTGAACCTACATTTTTACCGTTATGAGCGGTATGTTCTACCGAATTAAACTATAGGCCTCATTAAATTAAATATTTTTACGCAATTATGTTCAATATCAGTTTTTTTCAAATATTAATAGTACTTGTTCTTTTGTTTTTACTTTTTGGGGACTTTAAAAAGTTAACCTCTAATATTTTAAAATTAAAAGAATACTTCTCAGCTAAGTTGTAAATAATTCAGGAAGAATGGGATTTGAACCCATAAATTTGGTTTTGGAGACCAACGCTTTGCCGTTAAACTATCCTCCTTGTTTTTCACTACATTTTTTTAAAACTCACACTAACCATTTTAGGTTTATTTAATAGAATTAATTTTAGTTCGTTAAAGCTAATTTCAGTGTCTGTTTGAAATATAAACTTGTAGTATTTTATTTCAAATTGTTCTCTAGCAGTTTTATTAACGTGTGGAGACTTTAGAAGAGTTATTCTTTTTTTTTTAATAGGCAAGTTAACAATTTGATGTTTGATATTTACCCCATCTAATACGTTTTTTAAAAACTCTTGGTATAAATAAATAGCTTCTTTGTTTAAAGACTTAATCTTAAATTGATATTTAATTTTCATATGTTTTATTTTAAAGAGTTGTTTGTACGTTTTCAATATTTAATTTTTTCTTTCTTATTAACCGTTTTTATTCTTTATTCTTATAAAGGGCTTATTTTTATTTTATTGACAATCCCTCTCATTGATATTAGTTACGATCACACAGAGACTTTAAATTCTTATAGCAATTTTATATACACACGTCCAGCAGAATTATTAACAATTCATTTTTTTTCTATTTTTTGTATTTCAATTGTAATACAAACACCATACGCTCTTTGGCATTTGGTTGATTTTATTAAATCTAGCTTATTTTTAGAAGAGTATGAAAAGATAATCAAAATATTGATTTCTCTTTTTGTTAGTTTTACTGTTTTTAATTCTTTGTGCTTTTTTTTTATTTTTCCAAAAATTTGGTCGTTTTTCCAAAAGTTTAATACCTTAGTGAATCAATCAGAAAATTTGAATTTTTCATTAGAGCTTTCAGTACAGGATTATTTTCTCTTCGTTTTAGGTTTTTTATACTTTGTTAACATTTTTATTGTGATTTTTTATTCACTGATTTTTTTTATGTTAATTTTTGGTGTGGAAAATTTTATCTATTGGAAGAAACTTTTTATATTTATTAATATCGTGTTTGCAACACTTTTAAGTCCACCCGACGTTTATAGTCAAATAGTTATTTTAATTTTTTTAAG
>Ga0138273_1038340_pt1 | contig 8408 bp, 1 predicted proteins | sample C_130709_M_mt_FD_106919 | JGI IMG/M metagenome (GOLD analysis project Ga0138273, IMG submission 106919) | Freshwater microbial communities from Lake Croche, Canada - C_130709_M_mt (Metagenome Metatranscriptome) | ecosystem: Environmental > Aquatic > Freshwater > Lake | place: Canada: Quebec... | reverse complement strand
TGCTTGTTTTTATATTAATTAAATTAACTAATCTTGTTAATTTTTTATTTAATATATTTACCGCATCCCTGAACAATAAATATTATCCCCTATTTTAATATGTGTGTGTTGAGCTAGTATCCACACATTTGTTGCCGTTATTATGGCCTTATTCCTTTTCCCCATTAAACCACAATTATGTTGTCACCTAATGAGAAAACCCCCCCAACCCCAATTTTTAATCAAACGATTATTAATATTGAATCTGATTTATTTAAGATTCATGATAGGCAAGTGGCCCGTTTAAGAAAGAAGTGGATTCGTGAATCCAAAAAACCTTTGATGGAAGTTCAAGGGATTACATCTGATTTTGCTAAATATGCTTCATTAAAATTTTTACAAAACATTCCTAGTGAATGGTATTTGAATAAATTAAATGTTGATGCTAATTTTGCAATTAAGTTGATCGAAGATATTGGTATATTGATTTACCAATTGTCCAAATCTCAGTCTTATGCTGATATTTGTGTAGGGATTGCTACGTATTTAAAATTACGTGGAGGCAGATCCTTGATTTTTGATAGTACTCTGAAGATTTGTAAATTTAAATTCTGTGAGATTTTTTCTCTTAGTGAATTAAATGCACAATCTGACGATATTGATCAGAATAGTTCAAGTGTTCTTGATAAAATTTTTGGTGTTTGTAAAAAAGCATTAGGAAATTTTCAAGAAATAAGAAATTCTCCATTATTTGAAAAATTATATACTTTTTGTATGTATATGCTTGGCTTATCAGTTTTTGATAAGGTAGGTTTAAGTATGGACAATTTATGTTTTTCTAAATTCGCTCAAGAGTGTATTAAGAAAAAATATCATCTTGGTATAGATTTTATCTATAGTATGATGGATACATTGTATTTTCTTTGTGAAAGAGGATATCAATGTATCAAAACAGGATCTTTAGATCCTATATATCATAGTGGTTCTTCTTATGAGAAATGGTTTTCAAAAACTGTTGATCTTAAACAGAAATCCACTTTACTTAATGATCCTGAAGCTCATGGTTTCACTGAATCTGGTTTTTTACGAGATTTAGATGATGTTATTGAGCAAGGTGAAAGTATTTACCAACATGCTACTCGCATTGGTCATATGGAACGCTCCAGCGTTCGTAATTATGTGAATGATTTAAAAATGATTCGCAGTAATGAATTATCATCACGAAAAGCTCGTGAAGGGAGAGATGCTCCTTTTGGAATTTTAGTTAGTGGTAATTCTAGTGTAGGTAAATCAACAATTATTAATATTTTATATAATCACTTTGCTAAAGTGCGAGGTTTAAAAAATGATGATTGTTTTAAATATACCAAAAACCCAACTGCTAACTTTTGGGATGGTTTTAAAACATCCATGTGGTGTTTAGTACTAGATGATGTAGGTTACCTACATCCAAATTGTGCCACTTCTGGTGATCCTAGTGTTATGGAGATTATTCAAATTATGAATAATGTAGCCTATGTGCCTGACCAAGCTTCTTTGTCAGACAAAGGCCGTACTCCTTTGCGATGCAAATTATGCATTGCAACTACTAATACTATTCATTTAAATGCTCAATTTTACTTTGCGTGTCCTATAGCTGTTCGTAGACGAATGCCTAATATTTTAGACATGAAAGTAAAACCTGAGTATAGCACTGAATCTGGTATGTTAGATCATACCAAAGCTATAACCACACCTGGTGAATATCCTAATTTTTGGATTTGGACTATTAGAAAAATAGTTCAAACATCAGATAAGACCTGTAAGGATGAAATTGTTCATTCTTTTTCCGAAATTAAGGATTTTCTTATGTGGTATAATAGAGCTATAATTAATTTTGAAGCTATGCAATCTTTAGTTAAAGAAAGTAATAATACTTTTAAAGATATGCAATTGTGTGCTTGTAATTTACCTGTTTCTATGTGTAATTGTTTAACTGCTGAATCTTATGATGAGGAGTTAATTCCAATTAATAATGAAATTGGTGAATTAGAATCATTAATAACACAATATGAACAAAGTCTTGAGGGTCAAATAGACCCTGAATTGAGATATCACATTAAAGATAAACTCGATACTCATTATGGGAAATTGTCTCATTTGAAAGCTTTACGTAATCGTGAAGTTGAATTAATTAAAATAGCTATGTTAGACGATCTCGTTAATAAAAAAGCTATTTTAGCTAAACGAGAGATTGACGCTAAATGTGCTGCTAAGGCACAATTAGAAAAGGAAGATAAAGAAATAGATGAACTTTTGAAAAATATTGAGTATAAACAAAATGCTCTTTCTTGGAAAGAGAGTACTTCTAATGTTCTTTTAAGAGCTTGGTCTCATGTTCCTTTTTTAGCTGCTTTATTAAATTTTATTTATGCTTATGCTCCTGAATTTGTTAGTCAATTGTTAGCTAATTTAGCTAAACATGTAGTTAAAACATCTACTAAAGATGCTTTATATTGGAAAACATTAGGAGATAAAGTTTATCATCGTATTGGTGGTAATAAAACTTTAGCCCTTATTTCTGGTGCTATAGTTACTTTATTAGGAGCTTATGGTGTAACAAAAATGGTTACATCTCGTCAAAAGAAACCACAAGGTCGCGATAATGGTCGCCCAGATGGTGTACAAGATGAGAAAAGTAATGTTTGGACAAATAAAGCTTTCCAATTAACACCTTTTGATGTACCAATGCAATCTGTTGGCTATAAATCTTTTGTAGGTACTTTTGAAAATAAAGTAGCTAGTAATATGTATAAGTTTACTTGTACTTATGAAAAAGAAGGTAAAATGGTAGTACGTCCTGGTACTATGATGCGTGTACGTGGTCAGGTTTTTATGTGTAATAATCACACATTACCTGAAATTCAATCTCTTGAATTAGTCATGACACGAACTCATCGTAATCAGGGTGTTAATACTAATACTCAGGTATTGTTAAATGCTTCTCAGATATTGAGATATCCAGATAATGATATGGCCTTTTTTGTTATTAAAGGTTTACCACCTGGTAATGATTTGACACCTTATTTTTTAGAACAATCTATTGGTGGTTCTCATACAGGTAATTATATTATTCGTAATGAAACGGGTGATATAACTAAATCTGTTATTGAAAATGTTAAATATACTGATAAACCTTTACATGAGTGGTTAAAACCACAACAAGGTACTTTTGTCGGTAAGAGTCAAATTTTAACTAAGAATGGCGATTGTGGATCACCTTTAATTGTTAATACTGGCTATGGTCCAGCAATTTTTGGTGTTCATTGTTTAGGTAGTGCAACTAAGGTTGTTGCTGCTACTTTTGTACCTAGAGCTTTAGTTTTAGCTGCTTGTACTTCGTTAGATTCAGTCTTTGTTGTTCCTGGTGAACCAAAACTGAATGCTGAAGGTATTGAACGTTCATTAGGTGAAGTTCATTATAAATCTCCTTTTATGTTTATAGAAGAAGGTTTTGCTGAAGTACATGGTAGTTTTCAAGGTTTTAGAGCACGTAGAAAAAGTGCTGTTACTAAATCTTTAATTTGTGAGCAATTACAAAAAGATGGTTTTGTATTGAAGTATACTGCCCCTAAATTGAGTGGGTGGGAACCTTGGTATTTAGCTGCTAAAGATTTAGTTTTACCTATTAATGCTTTGCAACCAGCAATTTTTGCCGAATGTGTGAAATCTTTAAGTAAACACTTTATAGATAATATACCATCTTCTGATTTATCTCAGGTTATGGTTTATGATCTTAAAACTGCTGTTAATGGTTATCCTGGTACTAAGTATGTTGATTCTATTAACAGAAGTAGTAGTGCAGGAGCTCCTTTTTCTAAAAGTAAAAAGTATTATTTCCATTCATGTGATGGAGAAGATATTTGGCAAGATGCTATAATGCCTAATGAAGAAATTCAAGATAGAGTTACTAATATTTTGGATTTGTATGCAAAAGGTCAGCGTTATCATCCTGTTTTTACTGGTTCAGTAAAAGATGAACCTTTGACATTTAAAAAAGCACTTATTAATAAAGTACGTATTTTTTCTGGAGCACCTGTGGATTGGTGTCTAGTTGTAAGAATGTACTTGTTGAGTGTCACAAGGTTAATACAAAATAATAGATTTATCTTTATGAGTATGCCTGGTGTAAATTGTCATAGTTTAGAATGGGAACAGATATTTAATTATTTAAATGTTCATCCTAATAAATTTGCTGGTGATTACGGTAAATTTGATAAACGTATGCCACCTATTGCAGTATTAGGAGCTTTTGAAATATTAGAAGATATTTGTAGAGCTGCTGGATTTACTGATGAACAAGTTTTAGTAATTAAATGTATTGCTTATGATACAGCTTTTGCTATGACTGATTTTGATGGAACTTTGGTGAGCTTTATGGGTGGTAATCCATCTGGAAATCCTCTTACTGTCATCATTAACTGTTTAGTTAATATTCTCTATTTAATGTATAGTTATTATATTTTAAATCCTGAACATGAGTGTGAATCATTTTTTAAGAATGTGAACGCTGTAACATATGGTGATGACGGAGCTATTTCAGTAAGTGAATGTGCTCCTTGGTATAATCACACTACTGTATCTGAAATGTTAGCTGGTGCTGGCATTACTTATACTATGGCTGATAAGGAAGCCAAATCAATTCCTTATATTCCAATTGAAGAAATTTCTTTTTTAAAAAGAGTTTTTGTTTGGGATGAAGATATAGGGGCTATTGTTTGTCCTTTGGAAATTGAATCTATAGAGAAAATGTTAATGATTAACGTTAAATCTAAGAGTATTGATTCCAAAGCACAATGTATGGCAACTATTGATTCAGCATTACGAGAATATTTTTATCATGGTAAGGTTATGTTTAACGAAAAACGTACTTACCTAATGAGTTTAGTAAAAATGTTCGAACTGGAAAATTATGTGGAAGCACACACTTTTCCAGCATGGGGATATCTAAAACAACAGTTTTGGTTATCTTCAACAGGTCTAATTGTACCTAGAAAAATCAATAACGCATTTGTAAATAATGCGAATGGGCCTCTGGAACTATGTCTTAACCAAGAAGTTCCAAGTGTGAGTAGTTACTGCTCGTCTGCTATCAATTATGTTTTCAACGTAGATGAGAGAGTGGACTCACACTTCAACCCGCATGGGCGTTCCCCAAAGTCTCTTTTAAGAGAATCTGTCGGCTGGTCAGAGGAAGGAAAGCATAACTTCGCTATGGAAGGAGTCTCTCATAGCGTCGTAAATCGACTCGGTAATCAATTAAATAAAGATAGTCAGCGTAAGACTAAAACTACGCAAAACATATTTCGTTCGGCTCAAAATAAAGGTCGTAACGATTGGGACATACTTCAAACTAAAGCTAATATGCTCAAGAATTGTACATGTTCCCAGTGCATAAGAGAAATTTTATGCGCTCAATCAGAGGATATTCCTGTTCCTGCTGCTTACGAAAGTGAGCTTTCTTGGGAACAAATATCCCACATCAGAGGAGATGAACCTGAATCTCAAGAATTAGCAGCATATTGTGAGTTATTTAAAATAACTTTAGATCCTGCTGAAAGATTTAGACGTTCAGTTCTTCGTTATGATGCAACTCGAATTAAGGATATTTTCGATGATTTAGATTTATTTTTAGATGCTCCTTTGTGTCCATTTGAAATTCAAAGTACTGATGTTTCTGCTGAAGTAGCTATGGTTGCTGGAAACGGTAATACTGTTGCTCTACAACAGGAAGTAGTGGCTTTTCATGATGAGAATCTAGGAGAAGTTGCTGGTATGGCAGCTACATTTGATGCTGCTGCTGCAGCTGATGATGTTAGTGCAAATACAGAATTAGGTGAATTTTTATCTCGTCCTGTTAGCATTCTAAATTATGTTTGGAATGAATCTGATGCTGTAAATACAGTACATACTGTGAATCCTTGGCTTGTCTATTTTTCAGACGCGAGAATTAAGAATAAATTAAATAATTATGCTTATATTAGGTGTAATCTTAAAATTAAAGTTTTGATAAATGCTTCTCCATTTTATTATGGTGCAACATTAATGCATTACTTACCAATGAGTTCTACTATTACTGGTACTACAGTATCTGGTAGTAATGGTGAATTTATTCCATATTCTCAGAGACCACATTGTTGGATTTATCCTCAAAATAATGCTGGTTGTGAAATGACATTGCCTTATTTCAATTATAGAAATTATATTGATGTAGTTACAGCTACTAGATTTACATCTATGGGAACACTCAGTTTTGTAAATTACACTGGACTACAAAGTGCTAATGGTGCTGTAGGTACTGGTGTAACTGTACAGGTTTATGCTTGGGCAGAAGATGTTAAAGTATTTGGACCTACTGTTGGTCTTGCTTTGCAAGCTGTTGATGAGTATATTACTAATCCAGTTTCTGCAGTATCTAGCGCTGTTGCTAGTGCCTTAGGTAAATTAAGTCGTGTTCCAATTATTGGAAAATATGCTACTGCAACTTCTATTGGAGTGCAGGGTATATCTGATGGAATAAAAACCTTAGGTTATACTAATACACCAGTTATTGGTGATACTGAAGGTTTTAGACCTTGTGCTGCTCCACCATTAGCCACTACGGAGAATGGTTATGGTTATGAAAAATTAACTGTTGATAATAAGAATGAATTATGTGTTGACAATGCTTGTGTTGGGTTACCATCAGAAGATGAATTTAACATTGCTAAAATTTGTGAGCATGAATCATACATTACAACTGCTACTTGGGCATCAACTAATGTAACAGATGATATTTTGTTTAGTTCTTTAGTAACGCCTAATTTGTCAGTTACTGCAGCTATTGCTGGTGCAACTGTTACACATAGTACACCTATGTCTCATGTAGGTAATCTTTTTACAGCTTGGCGAGGTCCTATTGCTTTTCGTTTTAGATTCATTGCCTCTGCCTTTCATAAGGGTCGTGTGCGTATTACTTTTGATCCTTCAGGAGTTGCTGGAAATAATGTTATCTCAGATGTTCAATCGTCAGCAGTAGCTTATACTGAAATTATTGATTTAGGTAAAGATTCAGATGTAGAATTTATTGTTCCATATATGCAAGCATTACCATGGTTACAAATAAGTTCATATAATCCTTCTGCGCATTCTACGTCTTTGACGCCTACGTTTGCGCATAATACATTACTTGATAATGGTACTATTGTATTGAGAGTTTTGACTGCATTGTCAGCTCCTGTTGCTACTTCCTCAATTAATATTCTAGTTTTTGCTAGAGCTGCTCCTGGATTTGAATTTGCAAATCCTTGTAATTTACCTGGAACAAGTTCTTTCTTTGCTCCACAAAGTGAGGATGTTATTCAGGTAACTGCTGGGCAAGTTTTAAGAGCTGCTCCAGAGCGTTATTTAATTAATATGGGAGAAGCTATAGTTTCACTTAGACAAATTCTGAGAAGAATGGTTCAAGTAGAAACTAGAGGTTTGACAACTAATGTAACTAACACATTTGTTAATACTAAGATAATTAGAGGAAAAATGCCAGTTTGTTATGGTTATGATGTTGCTGGAATAGATAGAGCAGATCAAATAGTTGGTGTTGGTACTAATATACCATTTAATTGGACATATTTACATCCAGTTACTTGGGTCTCTAATATGTTTATTGGATATCGAGGATCTATGAATTGGTATGTTAATGTTGAATCTAGTGCACCTATTTCTTCAATTAAATTTTGTCGTATTCCAGAAACTAATGCTACATATGCCTTGTCTACTGCAAGTCATACATATGCAAGTGCTAATAAAACAACAGCATTTTTTAAAACCAATATGACTAATTCATTTGGTGGTGCTGCAATAACTAATCAATTGACTCAAGCTGGTTTGACTTATAATCATCCAAATTATAGTCAATATAAGTTTAGTTTAACTGCTCCTGGAAATGCTTCCCAATTACCATCAACAGGTGGTCAAGGATATGATGCAGGTTTCTTAGAAATAAGACAATCTGGAACTGTTGGAGCTTTAACACTCAATACGAAGATTAATTCTTATTGTGGTATTGGTACTGATTTCAGTTGTCAATTTTTCATAAATGCACCTTGTCATTATGATTATACATCAACCCCAAATGCAACATAATTGCATTTACATCTCTTAGGTAAGAGAATAAACTACCTGGCGTATGCAATGCCCAATTGCATTTGAATAAAAAACTATGTCCGATATGGTCGGCTTAGTCCTGTTTAATAGACAGGTTGTAAAACTCCGGGGTAACCCTTGGCTAACTTATTAGATTAAGTACTTTCATTTTTTTCTATGAATTTAGCCGGGATCCCCGACTGAATTCAGAAATTTTTTTAGTGAGTACAAATTATAATCTTTTAAGTTAGCACGGAGTAAGAGCTGCG
>Ga0138273_1044539_pt1 | contig 8418 bp, 1 predicted proteins | sample C_130709_M_mt_FD_106919 | JGI IMG/M metagenome (GOLD analysis project Ga0138273, IMG submission 106919) | Freshwater microbial communities from Lake Croche, Canada - C_130709_M_mt (Metagenome Metatranscriptome) | ecosystem: Environmental > Aquatic > Freshwater > Lake | place: Canada: Quebec... | reverse complement strand
CGGGAAACCAATGACTGTTATGTCAAATATTACCATCAATAATTACAATAATGAAACATGAAACTATTTTTTTATACGCTATTCGTATATTTCTTTTTAATAACTTTCGTGTATTATCCGCATTTTTATATAAAAATGAAACTAATTAACCAATATTAGGTTATAAATATCTTTCGTGTATTATCCGCATTTTTTAAAGTAAATGAACTTTTTAATAATCCTCTGTAACACCGGCTGATTGAAACCCTCCAGTTACCGTTGCTGTTGTTACACCTACCATTGCATTAATATAATTGGGCACACCCAAAAACTGTCCTGTTCGAAAATCATCAGCTGCAGCAATAAATGTTCTTATTACAACAGGTGCTGATGAATAAATAATTACTGTGCCACTCACACCTGGTCTTATTACAGAAATTGGCGTATTCATAATATAAGGAACTTCAATGTCACAACTAACATTTGCATGATTTAAAATTTCAACATGTGCTGGCGTTGACGCAATTGCTATATTAAATGCCGTAAATGGAGCTGCAAGAGTTGTTGGTAATGAACTAACATTAGTACTTGCTTGAGTCAACTTACTATGAGCTACAACCGACGTACCTGATATATTTGGTAAAACGGTACTAGTAGAAGTATAAACACTTTGGTTTGGTATCAAATTTAAATATGAAGTAATAAAATCCCATACTTGCATTTGTTCAGTAGATCCACTACTCGCTGTAGTATTAGACGCCGCTAGCCCCTGATTAGGCATGTAAAAAATAAATACATTTTGACCCATCGGAAAATTGGCAGCTCCTGGTGCATTCTCTAAAACAAAAGACATTCGTAAACCTCCTTTATAACATCTATACATATTCAAAAAAGGATGAATACACATAAGATTTGCTAAAGGATCAATCGTTACAACATTTAATCCAGTAAAAATTGATGAGACAGCTAAAACTCTTCTTTTCACAATTTCTCGAAAAGTAGTAACTGGATGTAAATAATCATTATTATTCATCATTTTTAATTGTGCTTGTCGTGGAAAAACACTAACAATACCTGTTTCACAATAATTTGAAAATTCCATATCAGCACCCATAGCACAATACACATTCATTGTGATTGTATTACTCACTGATGCAGGTGATACAAGAGGATTCAAAACATACACTCCCAATTGTCCAATAAAATTACTATAAGGCGTATAATTGGAAGCATTTAATTGTGCTTCTTGACTATTAAAACCTGTTAATTGAAACGAATTACACCACTCGACAACATGTCGAAAAGGCACACGAACAATAACCTCATTCATTCCTCTATTCAATTCAAAAACAACTCCATTTCCTGAAGTTGGATCAATTGTACTTGGTGTAATTAAAGCTGGTAATGAAAGATAATTTGCTCCATACTGCCATCCAATAAAAACTTTCATCGTGTGAAACTGCGTACAAATAAACTCAAAACGATACACTAATGTACCTCGCCAACACTTACAGTGTAATGCCATCATAGTACTAATAACAGGATATGTAGAAGCCAATAAAGGATTAGCATTTATTTGATTTCCAGATCGTATAGGATCAGTAATCCAAGTTTGCTCTACAAGTCCTAATCTTTGAGAATATATTCGCGAACCTCCCGCATTAGCACTAGTCAAAGGATAACCTCCTAAATATGTAAACCTTTCTTTAAAAAAATCAAAATCCATTTCATCTTTAAAATTTCCAAAATCTTCATATCTTGTTACAGCTAATGATCTAGGATGTAAATCCATTCGATTAACTGGATAGACTCCTTCCGAATTATTATAATATGACGTTGCTCTCCTTATCATTGGCATTGGGGCAACTGTATTACTTACAGAATCCATAGCGAAAGGAATAGTTGCATTTACATCAAAGGCATCTCCTTCAAATGTCATTGGTAAAGCCGCATTAGTTGCTTTTCCAATATTACTTGAAATCATAGTCAAATCCAAAAACTGTGCAGAATTTTGGGGTTGTATAATTTTCAATTGTACATCATCCAAAATCGTATACAATGTCCAATTAAGACTAGTTGAAGCACCTGTACCTGCACTAAGTGGTGTAAATACAACAACTGTAATACTTCCATACTGCTGAAAATTTGTCGTTATTCCTGCACCTGGAAAATATACATAATCATACTCTCCATCCCAAGGTGTTTCCAATTCTACTACAGTATTATAACTTGCAAGCGTTTCCACGCTCTTTAATTGTGGCACACTATAATGTATTTGTCCTGTCGTTCTAACACAAACTGTCGTATCAAATTTTCTATATGGTACATATAGCAAACTCAATTTCCCTTGATGAAAAGGAGTACCATTTAACTCTAAACGAAACCTAAACTTACACCTTATGAACTTAAAATTATTCATATAAGTATTATATTTAGGAATTGTTGTTAAAATACCTGGTAAAGAAGCTGTAAACAACTGTGTTCCTTGTGTATTTGATGTAGTAAATGCTCCAAATGCAGTTCTAACAGGTATTCCCATTATATTTGAAATATCCATATTAGGCTCTTGCAATACTCGTGAAGTCCATTGTGATGGTACTGCAATTTTATCAACAGGAGTTGATTCCTCATATCTAATTGCACCCACATTTTCCTTAGTTGGTATATCACTAATTTTTTCACAACATGCATTACCTAAATCTTCCATCTGTGCTTTCACTAAACTATTATTGAAATTACTTTCTAAAGATATAAGTGCATCAAATTTTCCTGTTCTTGAATACATTCCATCGTAATAATTCCACGTTTTCAACTTTACATTATATCCACGTTCCTGAAGGAAAAATTGACACCTATTTGTAAATGTTTCAAATGTTTCCTTTCCATAAAAATATATAAACATTTGTGCCATCTCTACATTAACTAAAGTAGAATCAAGATGTGATAATGGATTTCTTATCCACATTACCATACTTTCAATTGTTTCCATTGACATTAATGGAACATACATTCCATTCTTCATACCAACTTTCCTCTTTAAATACTCCACATCATTGAACGCCACAAATTTATCAGTTATTACTCCTTTTTGTGCATTTGTTAATCGCACACCATACTTAATAAGAGTCTCTGACAAACTTACATTATTGAACCATAAAGCAACAGGACTTTTTACTGTTGATGTATTATCATCACCATTTATAGCTAATGCTACATTATCACGAAACACGTCATATGGTGGCGTAAATTGATATTTTTCTTTAAATAATATAACAAATGATAACATCATATATATCAAACTAATAAAACTATCCAATTCCGCTGTCATAGGTAATCCTGATGGAACACCCAAATTTTTCATATATAGTGTATTAAACACTACAACAAAAGTAAAACACACTTCATGCATTAAACAATACCTAACATTCTGATTTTCAATATCATCATCATACCATTGATTGACTCCATTAAGAAACACTTCCATTAATTGCCATACAATTCTAGCATCAAACTCTTTAACATCATACCCTAAGACGTTTGAAGAATTACTTAATAATCTTGTCCATAATTTATCCCAGTCTCCACTTTCAGGATTTATTCCTACGGTAAAACCAGCATCTGGTCCATATTTATGAATATAATTCAAAAATGCCCCAAAATATCTTCTAAACAAGATAGTATAAGGCATTGGACACCCTACAAATGCTCTAGTATTTCCACTAGCTATTTTACTAAGTGGTCTCAATTCGTCCTTCAACAATGCTGTCCAAATGAAACCAATTCTTTGCCTATTCTTAGCACATTTTTCAACTTCTCTAACTTCATTCAACATTTCTTCTCCTTTCAACGTATACTTCCATGTTTGTTCAGAAACATCATATTCCATAAAATCCAATTTTCCTTTACTACTAGTATGTTTAACATAAGGTAATCCAACAGATGTATGTGGATTTATCCTTTCTAAATGACTCATTCCATTCAAAACTGTTAAAAAATCCAACAATGGACGTTCTTGATAAAAACCCATATTGTTTATAAACTCATTTATCCATAATTGTACAACTTTCACCACTTCGTTTGGAAAATTTGGTGGTGAGGCTGTATATTTCATGAATTGTTTTTCTAAAATCGTACACCCTGTACTTTCCGTATATCTTTTGTCTTTAGACGATAAAACACAAGGTTCCTTAATTATATCAAAACAACCATGCAATAAACTTGGCTCTATTTGAGTACGTGGTGGTTGAAACAAACAATATTCTTTATCAACTCTTCCTAATAATTCCACATTACCAGTTATTTTTGGTTCAACCAAACAATCCATTAACTCCAACTGAGCCTTTATTTCTATAGGCTTCTTTATATACAACAATGCTTTCATTAACTGCTCTTGTGTTATTAAATTTGTATATCCTCTAGTAGTATTAACTGCACTAGCAACATGTATTCCTAAAATTTTACGTTGCTCACTATTGTCAAAGCGTAATAAAACACCACCACAATCACCATCATAAGTATTTGCTTGGTAATTAAAACCACGACACAATAAATAATGATCATTTCTTGATATATAATCAACATTCTTAGCATTCACATGATATGGTAATTCCATACGTATTACATTTTCCTTTCTTCGTACTATTAAAGTACCTGCATGTATATCTAATGTATTTCGATATATTAACAGATCTTTTTCACTAATGAAGTGCTTTGTTATATCACTTCTAAACTCAGATCCTGCATTGAAATCAATTAAAATTGCATCATCATTTACTAAAGCAAATGTATTTGATGTTATTGACATATGAAAAACTGATACTCTATTACCACTACATGGTAATTCAATACGTGCTACGTATTGATCAGCTTCAAAATCAACTGGTATAAAATGTCTAGGACATAATAATACATTACCAACTATTGGTAAAGCGTTCATTTTTGCAATGTCAATACCATTTTTCATCAAATAAATTTGACATAATCTTGGTACGATTTTATTTTCAATTAAATCACACGCAATTTGATCATATTCAGCTCCTTCAGCTCTTGCAAATTTATTAATATCTTTCATAGCCTTAACTTTAATCGTATGTGTATTACGTTGTGCTTCATCCCAAGATTGTGCATTTAAAACAACACCTTCTTTACGATATCTCACATAATTATAAATATCACCAACATGTGCGTCACATTTTGTATCAATACAAAATTGACTCACTGACTCAAATAAAGTTGGTTCCTTAATTTGACCACTTATATAATTAATTATATACTCAATCAAATTAAAAAAAACTTTAGCAGTCAAATGCGTAATGAACATTATTGCAACACCATCCATCACGCGACTAATAAGTTTAATCCAGTTTGTTTTTTTAAGAACATCAACTGTATTATCAATCATTAAATTAAACTTATTATACACATATTGCATATAGCAAGACACATTTTGGCGTGTCGTAAAATGTGCAGATTGTGCTTTAACTATATTCACTATTGGTTTCATTAAATCCAATTTTTCTTGTCGTGTATATTTTGAAGCAATTGTTGTATTTCGTCTTTCCTGTAAACTTCTTTCATTATCTAAATGCTTTATAAATAAAGTTTCAGATAATTCCATAAATTCTCTAAATGTTGCACCGCTTTTTAATATGATATTTTTTGATCCTGGTAAGGTAATATCAAATCTTAAATGCGACCAATCAGAAGAATATTGTCCTATTTTTATTTGATTCACACTTAAGTGAATACGATTGTATAATGCGTCAGGACACGTAATAACACATGGCAAATTTCCTATAAAATTAGTATTACTACATACTACTATTACAGAACTCGTAAAAGGCGTTCCTTTCTTTCCTATCACATCATCATCAATTGTTGGCATATTTAACAAAAACTGATTATTGGTAACTGCTGAAAACAATTCCATCACTTCTTTTGATAAATTTTCCACTGATTGAAAACCGTCATCAACAATTACTACATTTTGTCCTCGATAACCTGACCAAAAATCATCTGCTGGAGAACGACAATAAATATCTGCTAAGTCGTTTGATCCAACTAAAAAACCTCCAACCATTGGCGCAATTGTACTCTTTCCAGTACGAGATTCACCATATAAATTAATAACAAAAGGACAATATCGATTTCCAATCAATATTTTATAATCATTGAACTCTTTAATAATACTATCTAAACAATTAAATCGTTCTTTTAAACTATTCATTCCACCAACCAAATTTTTATCACCAATTTGTAAATGGCTATTAATAATACTAACTTTTCTATCACGCAATTCCAATAATGCTCCATACAACTTATCATCTCGATAAAATGATTGTGTTGTTTTTTCTTCTTTTGCTGTATTATATAATTCAATAAACTTTGTTACATCCTCTACAAAATCGGTAACAACAACTTCTGCATCTGGATTATATTTTTGTAAATATAATCTTATACTTGTAAAAGGTATTAACTCAATTAAATACTTTTTAATTGTAGTTAAAACAGACTTAATATCCGTAATTGACATAAAACGTTCAAATGAATTATATTGCATTATTGTTTTAAAACAAAAATCAAAACTAAATGGTAAATGAATAAATCCATTAATCCATGTATAAATAGCTGAAAACAAACTTTCTGTTTGCCCTGCTTGACTAAAAACATTACAAATAAAATTAAATATCATAGAAAAAAAACCTGTCAAAATTTCACTTCCATGCTTTATAGAAGAAATAATTGATGGTAGAAAATTTGCTATTACGCTTGCTTTGAAAACTAGACCAAAATCATGTCTATATAACAAGCGTATAATTTCCATAAAATTGGTAATTGATGCAATAAACTTAACATTCAAAAATAATGTTTGAATTATGTCTAATAAAGAAGTACTTTGTTCTTCTTTCGCATCTTCCCAATTATCACCATAAACAAAATCTGTTAATCGATTCACTTTCCTTATAATTTTATCAAAAGCTGGTAAACTTTCATTAATTTTTGTACTTGTTGTTTTTAATGATTCAATTAAACCATTATCTTCAACTTCATTTACTAACAAGTCAACATTTTCACTAAGATTTTGAATTGAACTCATCGTTTTAGTAATTGGTGTTAATATACGTTTCATTTGTGCGATAATGTATTCCTTTGCAAAAATTACTTTTCCAAAATCATTATTATTATTTATTTCATACAACTTATTAACTAAATTTGCATATTTGAAATAATAATAATAATTTTCTAATTCATAATCAATAAAATCCGTTTGTTCAATTCCAAAAAAAGTCAATAAATTAATATTGTTGTTTCCATAATTTAAAAAATCTTTTGTAATATTCTTTTCTAATAAAGAATAATACATCATATTTCTTTCAGTTGTTGTTCCTATAAAATCCCTCATAAAAGATAATAAATTATCATTTTTTGAATATCTATAGATATACATATCATAATAATTTAATATTTTCACCATTTCTTTACGCGTAATTTCAAAATCAATCACCAAACCTATATTATTAATAATAAGTTTTTGATACTGATTATATGAAAAAACTGGTAAAAAATTATCCAATTCTAATATACTACATTTGTGGTTTGTTTTTACTATGTCCGTGTGGTTTGTTTTGTTTGGGGTTTGTTTGTTTATTTGTGTTTCCATGTTAATACAGTGATTCCAGAGGTTAGTAACTTTTATGAATCATTTCTTCGTATTTTAGGTTTGATTGACCAGGTCTTTAGTAAAAAATTAGCTTCATGCGATGTATTTCAAAATTTTGTACAAATAATTAACAATAATACCCTGTGAGTATATTATTGTATAATTAAATTTCAGGTAATTAGAAATAGTATAATTTTACTATAAGCCGATAGATCAAGCTTTCAAATATATCTTAATATATACGTAATTTAGCCTTTACAATACTTAAAAGGTTCCTCTGGGTCGGCTCAAGTTTTTCTCAAGAAAAACCATACCAGAATAAAGGCAACTTCATGACAATTATTCTAAAAAGAAAATATTGGTAAAATAGTATATTACAACCATATACGATAACACATAATAACTCTATATGATATTTTACTATCATGTATGAAACTACTATGTTAAAGCACCAATACTAGATGTATTTTTTTATAAAATACACTAAAAATTTTAAATTTTCTTTTTAAATATAAAAAGAATTAAAATATTTCTTTTAAACATTAAAAGAACAAAAATGAGATCAAATGCACAGTTACAAGAACTTAAAGCACTATACATGATCAAATATATATATAAATAAAAATAATAGATAAATAAAAATATATTTGAAAGTCCAAATAATAAAAATGACATAAATATAAAGTAAACTGTAAAGAATAAATTTAATTTCAATTATAATAACGTGTAAGCTATCATAACATTCATTAAAAAATAAATATATAAAAAATTTATTTTCG
>Ga0138273_1080441_pt1 | contig 8517 bp, 1 predicted proteins | sample C_130709_M_mt_FD_106919 | JGI IMG/M metagenome (GOLD analysis project Ga0138273, IMG submission 106919) | Freshwater microbial communities from Lake Croche, Canada - C_130709_M_mt (Metagenome Metatranscriptome) | ecosystem: Environmental > Aquatic > Freshwater > Lake | place: Canada: Quebec... | reverse complement strand
TTTTGCAATTAATAAGAAAAGGTTCGGCGACCCACCACGAATGATGGGCCGGAACCTCGATACACAAACCTCTATCAGAGTCCAAGGCTTAGGTTGGATATATGTCGACACATGACCAACGGGAATTAACCGTCAAGATTATGTGAATAATATCGAACACCAAGAAAGTGTATAGCCATGCATAAATATGCACCCAAAGTCAACCATTTTTCAACAGAGGTTTCTTTGGTCAGAATCACGAAAACTGTAAGTCGTAATTCCTAAAAAGGAAATTTTGATTACCCAGATTATCTTCTGGGGTTCTTCTAAAAGAACTTAAATATAGATGCTATTCATCTATGTAGTCAGCTATTACAGGTATAGCTACCAATACCGAGTGGTATTAAACATGAGTTTGATTCTTCAGGGTCTCATTCTCCCTCTCCATAAAAGTCACCTAATAAATTAGATAACGTTTGTAGTTCCAGTGGCAATCATAGGGCCCACTGAAATGAAGCAACCAAAGTTGACATCATCAGCCCCCGATCTAGAAATAATCGGATTTGTTACGGTTTGACCAACTCCGTTGGTATAAGTCAAAATAGATCTGGACGATAAAGATCTGGCGGTATAGATATAATCTACACCAAAGCCGACAAAATGGTCAGAATTAACCCTAGACGCGAATCTATGGTATTGGGGTATCATAATTTCTGCACACTGATTCTGTGTGACATGGTGGAACGTCGTCGGAGTAAACGTCATCTGGTCGGAAGTCGTATTGCCAAGGCCGTCGGAAGCTCCAGTTAACATCATGTCAGCCTTTAAGGCAGTAGAAGCATTTGCATATGAAATATAGCATCTAGAAGGCGTAGATTGTGCTACGGGTATAGTAGAAAAGATTTTAAATCTAACTCCTCCTCTTGAGTACAAGTATAATGCGCCCAAAGACGCATAAAGATCACCGTAGATGTTAGGATACTGATTTACAAGAGCACCAACAAAAACTACTGGCAAACCAAATGGTATAAGATTTAAATATTTAGCAGGGGTATAATTATTGGCAGGCATAAGATGATTAAGCTTTAACAATTGTCTAAAACTTGTAATAGATTCTCCAATGCATAATGCAGTTGATGCTACATTAGCAGGATTAATCTTAGCTCCACCTATAACTTCTTCAACTAAAGCGCAGTCATTAGGAACTACTTTGTCAACTCCACTTTGAGGAGTTATGCCCATAATAGCCTGGGTTGGTAAAGAATTGGAAGGAACAGCAAATTCTAAATCGGGTCCTCCAGCTACTTCTACAACAATAGTAACAGAACTAGAAACGGTACTTGGAGCAACAAGTGGATCAACAATATATACAGACAAACGTCCAGGGGTAGTTGCGCCTCCATTAAGAGGACGCCACGGCATACTATTAATATAAGGAATCGTAATAGTAACTTCATTCTGTAGTCTGATATCAATAATCTCTCTAAAAACATAATTAGAATTAAGATAACTAGATTGTACAGCCCTATCATTATCGTCGTAAGGGAAATATGCAATAGCAAGTCTTCCTGAATGGAATTCGGTCTTAATAATCTTAAATGTAAACACAATCGAACCTCTCCACAATTGAAAGAAATTGGCAACATACTGCATAGGTAAATAATCATTGACTGTTTGAAGAAATTGAGTGCGCGTGTTGACAGTAGCAAAAGGGGATACATATTGTTGATAAAGAGCAACCCCTGCAGCGTTTGCAGTGGTCCAACTAAATTGATTAAGATAGGCTGGAATAGTCTTAATGAATCCAAAATCGAGTTCATCAATATCATTTCCAGAGAAACCAACAGCATTATCAACTTGATTTCTGGCACTAGCAGCAAGAATGAGTGAATCATCAGCTGCATCATAGTGAAAGTAATTTGGAGATATTTCTCTAATAACTCTCTTAGTTGTATCAAGATTCGCTGGTTTACTCCAACCAAACACACTCGCAGTCCTAGCAAGCACATCACTAACCCAACCAATGGGAGCTGTGAATGCGGATAGTAAGGGTATTTCTCCTAGAATGTGTGAGGCATTACTAACTTTGACCAAAGCTGAACTGATAGGACCAATATTATGGCTCTCCTGTTCAACTTCTGTCTTAGATTTTCCTTTCGTAACCCTACCAGACTGAGGTCCAGCAGGGCCAATTAATTCAATATCCTCAAAACTACACCAGATGGTATATGAAGGATTAGTGGATCCAGAGCCAGCCGAGACTGGGACGTAAGGAAATAAATTAAGAATTCCTAAACAACCGTAGCCTGAAGCGGATTGTAAGGCAGAGAAAGGGTAAAAGTTCAATGCGCTATTAAATGGTATGCGCATAGTTCCTGCGGTATCACAAGCAAGGTCCATCTCAATTCTTTGTAATTGAGTTCTAGCAGTTAAGGAATTAATATGATAATTAAATGACAATTGAGTAGAAGCTTTAGAAGCCTGAGCTCCACCAGTTGGTACCCAAGCTAGCATATATCTACCTTGTTGAAATCTAGTAGCATTAATATCAATTCTAATAACAGTAGTTGCTCTAAAACCTAGAAATCCATCTAATTTATTAGAAAATATACTAGTAATTAGTGCATTGTAAGGTAATGGTATTTGTCCATAAGTAGTAACAGTATCAAGAGCATTGAGTGCACCAGACTGAATAACAACAGGCTTAGCAAGAAACTCCTCTATAGATTGCCTATAAGCAACCTGGGAAGGTCTATAAATATCTGCAGATAAGTGTTTAACTGAAAGTGGTTCGGAAACCACAACTTCTGCATCGGTATGAAATTTTGTGGTGGCAGTTTGATCCGGTGGCTGCATAGTAGTAGCTATAGGATTCATATTCGTATTGGCGGTAATGTTATCTGTCATCATAAAATTTAGGTATTTGGGGGGGGGGTGAGAGTTTTATGTTAAAAACTCACAAAAACCTGACTTAGGAGCCAATCCTAAGCCAAATTGATTTATTACGATTTGGCTTATATTTTTGGGGTTTTTATATTGTTTTTGGTATCATTAGATTAGTCAACCGTTCTATTTGTAAAGTGAACAATTATAGTGAATAAAATATATACATCAAGTCCTTTTGGGAGAGTGTTAATAAATTAAGCATAAATAATATCTTTACAACAAGTATATGAAGCTTCCTCTAACAATCTTTATTTTTATTTTTATACACAAAAGAATATTTTATTGACATCGCGGTCAGCCTTTTATTGAATTAACAATAAAAGTATTTTTCATTATTACAAGTATACAACATTCTATCACACCAATTCATAGTAATTGGTAAATTAGTGTCGTATCCTGCATAATGTTTAAGAAATTCATCTCTGATTTTAGGGTACCATTTATTATATACACCTTCATCATGAAGACTCAATTCTCTTAACGCTTCACTGGTATTACTGATAGTTATATTATCTCTATCAGAACCTTTCTTTGTCCACATAGGTATATCCAAAATCACATCCAAACGTAAAGGAGCTAAGTATCTACCTAACCTTTCTTCAAATCTGAAAGACCTTTTAAGAAATTCAACTTCAGTTATATGTCTAAAAGGAACTGTGGCTTCGCCTTTCAACTCCGTAGTATATTTTTGACCTAGTTGAGCCATTAATGGTACTAAAGTTATTTCATTAAACACTTCATGATACTTAGGATCAATAGCAAAGATGTTATCATCTCCTTGTACGAAGAGAGTCACACAGTTGTTAAACTCAAGTATAGGTAAATCAGCTAAAATCCAACAGCTTCTAAAAAGCAAGTTGTTAACCATACAATTGATTATCAAAGTCAGCGGATGTCCACTGGGTAAACTTTCAAACATTTCAAAAGCTACATCACCTACTATATTTTTGGAATTTAAAACTTCCATCCATAAAACTTCCCTAGCAAATGAATATTCATCATTATACCAAGCGTTTATCATAGCAAGGGGTGCCATCAAAAGAGCTGCTCTCTGTCTGCCGTCAAAGCCTGAAAAATCTCCAGCTCCGACTAATCCATCACTTTTAGCAATTAGCAGTCGAGCTACTATATCCCAAGAGGATGAATAAGGGTTTACACCTGACATCATAGAGTTATTAATTTTGTTTTCTAGACAATAACCCATAAAAGCTCCAAATAACATTTTGAAAGGTACGGCATAACCAAATGGAGTTCCCATAACACCTCTCGTGCTTCCAGATAAAACTTTCTCCTTAGGTCTCTTTTCATCTTTCAAGAAAAATGTACAATACCAATTTCTTCTGATGCCTTCTTTTGCATCTTTTATGACTAGATAAGCTTCATCAGTAATTAAGTCTAATGCTTTCTTCTTTTCAGTAGGTTCACCATAATAGTACATTTTCTTAATATTAAGTTCGCCCACATTTGAAGGGTAACCTGCACTAGTTGATGAAGGGAATTTTCTAATAAATTCATTACCTACTACACCATCCAAAGCTTCTTCAACTGTAAGTATAAATTTCCTACTTTCTGAAGCTACCTTTGAATTGAGGAAGTCAGTAAAACTATCAATACTAGAATTTAATACTTCTATATTAATATTACCTTCACCAATACAATACTTTTTAAGAGCATTTTCGGTCGGGTCAACGAGTTTATTATCAATAAAACGAGGACCTAACAACGCGAAACCATTCTTAGATATTGTATAAGTATCATGAAGATGTGACTTTGATATAGATGAGTGTTGCATTCTTCCAACTGCCTTGGGTATCTTACCTAAGTAATTAAATTGACCTTGTGAAATAATAGTTCCATCAAATTCATCAAATTCATTTTCAATTGGAATTATATCCATATATTTATCTAAATATTCTCTAAGAAATTCTCTAGATACTGAAGTTGAGAACGCAATGCCTGCATCTGTTTGTGCTGCTATATGAAAGCCACAAATCTTATCCTGGGGTAATGATGCATTCATATAAGACAAGATGGAGCCACAATCACCTGGGAAAGTAACAGCATTATAATTATATGCATTAAGCACTTCATACCATCCAGTAATTTGTGAATCTATTCGAATTTTACTCAAGCAAGGTTTAGCAACAACTATAGTAGTTGAGGGCATAGACCCTCCTCTAAAGAGAGCACAATCCATATTTTTACCAAGTGTACTTAATTTATTATCACTAATTACATGTTCTAAAATATTTTTGCAAGGTTGGAACCCTATAGAAGATAAGTCAACAAAACATAAATCTTTTTCATAAAGCTTTGTGTCTCCAAAATAGCATTTAACTAGATCACTAATAGAAATAGTATATTTAAACGATTCAGTACCACTTTTGACAAAAGTTATTATACTTTTTGCCATCAATGGCTCACTTTCCATAGTTCTAATTAAAGTGACGATGAAGTGAAAAGGCATAATGCCTATTCTTCCCTTGAGCATGGTAAGATATCCCAAATTATTAGTAATATTAGGAGCCTTGTTCCAAACTATAGAGAAAACATTAGTTTTAATTATCCTCTGCATTAACGACCAGCCTGATTTATCCATTGTTCCTCCTTGAGGAACATTTCTAGCTAATTTAGTGAAATGACTAACCTTCGCTTGGGCCATTTTATCGCTTAAGCCCATACTTTGAGATTTAATCTCTTCTTTTGGGTCCCAAAGAACTTCTTGTTTTGATCCAGCAAAGTAAGTCGAAACTTTATTTACTATTTTCTTTGTAAAGAATAATCCTATTGCAATAATAATCCAATTTTTATATTCCACAATTTTCATTAATGTATTAACGAAAGATGGGAGTACAACCTGTTTTAAGTCTGCCAAAACGCCTTTAGCGCTGTGATATATCTTTGCTGCCGCTCCGAAGAACGTAAGATAAGGCATACCTGATAAGGAACTAGGTATTAAATCAGCTCCCATTGGATCAGAAATTCCAACAATTTTGAAATGTGAACATAAAGTAAATATGAGCAAATCTCTTGCAGGAATGTTACGAATGAGATCAGGGATTCTTCTCCACAGTCTTAATACTTCTTTTTCATGATTTTCTTTCTTAACAATATAATAAATCTTATATGCATGATTAATAGTATCTTCATCAAAATATAATGATAAAAATGCAGCAAAATTGCTACTAGTATCACGATCTATATTAGATTGAGGTGAAACTGTTCCCATTTGGATTTCTTCTTCTTCATCATCACTATACTCGTCATCACAAGGTCCAAAATCGGTACCTTGGTATTCAAAACCATATCTATAAGACATAGCTGTTTCTTCAAACTGCTGCTTTGCTAATATATGCCTAGCTTCATTTTCAAAGAAATGTTCAACGATAATGTCAACAAGTTCGTGGAAATCCATTGGTTCTCCATAAGGTATACCATTTCTATCTGTTCTAATAAACTCTTGAATGTCAGGACTAAGACTAGTAATAACACTTCCGGAGTGACGAGAATGTCTAAATCTATCTTCATAATTTCCTGATTCTACTAGGGAATTATGATTAAAACTATCGATAGTAGCTAAAGGTAATTTATCTACATCAATCTTCTTGCTATAATGACCTACATGGGGGTCAACACAAAATTCTTTGCGAGGTACAACAAGTACTCTGACAGGAAATCTCCTATTCAAAGCATCATCACTGATAATACTTTCTGCATGAAGTTTAACCATATTAGTACTACATACAACAAATTTAGAGTTAAAATTAACTCTACCTTTTTCTTGCATATTAGCCATATGTAACATAGTTTCAAACCCATTAATGGCTCTAAGTATATTCATAAATTCATTGTCAGGGCTACCTGCAACATCTTTGGCTTGTCCAAAATCATCTATGGTACAAACTATAGATTCATTTTTATAACCATCCCAAAATTTATTTTCAAATTGTCTATTGAAAACAAAATTGTGTGGATTTTTCTTATAGGCTTCAAAAATTTCACTTGAAGCTGTTCTAGCTATAACTGCATGAGTAATGTGTTCCATAGTAATGGATTTACCAACACCAGGCGCTCCCTGTAAGAGAACACCAACTGGTTCTTGTTTAGTACCACATGTTTCAATTTTACTAGCTTTAAACATTTCATTAAGAGTGTCTAGTTTCTTAAGGTGAGCTTCTAATAGTCTGACTGCATTTTCATTAGCTCTGTCTCTTTTAAGACTGCTATATAATTTTTGTCCTTCTATAAGCATAGATTGCAATTCAGCGGCACTATCAGTATTCCTATATAGTTTTCCAATAGCATTTCTATTTAACAATCCATCGGACTGCTTGCAAAATCTCTTCAAAACTGGAAGATTACTAACTAATAACCTTACTGGCATTAAAGATTCATCTCTGAAATAATTAATTACCTTTTCAATAACTTCAATAATGAAGGTAAATATAGATGTAGCCGATGTTTTGACTCTTTGATAATTAGATAAGCCAGCAAATAATGTAGCTGCTGTAATTTTCTTACTTGTAGTAGCTGCCACATAAGCAGCGAATAAACCTAAAATGGAATTAACAATCATTTCAATTTCATCTTCCCCCATCTGGGGTTTTATGATATCTGAAATTTCAAAATTCATTATTTTCATTAATTCTAATGCCAAAGAGGGAACATATGTAAGACATACTGCTCCACTAAATAACATCAAAGTTTTGCTTACGGTGTCTTTGTAAACGGCATAATGAATAGAGGCAAAACCAAGTATAGTTAAGCCAGCAATTCCCATATCCATTCCTTTATTTTCAGTTAACATAGCTCTCGCTTTGTCTTTAAATTCTGGATTGAAATCACTAGATTCTATATAATCTCTTAATTTATCTGTTTCTTGTCCCTTAGGTACAAATTTAGATATAAACGCTTCAACATTGTTCGAGAAGAACAATTGTTTATGTTGAATTGTATTTGTAAGATTATCTATCGAGTTTTTAATCTCAGGATTGAGATCAAGTTTAAAATTCTTTATAGTTTCTGTAAAATCATCAATAGATTCCTCTACACCTACAGTGAATTGCTGGCCTAAACCAGCTAATAAATTCATTTGAGGTACTATATTATCAATACCTGATTGGGGTATTATTCCAATACACTTAGTAGATTCCACAATGTGGCTCTCTCTATAAATTGATAGCGAGAGAGCTCCAAGGATTTCTTCTGAAGTTGAAACGTTGAGTGCATTAATTTCATCAATTAATACCCTCTTACGTAGTATTGTAACCGTTGTTTGTCTATTGTATTTATTCATGTGTTCCCTAATCATTCTACGAACGACTTTAATAGGAACAAGTTCAAACTCCTTTCTTAAATAGTAAAGAGTTATAGCATCAACATCACTTTCAAACCGGCTTTTGATCAAAAGACCAAGTACACGGGATTGAGTGGTTGCGGGGATTTTAGTTTTTGTTGCCACAAAAATTTTTACATTTTTGGCAACTGCGCTTGGATTTTTAGGAGTTTCCTTCTCAAAGTTTTCTTTTCGTTCAATTGTTTTAGCATCGTTATTATTATTATTTGGTGTCATCATATTGTGTAAAAAGGGGG
>Ga0138273_1140074_pt1 | contig 8619 bp, 2 predicted proteins | sample C_130709_M_mt_FD_106919 | JGI IMG/M metagenome (GOLD analysis project Ga0138273, IMG submission 106919) | Freshwater microbial communities from Lake Croche, Canada - C_130709_M_mt (Metagenome Metatranscriptome) | ecosystem: Environmental > Aquatic > Freshwater > Lake | place: Canada: Quebec... | reverse complement strand
TATATTGTTAGTTTTTCGAAACACGGTCGAATATACAATCACCGTGTTCAAAAATTACTCTACCCTAAATGTTTAATCATAAGCTTATTACTTAAATAATTTTCGTGGAGAACCAGCTATCACTAATCTTGAATGGCCTTTCACCCCTAATTACAGATCATCCCAAGCTAATGCAACAGCTACGAGTTCGGTCCTTGAATTTCTTCGCAACCTGTCCATAATTAGATCGATTAGCTTCGGGTCTGATAAGTATAACTATATCGAATTAACTACGCCTACATATAAATTAAGCTCGCTAAACTTATCAACTCGTTAGTCCATTATACAAAAGGTACGTTATAGCTGATGCATTAACAGATTACACATTAAGTTTCAGTAGATATTTCATTTTTAATGTTGATGAATTTTAACCTTTTCCCTCACGGTACTTTTTACTATCGATACTAAAAATTTTAGCCTTGGAAGTTGATTCTCCCATGTTCAACTACATAATTACATTTTGTAGCCTACTCTATTAACTTTATATTAAAACACTAATAATTAGAATTATAACGACCGTGTACGATTTATTTGTTTTTCGTTTTGTTTCAAACTCTCGTTGATTGGTGAACATTTTGTTGATAATAAAAATTTTGATTTCTGATAAAAAAGCTAGAGCTTATGTTTTCTAATGAATTACTTTCTATTATTTGAGAAAACAATATTTTTGCATAAAAGCGTTTTAATAAAAAACATGCTAATATTGAGGAGACTAAACCAAAAAAGAGACTATAGTTTATTAAAAAAAATTCAAATGAATTAGAAGAAAAATATAAATATTTTATCATAAGTAGTACGTTGGCTTCGTTGCTATAGAGTATGTTGTAAAGATTTAAATATGTTAGCTGTAGATATCAAGTTTTTTTTAAGTCTGAGTTTGTAAAAAAGTCTATCGACCTAGAATAGAAATAGAAATAAGAAGTTGACATTATAGCTGTAATAAAAATGAGAAAAAATTGTTTAGAGCTAGTGTTAAATACAGACTTTTGATGCAAAAAAGAACTGAAATGCAATGTAAATATGAAAAAAATTAAACCTACACCTAAGTCTATAACTCACAAAAAACCTATTAAAACGTCCATGTCTTTTAACAGAGAAAGTACACCAGATAGAATTAAGTAAATTCCTGCTGAAAATAACAAAGTTGTTACGTTAAATATATAGGTAAAAATGAGAATTGTAGCTAATAAGGATAGTTCTATAAATAAATAATCAAAAAAAAACCAGTAATACAAGTGTAGACATTAAATTATTTGGTTTACTAAGTTTACTCATGAAGTTTTATCAAAAGAAGCTAATCTAATTTTATCCATGAATTGCTTGTCATCTGTATTAAAGACGTCGGATATTGACGAATAATGCATAAAATGAGTACATCATAAAAAGAATAAATCTTTCTTCATAAAGTAAACAATTATAGGCATTCAGTGATGAAATCGACCACATATCTCCATACATTGACCTCAAAAAATACCGGAAACTAAAAATATGGTAACTCTATGTGATGAATATCCAGGTACACAATCAATTTTTATACCAGCTGAGGGTACTGCTCATGAATGAATTACATCTCTAGATGAAGCCACTATGTGGAGTCTAATTTCAATAGGCATAGCTACGGCACCTGTAGCTTGTAATCTTATCATATTTGCAACTCCTCGTTTAACCGGCCTAAATTGGTTTTTAAATAACGAGCTATTATTACCCAAAGAGTTACTATTATTTAAACCACCAAATAAGTAAAAGAATAAATAATTATTAATAGATGACAAATTAACGGATGAATTGGCTATTCCGTTATTAGTCACGATTAAAAAATTTTTCAAGAGATCGAATTTTAAAAAAGTAGTGTTAGCGTATAAGAACTCTCTACTAATTTCTGAGGAGAAATTTACTGGATCAATGAGTAAGAAACTGTTCTTAACTTCTTTTAAAAGTTTATTGTCCGGTGAACTAGTTAAAAACGTCGGTACAGAAGTAACAAAATTTTTATTGTTGAAGTAGGTTCTATATAATAGCTCTCGTTTAGATAAAATGTCAGATAATATACTAGAGGTATAATAGTAGGATTGGATTGAAGAACTTGGTCTTCAAGATGATCTTATAGGAGTATTAACACCTGAAAAAGTAGGTGTTATAGAGTCTGTATTATTTACAAATATTAATTTTTCGGATCAATAATTGTTACACTTTTTAAGAAGTACTTTAAATGTTGATAATGAGTCATATGAATTACTGGTTAAATGGTTATACCTATATCAGTTGTGTGATCTAGAATAAAAATAAGGGGTTTGAGATCAACTGGGTAGATAGTTTTTACGAGCTCTAACTAGTCTGTTAAGATAATTTTCACTCTCATTTATTAAATCGTTTTTCTGAGTGCTGTATTCAAAACTTTTATTAAAGTAAGGAACTCCAGTAAGAGAATATCTAGCTGCTGATGAAGGTTGAATCTCGATTGTTGATCATTTAGCTTGTCAATCAAACCAGAGGTATCGTGAGGCGTCGCTTTTCATCGAAATTAGAAAAGGAATATCAAGAAATGGAATATTTATAGAGTTTACTAAAGTGTACATATTATTAAAATTTGTGCTGTTGTACGCTGAATAAGTATTTACTGAGAAAAAAGATTCTTTGTTTTTACCCAACATAGATTCGTAGCTAGATTTAGATTGAGTGAGGAAGGGGTGTGAGACAAAAGAGTTTGACAAGTCGTAGAGTCTAGCATTAGATCGACCCTCATCGAAGCGAGATTTAAAAACTTTTTGAATAGCATTATAAGTAACGATAGAATTACGTGCTGTTAATCTTAATTTAAGTGGGTTTGTATTACGTAGGTTATTTGTATTATGTACTTCAGATGAGGTAATATTATTGTTTAAGTAAAAATCGTTATTTCAACAAAACTCTTCATAATTACCTCTAAATGAATTTAACACTTGTGTGTAAGAAATTGGTGAAGATAAGTTAGAACCTGTAAGAGTTATAAAGTTTTGATGATTGGAAAACAAACTGTAAAGATGCTTCATATTCTCGTATGAGTCATCCATTGAATCTACATTTAGCTCGCTCGAAAAAGGTTTAAAATTTTTTGAGGAGATGTTGCTTACTAGAGATAAGCAATCCTCATTAAATAATGAAACTGAATGTGCGTAGGCATTACTAGTAGACTTTTGAATAGATTTGGATGCCAAATCTAGTTTAAATTTTTTACTACGAGATGACTTGTTATATAAAGATTCTTGCTTACTAAAAATTAAGTTCTCTTTAAAATCATTTTTTAAAGATAAGTAGTCTTCTCCGGCGAAAGTTGATAGTGAGGATTCTCATATAGAGTCTTCTAGTAGTTCGAGAGACTGTCAGTTTTTGAAATCATATTCTGCAAATTCAGTAATTCTTGGAATATAAAATAGACTGTTATTATTTTGATTATTTATTATATTGTTTATTCTATGTGACTGTTTTATGTTAGATCAGTAGGTTAGTCAATAATTGGAAAATAGATAGTTTGGTGCTGTTTCTTCTTTACTGTTAAGTAACGAGGGTGTTAATTCGTCGTTATGAGAAAAATACCTATCAAACTCTTTATTTTGTAAATAGTTTTTATTAGTGTAGAGTGGTGTATGCGATGGATTATAAGTTAAGTTTGAACTTAAAAGAGTTTTTGTAACGTCATTGTTTAGTCAATTTAAGCTACTTAGAGAATATAAATTTCCAAAATTGGAATTTATATTACCATTAAAAAGGTTAGACAAAGTAGATTCGAAGTTGTTGTTTTGACTATTAAAACCAAAGTTGTTAGTATTAAGTTTTAGATGATCAGGTAATCTTACATTTCGTTCTGAACTTAGGAATTGAAAATTTGAAGATTTTAAATCCTTAAATTTAAAAGTGTTAGTTTTGTTATAAAAACTTTTTGGTAAATTACTATTTAAATTTTTACTTAGTAGATCTAAGTTATAAAAAGAGGACATAAAATTTTGGTTGTTTTGAAAAAGAGTTTTTGAAGATTTATAAGGTTTATACTGTAGTTTGTTAGTAATACCGTATTTAACTGAGTTACTACGAATTTTTGAATCACTCATATTTGAAGATAGATTTGTTGAGGTAGGATAAAAAGACATGAAATTAAAAGTAGAGTTTTGGTGAGAAACACTAGGATTTAGGTTAGTCAAATTCTTTATATTACTTAAAGAAGTCGGGTTTAGGGAGTTAAAAGAGACAGGCTTAAGTTGAGAAATTGATTTACTTGAAAGTGAATTAAATGTGTTTTTAAGAATTTTAGAGTTCGAGTTTAATGTAAAGTTTATAAACTTGTTTACACCTTTATTATCTAGCAAAGATTCAAAAAGGGGTAAATTTGCATTTAGAGACGTGTAATTGTGTTGTCTAAATGTACCGTATGAGTAAGAGTCATTGAATTTAGAAGTGTTTAGATACATACTATTAATCTTGTTATATCGGTTATTAAAGTGAGTTATAGAAGATACACAAGGTTGATTATTTGTTTTAGAGTGGTACTGTATTTTCTTAAAAGCACTGGAATCTTTTACGGAGCTAAGGCCTATATTATTGAAGGAAGAGCCGCTTATTAACTTAGAATTATCGGAAGGGGACAATAACAGATGGGCTGGTGAAGAAGAAATACTTTGCATATTTTTTCGTTGGTAAGATTTCCAAAAAGAGTTCGAATTTAAATTCTCACTAGACGAATTAGAATATTTTAATGAGTTACCAACTACTGATGAATAAGAAGGTTTTACATTATAGTTTAGGTCAATTGTTTTTGGATAAAAGTATTCTCATCCTCATTGATATGCTCTTATACCAATAACAATTTGTCCAGTACCGAAACCATCATAGTAATCTGTAGCGTCAACTGTTTCAGAAATAATAATAGCCATAGCTCATGAAACAGGAACGCAAGCGGTTATTAAATCTGCACATTTAGAACGACTAACACCTCTAGTTTCTCTTTTCGGTTGATTTCTAGCGTTACAATACTGAACTGACATCAAAAACGTGACAAAGTAAAACATTATTAATGATATAAAAAAGAATCACAATCAGTGTTGATAGTGAAGTATGTGTATAAATCAGACCTCTTCGTGTACAAAAGAAGGAGACGCTATAAAAGGCTCCGGATAGTATAGCTTTACAAAAGGTGTAGAAACCTCTTCGATAAGGTTTCTTTCTTCAGCTATAGAACATATTACTGCATTCATTATGGCATCGTAATCGTCAGGAAATACTCTGAGAAGGTGTTGATAGTCATTCTTTATAAAACCTAAGGATACCATATCTTCAGCTATATGGTTTAAAAAGCTGTGTGAGTTTTTTTCGTAAAAAAAGTTAAAGGGAGAATTGGAAAAAAATGAATTAATTAAGCCTGTATTGTTATTTATATAGTTTAAAAAAGTGCCGTCATTGTCTCTGACAATATATCAGATTCAGTTAGTATAGTTTTTAGTAAAAACTCAACCATAATGACCAAAATGATCTAAATTAAAAAAATCGGTTATACTTGGGTATGAAAAAAAATCAGAATAAGTGTCCATGAGGGAGAACTTTTTAGGTAATATATTTTCTGAATTTAGGTATGACTTTCATTGCTTTAACAAAAATACAAAATAAATGTAACTACTTTTGATAAAATCTGTAAGAGAATAAAGTAGTGTCAGATGATTCAATAGACAAGAAATCAATTTTTTTGAGACCTTGACTACCTTGTTTGTTTAGTCTAAGATTATGTAAGCTTTTTCTTTGAATATAGGAAAGTCTATTAATTTCATAAAAGTAAAAGCTTAATCGTGTATTAAATCTTCCAGCACCGAAAGTATTTCGTATTGCTGGTTTTGCTTGACGTATACTGTCATATATCATTATAAAAAAAAATAACATAGCAGCTACGCTTAACAAATGGGATGCTGACACAATAGCGTGTCAACCACCAAGTGCATAAGGATAATCAAGTACTCTTCTAGGCATACCGCAATAACCTAGTCACATCATGGGTACCACAGTAAAGGTTTGACCAATAACGTAATAAGTGTAATGTAAGTATGCGAAAATTCTACTGTATCTGACTCCGTAAATAGCCGGGAAATAAAAATAAAAGGCAGAGAAAATACCCAACATTGCTGAACCAGCAAACATTACATGAAAATGACCAATTACATAAAATGTATCGTGGAAGAGAACATCCATTCCAGTATGTGCGACACACATTCCAGAAACACCACCGTATACAAAGAATAATGTGAAGGTTAAAGTAAAAACTAAAGGTACCTCCAAAACAAAAAAACTGTTAACTATAGTAACACATCAGTGCATAAGTTTAGTAGCTGCAGGTACAGAAATCATTACGGTTAGTGTACTAAAAAGCATTCGAGTGGTGTGTGATAAACCTACCATATACATATGATGTCCTCAAACAAAAAAACCTAAGAAAGCAATTGTATACATAGAATACATAAGGCTTGCTCTGGCAGAGACTCGTTTTCTAAAATAAAAAGACATTATAGTGTTGGTAAAACCGAATACTGGTAACATTATAATGTAGACTTCTGGGTGTCCAAAAAATCAAAACATGTGTTGAAATAGAACGGTGTCACCTCCACCGGAATAATCAAAGAAAGACGTTTGTCAATGACGATCGGATAGTAGCATTAATATACCTATAGCTAGCATAGGATTTGCTGCTACCATCATTCATGAAGCTGTAATTAGACCCTCTGAAAAAAAAGATCTTGCGTCTCGCATTTTTCTATTGTTTAATGTAGATAAGTAACGATAAGTTACCAAAAAATTTGCGGAACTGACAATAGAAGCGTTAATAGCTAAGAATACACCAAACAAACCGATATCTGTTTTACCAATAGCAGTAAAACGTGTTCTTGCTGAAAAAGGGGTAATCATTGCTCAACCAGGTAATAAGTCTTTGGCATTTCTCTCGATGGATCATATGTAGCTTTCTTCACCAACGAATCTTCTATACATTGTATTTTGATGTCTAGATGCTAATAACTTACATCTTCAGGCTTCACGAGTAAATTTTAACTGTCTTCAGTTAGACAAAATTCTTTGCTGTGTTGATATTGAAGAAAACATTTTATAAAATTTTTGATCTAAAGAATTTATTGAAAGTCATCTAATGTTCTTAATAGCGTCGCTTTCACGGTTTTTTAATAAATTTTTCTTTGAGAGAATATAGAAGAAATTGAAAAAATTATCAACGGGTGCTACGTGAGATGAATATCAATTTTCAGAATCTGCAAGTTTCAAAACTAGTTGATCTGAAAATTTACTTATAAAGTTTTTGTAGTTAGAAGCTAAAAGATCTTTATACTGGTCAGAAAAAACTCAATAAGGTTTACGGACACCGCGAGCGACTTCTATAAAAGATGTCATTAATGAAGGGTATAATTTGTCTCAAATACCCAAGTAATTACCGCATTTATAGTCATAGCTGACGTAAGAATTCATGAATTTGTTTGACCTTGTATATGTGGAACTTTCTATACCAGAGTATAAAGTCTCTAAATCAGACAATTTACCATTATCAGATTTAAAAAAGGAAAGTTTATTAAATTGTTCATAAAAGTTAATATTTTTAAAAGCCGAATGGAACTCTAATAAATTAGGTAGACTTACGTTTAGAAATGACTCGAAAAAAAATTCTAAATTTAGTTTAAATGAGTTAAAGTTTAATAAAGATAAAACATTAAAAGAGGATAAAATTTTGTATACATGTATTTCAATCTCGTTTAAAAATATAGTTACTTGATGGAAAAAATATGAAGGTGTTTTTGTAGTTAGGAGGGATATAATAAATAGATTAATAGAATGTAAATTATAACTAACGTTAGAAAAGTTGTTATTAAAATCGTAAGCATTAGTAAATAGAAGATTCCTAGATTTAGAGTTATTATGTGTTCCATACTGATAAAATGAAAATAAATCCGGGTTCAATGAGGACACGTCTTGGGTTTTAAAACGTAGACCTATCATAGTGTTGTTTAATAATTCTCTGTGGTCATTAGAATTTACGAGGTCAGAAAAAAATTTCCTTTTTAAATTACCTTGTAACTCCCTGATGTTAAAACAGTTCATACGTTGATATCTACGATCTACACAAACTAGTTGACATAACATAATTAATCCTCCTGGTAAAAATCAGAAAGCTGCACTGTTTAATCTAGGAAAAGCAACATCATGAACTCCTAATTGAGTAGGTAAAAGAAAATTACCAAAGGCACCAAATACGAGAGGCATAATCATGTAAAAAACCATTATAACACCATGTGCAGTGGCAATACTTAAGTATTGTAAACTATCACCAGCTAGTACACCCACTCCCGGGTATGCAAACTCTAATCGTATTACTGTAGCTAAACTCATACCGGCCGTACCAGCTACTAGAACAAAATTAAAATAATTTATTGATATACGTTTATGATTTGTAGTATATATTCAGCTATTCATCATATAGCTTAGTCTAACCTTAAATCAATGTATAGTTGTGATTAAATTTTTAAAGTTAAAATTTAAATTTTTGCTTGGTGAAAAATTATTGAAAAG
>Ga0138273_1171244_pt1 | contig 9051 bp, 1 predicted proteins | sample C_130709_M_mt_FD_106919 | JGI IMG/M metagenome (GOLD analysis project Ga0138273, IMG submission 106919) | Freshwater microbial communities from Lake Croche, Canada - C_130709_M_mt (Metagenome Metatranscriptome) | ecosystem: Environmental > Aquatic > Freshwater > Lake | place: Canada: Quebec... | reverse complement strand
GTTATGTTATTGCTTGCACTGACTGGAAGAAGACGGTAACCTCTGTCAAAATCGCTCAAATTGCTGGCATCTCTGCCTCTATTGTCTCTGCAGCTGGAAATATCTATTCCGCACTCAACGTGGCAATGGATCCCTCATTGCTCTCACCTGTTTTGAAGCGCATGCTTCTCGGTCACGTTCAACGACAAAGTAGCAGCAGCAAGATATATCAGCGCGTCCTCAAACTAATCGTCGCTGGTTTGGTTACTGCCGGATTCAAAGCCTTTGGCAAAGAACTAGCTGACATCGGCAGTGCTATCCGCGGTGCAGACGCCCTCCTTAATGAATTTGAAGGCACTGTGGGTAGTTTTGAGAAATGGGCCAGAGGAGACAACGATACCACCAAGCTCACTGACTACGCCTCGAAAGTTTTCGATAACAATACCCACTTAATCGCCAATCCAATCGGTATGTTTGTAAAGCTTGATCATGCTAACGCCGTCGACAAACAAATAAAAGAGAACGCCGAACTAGCGTCAAAGCTTGATAAGTTGATCCGTAATGGAGACGATGACATGAAAGGAGTTGCCAAACACCTATACGCAACTCTAAACACCATCGCAACTTCTCTCAATAACAGGCGCACCGAAGCAGCCACTATCGGCGCTATGAACCAGGTTATTCGGCCCGAGCCAGTTTCCATTAATATCTGGGGCCCTCCCGGTCACGGTAAAACCTACTTCGTCAAGAACGTGCTTGTGCCCTGGTTAAACCAGAAGTTTTCCCTCAATGGCAAGGTCGTTCACGCAACCGCTACTGGTGAAAAGTATGCCCCTCCTATTTCGGATGAAGAAATTCTCGTGATTGACGAATTCCTGGCCACTGGTACTAATGATCCGAACGTCGGAATGTTTAACGCTCTTATGTCTTCTGGACCCATGAATGTTGATTCTGCTTTCGTCAAAAACCAACAACCTTATTTCCGTTTCGTCATTACCATTTCAAACGTTGACCCTGCCACTTTCACCTTGGTTGGCAATAACTTTACCAAAGCTTACGAAGACGCGTTTAGAAGTAGACTTATGTCCATCCATTTCGAGAACACCTCCTTTAATGCCAACTTGAATCGCTATCAGCAGACTAGTTTTTCGAATAGATACTCTATCGCTGGCAAGCCCATTGGATTTAATGACATCTCCCGCACACTAATAGCAAGATACCAACAGTTTGACAAGCAGTACCAAGACAGTATCGATCGTGCCATGAAAGCGATCCAAGCCAAACAGCAAAAACAGGCTAGTGGTGATCCCGTCACCATCTCGTTTAACGGACCTCCCGCTGCAGGGAAGACCTACCTCTCGGATGAGATTTGTCGTTCCTATGCCAAACTTCTTAAAATCCAATTTGTGACGGTCACCGAGGAATTTAAGAAACAACCTTTCCCGGCACTGTACCTCCTTAATGACCTGGTTCTTGAGAATCAAGTTAAATTCATACAATTCTACGATTCCCTTGGCCCGCGCGATGTAATTATTACCACCAACAACTTAGAGTTTAAATCCTATAAACCTTATCGCTTTACCACTTTCCTTAAAGGCTTAACCTACGACCATTACGTCTATTCAGATGAAATTAAACAACACGGCGTTTACCGCAGACTCGGTGTTTCCCAGCCTTACTGGCACCAGGGAGTCGGTCATGTTGTTGAAAGTAGTGGACTTTGTTATACCATGTTCAACTTCGTACCTAAACTTCATGGAGAAAACAGGACTAGAGAGGAGGTTTTTAGAGAAATAGCTGATCTCATCCAAAGAAACAACAAAGAGGCAGTTCAAGTAATCCGTACTAAAGTGCTTCCCGAGGTCACTAATGCTTCACTCGAAATCAAACTGAGTGAAATTACTAAGGAAAGAGCTATTGCCGCTTACACCGGCATTGGCGCTGGCGGTGACTATGTTATCCTGCGAAACGGACTTACTCCGAACGTGCTTGATCAGCTCTTTAAGGAACAACAAAACACCGAGCCCTCCTTGCAAGCTTTACTCACAACGCTTAAATACTCAGCTCTTCGTATGCCCGGACTCTATATGAAAATTGATGTGCCCGGTTTCTCAGTCGTTGTTAAAGACCACGTTTACATTAAGAGTGAGATAGAAGAGGAAGGTATTTCCATCCAGACAACTGAGGACTCCATTAGCGTGGACTTTCAAGGCGAGAGCAGACTTTTCGACATTCCATCCATTCATGCAATACTCAGCGGTGCAGGATTTAACATACCCCAATATTGGTCACTTCCTGCTGATGTTCAAATGGCTATTCATGATAGGTGTAGTGACTTTTCCAGCACTGCGCCCTACCTCAAGTACATTTCTATCACCGCGAAAATGACCGCTATGGAAGCTATACAATTTCGCACTGTTGCGCTAACACGCGGCGTGCTTGAGTGGATGAAAGAACACCGTTTTTTGGTTATCATTGGCGCTCTCACTGCACTCATCACCATCATAAAGAGTCGCAGGGACGCCAAAGTAGCTAGTTACGACATTTACGACGGCTATTGTACCATTGTTGAAGATGAAATGTTTATAGTCCACTCTGGAAATCAACGTTTACGAGTCATCAAATGCCGATGTGGAAAATGGAATTGCATCGAACACTACCAGGGCAATGCCTTGCCGAGCTCAGCGGAGGACGACATTAAAATTAAAAAGAAACGTGTCGAGCAGGAGAGAGGAGTAGTTCGACCCACCTTAATGACTTGGGATGATGTTGCTGCGAGTCGTCCCGTCAGAGCTTGGGAACCTATTCCGGATCTTCCCCCGGGAGCGTGGCAATCAAGACAACAGGCAATCCGTACTTTCCAACCGATTACTAAGGTTCGGGATCAAGATTTGAGCACCACCGTCGACAAAGTCACTGAAGCCACTTGTATGGTCCTCTCAAATGCTACTGGACTTAAAGCTAGGGGCATGTTCATTGCAAAAAATTTTGTACTTTGCAACACTCACCTGTTTGCCCCGAATGCGATCGAAACCGCCAAGGTTTTTGATGACTCGAATAGCACTGGCTGGAACGCTACTGTTTTTGGAAGTATCAAAGACAGAGATTTAACTATTCTCAAAATCACTGACACAAACTTTCCTGCTAGAAAGAGTATTCTGGCTTCCTTCCTTAAAGACGAGGACTTGCTGAGCTTTAATGAGGTTAGGCTCCTAATTGTCGAGCCCTCCACTACCACCATTATGGGAGGTAAAACTGTACTTCAAAGCCGTCTCATTGCGAATAGCGGGATTGCCGACATCGCCTACACCCGTGATAACCCGAACGGACCTAAACACCACGCTGCGATTTCGGTGTACTGGGCGGGTCTTAATTCAGTACCAACAACAGACGGTACGTGTGGGAGTGCTTATTTGAGTGCCAACCCTCGACATGGCAACCGGCGCATAGCTGGAATTCATTGCTTGGCCATTATGGCTGCACAAACCACTAAAGCCGCAGTCTGTACCCAGGAAGACCTGCAACTCCTTATGTCTGAAGACAACGAGCAGTTGCAGTCCGTCCAAACACTTCCTTTCTACCAAACGCACGCCCACGACCAGAACAAGCTCGGACTTTTCCTCCGCCATTCTCACCCTTGTGACAACTGTTCCGGATCTTTTACTCACGGACACGTCATCAAAACTGAAGAAGACTCTAGAACCAATTTCAAACATCTCTGTAAGAAGTGTCGGAAAGGCGATAAAGCCGAACACATGACTAAAGCCTTTAGTATTGAACCCTTTAAACACCCCCTGGATCCGACCGGAATTTATGTGGTGAGCGAGCCTGAGATTACTCTACTCGATGGATTAACTCAGGACAAGTTATTTGACATCAACAATTCTGCCCGCTTCTATCAGCTCGGTTACAATGCTTCTGCCTTCCGCCCCTCCTACAACAAACCCGACCACTTCAGCTCTCCGTTCACCGAACTTGTGCCTTTTCCGAACGACACAACCAATGCTCCGACGTCTATCAATGACGTTTTACCCGAGCATCGACACAAGCTTTCGACTCGAGACAAGAAACCACACTTACTTGCTTCTCAACTTGGTTATCTTTCCTATGAACCTTTCGAGATGAACGACAAAACTTTGAGGGCCGTTGAGGACTTTGTTTACGATAAATATCTTGAAATCTTCTCTGATTGGAAACCCCTCAATGATCACGAAATCAAAAACGGTGTCACTAATATGGCCTCTCCACTCTATGGCTATCTCAATGGTCTCGATGGCGATAAGTCAGCAGGATTTTATGGGACTTCCCAAGGGAAAATTCATAAGGGTGATTATTTTGAGAAAATCCCCGCCGGTAATGGTTACAACTATAAATGGACTAACACCCCACACTCCATTCGCCTGCGCGAGAGGTTTGACGCTATGTGCAGACTCGCTGAGGGAGGAATCACTCTGTTGGATACTATCGAGGCTAGAGCAAAAATGGAACTACTTCCGGTCAAGAAGGTGAGAGAAGACGGCAAAGTTAGACTTTTTGAAAACATCGGAATTGCGTCTTTCCTTTTCCATAAGAAGTTTAATGGTGCATTTGTCGCTTTGGCCAATAAACATCGGCTTACTAAGGGCTCGAATTTCACCATTGGAATGAACCCCTATACTGAAACTTCGGTGCTCTATGAGCAATTGCTTGCAGTTTCGGAGACTGGCGAAGATGGAGATTTCACTCGGTATGACAAGCGAATTCCTCTGCAAATCCAGATTCTCGCCAACAGACTTAAAGCCCGATGGGCTACTGCCGCACAGCCAGGAGACGTCAATTATTTCAACATCTTTGACGTTCTTTGCAAACAAAATTCCAGGGACTTGCATGTGTGTGAGGGAGTTTACTACTTAACTAATGGCAGCTTTAACTCGGGCTGTCTTGAAACTAACTTGGACGACGGACTTTTCAATATCATCATGAAGTATTATTGTATGCTCGAGATCGCAAGAAACGTTCCTGAAATGGCGAGAGAAACCGATCTCATCACTCTTGCAAACTTGGAACGACTTACCAGATTTTTCGTAAATGGAGATGATATTATCACTGCTATTCATCCCAGTATCCAAGTTTATATTAACTTTAACAGCATGAAGGAGGAATATGCCAAATTCGGAGTTCTCTACGACCTGCCTAGCAAGGACGGCGCTGCTTCTACTGGAATAGTTATGATAAGAGACATGAGTTTCTCATCTCGTAGCTTCAATTTCGTCAACGACAGCCTGGTTTTTGGCGCACTTAAAAAGAGTTCCATAGAACGACTCTTCCATTGGTGCAAAAGCAGAGAGAGTGAACAACTTACTCAAAACCTCAATTGCGCCCTCGTTGAAGCCTTCTTTCATGGCAAGACTTACTATGATAGCATTTGTAGAATTGTACTCGAATGTAGGAAATTCTACATGAAACACCACTCCAGTAGACTCGAGCTTCAGGTGCTTTCTTATCGCAACCAATTTAACCATCTGGTTGCCGGAGGTGTAGCCTTGGAGTGGCTACCTACTACTTATTTAAATCAGGAAGATACCTTAGATTTCTCTTATCAAGCGTTCAACCCAGCTATGAATTTCTTCAATGAAATCGACTGCCCACACTGCGCAAATAGATCCACCACTAAACGCGCCCACTTTAAACACATGGCAAACTCGCATCCAGGAAGCGAGCAAAACCTGTCATGCCCCAACCCACTTTGCACCTTCTCGGGTGCTGCCGACGATCACGCCATCCATCAGTGCCAATTCGCCGGCCCCTTCGTCTGTCTCGACTGCGAAGCCCGTTTCGACTTTTATGAAAGAGCTGCTCAACACCATCGTAGCGTTCATGCTAGGAACGGGATCCCGCTTGCCAAATATTTCGAGAAACTTCACCCATCTATCAATTCTCGAAAGGCTGAGCGAAGAAAACAGGCAGCGACAACTTCAATCGAACCTAGGTCAGGAATGAGCCTTGGTCTCGAACAACGTACAACCGAAAGGTTCATTTCTAATACATTCCAAACACCCTCAAAAGAGGTTTTAATACGAGCCCTAGTAAATGATTCCGGTGTCTCAGCCTCCGCTCCAGCGCTGCTTCAGCTACTTGCTGCTGGAACAGCCGAAGAAGTGGACATGGTCTACACTACCCTTGTCTCAGAACCTGGGACTCCTATTCCCACCACGCACGGTTACACGATTTATGACAAAAATAAAGTTCGATCCCTCGCCCCAAAGAGCTCAATGCAAGGCATTTACCTTGGTCACCCCGAATTTGCACAAATAAACTGTCATGGTATTTATCTTCGTAAAGAGGACTTTGATGCTATCAAGATAAAACTCCTCGCTGAAATCCTTGGTGCAGATCCTAAGACTTCTATTAGGCAAGCCATGAAGACTCCCGTTAACCCGTTGGCTGGTATGTCCACTATGACCACCGCTGGAGCTGCTGGGGGAACCTCTACTCTTGGAGTTAACAACATTTCCCCAATAGATACCCAAATCGTTAGAGACAACCCCACTGCTACGCTCGCAATGGGCGGTAATGCTATCGAACTCACCCAAGCCCCTGCTGAGCCTGGCATTCTCACCGGACCTCCTCCTGAGCTCATTGCTCTTTCGGGACCTCGCGTCATTTATGAGGACCTCGTACATCGTAACCCTTACAATGTCACCACCGGCGTTATTGACACGAGTATGGCAAAGAACACCATTTTATTCGAAATCCCTTACGGAACCGGCCTTGGACCCGAACTTAGCCAATACATCCAAGCACACGGCATTTGTGCCGGCTCGTTTGATTACACGTTCACCTTCCATTGCAACTTTGCAAGTTCAGCTGCCGTTATGGTCGGTTGGTTACCCAGGAAAATCGTAAACCCCACGATCAACGATCTCAATCCTTACGGACCCACCACCTTCGCTCTGAATGAATACACCACCAAATGCATTACTATGCACGACAGGAGAATGGGCGATTTCTGGCGCGAAACTCATGACTTGTTCAATCCCACACCCGAAGAGCTCGACGCTAGGCCTCGACTTGTTGGCATCATTGCCGCAGCTCTTACATCCTTCACTGGAGAACAAGGTCCTACCATTCAGTATGACGTTTGGAGCAAAGCGAACGCAAATTTCCTTGTAAACAACTTCATAGGATTCCAAAGCTCTTCTGTTGGAGGAGAACTTAGACTTAAAGACTACATGAACGGCGTGCCGGCTATCTCCACTGACTCAAAAAGACATCCCCTCCCCTCGAGTACCTTTAAAGGAGCCTTCTTTCCAAGTTGTGGCTTTGTCGAAATGGCCAACACCCAATTGCCCGGTATAAACATCCTCAACGGAGAGAACTATTGCTTCGTCGAAGACAGTCTCAACACCGGAGTCGGTAAGACTTTCATCTTGGCTATGGGCGCAATACCCTTATTTAGCACCCCGCTCTATACCTTTTATGATGGCGAAGTGGACTCAAACACTATGTTCACTGTTCCATTCACTGAGAATTACCGCAAGCTAAGACGTCCAGGTCCTGTCGACCTCTCCGACTTCACTGTCGCTCCATACGGCACAATGCTTGTCGACGTTGCTATTCCTTGGAAAGATCCAAAGAAAATGATCACTGACCTTAGGTGTATTCGCTACATGGACAGTTCGAGAAATGTCAACCAAGGGGCTCTTTTCATTTGTAAAATGGCTGACAATGTTGGCTTTGATGCTTTTGAAGCTTCGTTTACCATCGACACAGGTGATCTCATCGTCGGAAGCTTCTACGGTAACACCGAAGCCAACCCCAGCAACTACGCCACTACTCTCTTCACTTACGTTCCAGACAGAGAATTCGCGAGTTATACCGACTTCCCGATTGGACAGAAAAGTTCCGATAATGACACCATATTTGCCGCTATGGAAGCTTTCGCTAGAGCCAGAGGCGTTACTTCCAATCTCTGCAGCTTCGAAATGAAGGACAACAACTTGAATATCGGACCAATCCTCTTTGACATAAGCAATCGACTCCTCTATCCAACACCAACCAGGTTAACGGCTACAAAACTGCTGAGAATCTCAGCTTTTATAACCCTACTTTCCACTCTGGATCTAATTTACCTCAAACAAGCATAGCTTTAACTCCTCGTGGACCCAACTTGAGAGATAGCATCAGAAACGAGCTCAGAAGATTCCTTGCGCAAAATGGACTCGGCGAAAGAAAACAAGGCAACATGCTTCCCATTCTTGGCGGATTTGCCAAAGGAGGAGGTGAAGCGGCAAGCATGCTTTTCCAACAGCAATTTACTGAGAAAATGGCTCAATTGGGATTTACCCAAAATATGGCACTTCAAGACGCTTCCTTTGCCTCCAAAGGTGTCTTGCAAGAAGAATACTTGAAGATGCAGCAGAAAAACGCGCTCGAACTTAAACAGCTTGAAATCAATACTGAAAATCGTCTTGCACGCAGTGGTCAGCTTCAGAACAATGCCATCTATCACGACCTGCCCAAGGATCGGAACGACTACGCGCCCCTGTTAAGCCACCAAGAACACCAAGATGCTTTGGACGCTGAGGAAGCTCATGAGCATGCGCTCAATACTGCCCGCATCCAGCAGCATATAGACAACTTGCCTAATATCAGCTCCACCTTGAACTATGGCAGCACGGCACCTGTTTCGAAAATCGGAGTTATCCATGCTCCAGATTACGATGCTACAGAAGACTACCAAGAGACAAGACCTATCGGCATTCCTCGGTCTAACAAACACGAGCCCCACTCTGCAATTTTCAATTTGAATGACGTTCAACAGAAAACCGCTGGTGCCCCTCCAACAAGTACCAACAACTCCGTCATGAATAAGAGAGCTCGAATCAGGGGCCTTGATGATGCTTGGCAAAGTGCTACTGTTGCACAAAAGAAGAAAGAGCGCATGGACCGGCTCGATGGTGCCTGGAGAAATTCAGGATCTAATGGTCCAACCCAGACTTTGTCGCAATTCACTGGCGGCATTTCAAAAGCTTAGTTTTAATTTTGTAATTTTCTATTTTGTTTAGCTTTTCCTAGTGAAATCTACTACCG
>Ga0138273_1120084_pt1 | contig 9086 bp, 2 predicted proteins | sample C_130709_M_mt_FD_106919 | JGI IMG/M metagenome (GOLD analysis project Ga0138273, IMG submission 106919) | Freshwater microbial communities from Lake Croche, Canada - C_130709_M_mt (Metagenome Metatranscriptome) | ecosystem: Environmental > Aquatic > Freshwater > Lake | place: Canada: Quebec... | reverse complement strand
TTGCAGTTTAAAACAGTTTGTCAGTATAATAAATTATACTTGCAAACTCGGTGTCAATAGACAAGGCGTTTAGAACCCAATTCTCAAAGCTTTACCTAACGCATGCAGATCACGCTGTTAGTATATAATCACTTATCACAGAATTCCTTTTGTGAGAGATTCCTAAATAGGAACCGCGTCGCACTCCATCGATGATGGGAGGGGTACGATACTTCAATATAATAAAACCCATTAAATCATATTGCGGGGGGGGCCCTGAATTTTGTTTGTCCAGACTCAGGGAACTGGGGGGGGGGTATTACGTAGGGGCTACAGAGACCATGGGAGGAATGCTAACGAAACCTCCTAAGGTATAGTCGTCTGCTCCGCATCTGGCGATATTGGTTCCAAGTACAAGACCCATAGGGTTAACAATGTTAAGGACAACGTTCTTGTTACCACGGGCCATTTCTGTCCAAAGTGCGGAATTCATCATGCTATCAACACAAGCCCTGGAGTGGGTCTTTGCGTACTGAGGAATCTGAACTTCTATGCCTGATCTGGTTCCTACGTTATGGATAGCGAAGGGTCCTCCGGCTATTGGATAATTGTCATGAATGGTATGACCAAGATAATCTGTAGTACCGTAACCTATTGGTTGCATGTAACCGGAAGTAGATCCTTCATTGAGGACACTAAAATAAGTTACGACATTGGACATGGGTAAGTCTTCCGTGAGCTTTGCGAGGACTTTATAACGCATACCACCACGTTGCATAAGAAACATGGATTGGAGTTGACTGACTAAATCACAGTTGAAACCATCCCAGGCGATAACACTTGTTCCAGAATAAACGACAGAAGTCGCGAATGGAAAGATTCTAATGTAATCGTTAACGGGGGCCAGAGTTGGGGCCGTGGTATAAAACTGAGGGATCCTGAGCATTTGACGGAGAGAAGATATCCTCTCACCAATACAAGATGTAGAGGCAGCCATAGAGGGAGCTTGGTAATGGGAGGCGCCAATTTGAGACTGGTATTTCTGACAAGGGTCAGTGTCATAAGCCTCTCCGGAATGAGCAATAGCCGCAATACCAGTATTTATAATGGGGGTTATATTATTGGCTGTCGGGATGGCAAACTCAAAACCGGCGGCGGCTCTGATTTCGAGGAGGACGGTGATGGTGGAATTTACAGACGCAGGGGCGGTTAAAGGATCAAGGACTCGAATATCTAAGAATCCCGTGAGGTTACTACCGTAGCAATCAGTGTAAGGGTCGATAGCCATGTATGGAATCGTGAGCGAGTACTCACTGCATTCTCTAACGTCGATAATGGTACGATTAAGATAGGATGATGATGCTAGGTTAACGGTAGGCCCACCAAGACGACCAACATAAGGGGCGAAGGATACAGAAACTCTGCCAGAGTGAAAGTTGGTTTTAACGAATTTCATAGTCAGAATAAGATCACCTCTCCAGCGACCAAAAAGGGTGGCCATGTAAGAGACGGGGGTATAATTGGTGACTGAGTATCCATGTTGATCATTGCAGACGTACTTAAAAGTGTCTGGTGATACTTGAAAGCCGTAAAGGTAAGCGTCTGCAGTGCGGGAAGTGGACCAGTCAAATGAACCGAACCAACTATTGATACCTAGAAAGGTATCAAAGTGAAGCTCGTCAATTGAGGTGCCAGCAAAACCGTCTAGATTCTCGACTTCATTCTTAATGGAATAGGCCAACAATTTTGAATTGTCGATTGCGTCGTAATGTGACCAGTTATACATGGCATCGGTAACCATTTTCTTGTCTGCTTCGCAGTTCAAGGGGCGGGACCAACCAAAAACGGCTGCCACATTAGCTCCAATATCGGCTGCCCACTTAATGGGACCAGCAAACTCGGATAGTAATGGGACCGCTGTTAAATAGCCAGCAACTTTTGAGACTTGGCGGGCAGTTGTTTCAATGGGACCAACGCCTGCCTTTTGGGCTTCTTGCATTGATGAGTTCGAGGACTTTGACTTTGAGTAAGCTTTACCGGACTGGGGAATCACAGCAATGGCTCTCTTCACGTTCTTGAGGGAAGCCCACAAAGTGTAGGAGGCGCTTGAAGAGCCGCCTGAACCTGTAGAAAGGGAGACATAGGGGATGATTTGGATAAAACCGGCGTCGAATTCGAATGACGAGTTGGCGTCAACGTAATAACCATTGTGGATGGAAGTGAAAGGGACAGTAAATTTGACAGAGGTTTGGCACGCTAAGTCAATTTCTACGTGAGAAAGTTGAGTTCTCTGGGTGGGAGAGAACTTGTGCATGGCGTTCCAAGAATCTGAAGTCTGACTATTTGAACATGTTCCTCCTATGGGGAGGTAAGTCAGCATATACCGTCCTTGTTGGAAGGGGTTTGCATTGACTTGGAGGGTAAATTCCATGTCAAAGCGGGCAATCATACTACCTTTAAGCTTATCAAAAATTTGAGAGTAAGCGTAAAGGGTTGATGGTACAGGGATATTTGGGAATGAGCTGGGGTTATCGGTTGTGGCCAGTGAGCCAGAGCCAACGATAATAGGTTTCATAAGAAACTCTTCAACAGACATATCCTTGTTTTGTTGGGCGCCACCGAACAAGGCTTCACTCAAACGTTTGAGGGATGAGATTGTAGCCGAGTCGGTAGCTGCGTCGTTTGTGAATGCGGTTGTACCTATAATATCTTCAGGGGAGATAGATGTTTCAGATACTAGATTAGGGGTTGCTCCTGGAGCTGATGCGTTGGTTTGTGCAAGTGAGTTCTTTTGGACAGTAGACCACTCAATCGTATTGTCCGTACCAATGTTTCCTAGGATGTTCGCCGTATTAGGGCAGGGTGCCTTGGATCGTAAATGTACACGCCTTTATAACTACTAGAGCCTAACCAACACTTTTAAGACATCGGATTTTATATAGTGTCGATTGGTAACCAAATAGTAGAGGTTTTTGCTTTTAATACGTTTACAGCATAACGTGGGACACGAACTTGTGGCTCGTGGGTGCCACTGCAGTTTAGGGTGCAAGCCTAATAGAGGACTACATATATAGAGGTTCTCGCTCAATTGAGTCGAAAACCTCGTCATAGTTTGTTGAGGGGGGCCAAATGGCGCGATCCTTATAGCATGTAACGTAGACGTCCATTAGCATGGGTACCATCTGGTTGAACTTAGTTCTACCATATTGGGTGTACTCACGTATGGTCTTTGTTACCTTATCTGCTACAATTTGGTCGGATTGTTTCTTTTTCGTCCACTGGAGGGATTGCATAAGAGACTCTTCTCTTAAGGGAGCAAGATATCTTCCATGTTCTGGGTCAAATCTAAACTTTCGTTTTAAGAATTCGACATCCTCTATAGGACGAAGAGCAACTATATCTCCTGTCTTTAGTTCATCAGTATATTTATAACCAATCGTCGCCATAAAGACAGAGAGGGTTATAGCATTAAACCGATCGGAAACTACTTCTGAGGGACCTACAACATTATCGTCACCTACATAAGCGGCAACGACATGATCGTCGAAGTCTATACTTGGGACAAGATAGTAGAACGCATAGCGCATAAGAATTTCATTAATGATAGTGTTGATGGTCGGAGTGAGAGGATTGCCAGAAGGCATACTACCTCTCCACTTCCACAACTTACCATCAAAAATGTGAATGGAGTTTGCAAAAGACATGAATAACATCTCTCGGGCTGTTGACCACTCGTCATTATAGTAAAGATTTACGATGTGGCATACTATCATAATTAATTGGACTGTATGACTACCATCGTAGCACGAATAGTCACCAGCAAATACAAGTTTTCCAAAGGCGGTAAGGTGTCTCCTAAGGAGATCCCACTCTACTGAAACTTCATTTATACCAAGACAGGAGTTGTTCTTTATCTTGCCTCGAAGTACGTGTGACACAAAGTCACCACATAATATTCTGGAGACAACGGTATTATCGATAGCAGCGCCACAGACAAGGCGAGTTGATCCACTCTTAACTTTAGCAAGTGGTCTGAGTTCGTCTTTGAGGAAATCTGTATATATGGTTTCGACTTCTTTTCCGGCTTGAAGGGCAAGTAAGAATTCATTTGAACTACGCTCTAAATCACGGTATTGACTTGAGGTCTTGTCATATGGTGCAGGACCCACAAAATCTCTTTTCTTTTTATAAGGTGTGAGGGTAAATGGGTAACCGGATGAGGCGCTGAAATTAACAGGTGGTGCTGTTTCGTCGCCTATTTTTCCAAAGAGGGCTTCTTCAAATGTCCATAACTTCGGCTTATCGCGAACAGGGTCGTGTCGCATGAGATTGTCATGTTTTACGGCTGCTATTCTCTCTAGTACATTCTGGTCTAGTATAGAATCGTTGAGGCAATACTTAGAATAGGCGTTTTCCATAGGGACTACACCTTCTTTGGGTCGAAGGAGTGCTGGAGCCATAGTGGGTGGGTTGCCGGGTATCTGATTATACATGAGACTTCTTTTGAATTCGCTAGAAATCACTTGAGGGGGTTGTTGAGCATCTCTCAAGTACACAAATCTGTTATATGCTATACCTGATTCGGGTATGGCACAATGTTCTTTGAGTGCGTCTTGGAGAATTTCTCTAGTGATGACTGGAGCATATCCGTAATTGGAGTCTCCGGCAGCATGGATTCCTGCAAATACACCCTCTTTTGAGGGGTCTAGTATTGAAACAGGGGCACCACAGTCGCCTGGTTTTGTACCGCAGTTATGGGCAATAACTCGTACTAAAACGTATGAGCTGTTCGTTTGGTGATCTCTTACTGTTATTCCTTTTTGGAAGTGAGCTGTTGAGATAACACAGCGATTTTCGGTGAATGTGGGCATATCTACACGTGCTTTAAAGGTACTATGAAGATTTGTCATGCCAGAATCGGTCATGAAATGCTTGAGAATGTCCTTGTGGGGTTGGACAAAGTTGGGTAGCTCAATGAGAGCTAAATCTCTATCTTCTAGAACACTATTGGTCCTGAATGAATTAATCAAATCAGGTGTTGGCATTTCGAATGAACGCGTGGGGTCGAGATGTACGAACTTAATATTAAGTTTGGTACGAGACTTGTCTTCAAGGCATCCTGCCACTATGCGTGAAACAAAGTGGAGGGGAATTAGAGCCGTTCTGTTATTTATCACAAATACGTATCCTAGTTTATTACCGGAGGGGTTGGTTGTTGAGGACACGACAAATGAATATAAATTAGATCTGGCTTTGCTTGAGGCTACGGACTCACCGTTAGGATCAAAACCTTCAGCCATAGCTTCTTTGAATTGTTCTTTCAGGCGTGTCCTATCTACCTTGACTGCGACATGACCTTTCTTCCTATTACCTACATTTGTACTTTCAGGGATGGGGAGTGTTTTTCTGAAGTAGTCAGCTAAGCTTTTAAGAGCTCCGGCCGTGGCAAGGAGGATAAGGATGCCTAAAACGGAGTCAATGACAACAGTATTTTCTCTGTAGAAACTACGGGCTTTAAAGAAAGCTCTAGCAGTTCCACAAGATAATTTACAGTATGTCTCAGATAGATAACTAGTGACTTTTTCGTAGATGGTCTTAACTTTAGGTTCGGCATGTTCCAGTAATGGAGTGGAGTCGGTATAACCATACTCGACATAGTACGTGTAAGGGTCAGTGGTCATAAACTTGTCTGACATGGCTAACAAATGGAATTGCGGACCATAAAAAGAGACCAGCATAGCGTATGTGAGTCTCCAATCAAAGGGGTGAGACTCTTCTAAACAGTAATGAGCAAACTGGTTTACGTGGGTTATAACGCCGTGTTTAGACCACTTGTTGGTGGCATAAAACTCTTGGGTACATTCACGGATAAGGGGTGTGTACTGGTTGAGCGGGTAATCGGTCGTTATATCTGGGGTCATAGGTCTATCGTCTCTGATTGCAGTTTCTGCAGGGGTATAAAACGACCCTGGAATGTAACTGGGGTCATCCCAGGATGTTGCTGAGACAGCGTCAGAATTACTGGCATCTGAGGATTCGTCTTCAAATCTGTTGGACATTTCTTCCATTTCAAGATCTGTTGAGTACATTATGTCGCGCAACTCTTGAGGAGTTGGGTAACCCCTACCTGAAGTATAGGATTCGGGGTTGGCTATGGGGGTGCCGGTATACCTGGCGACAGCTTCGTCAATGTTTCTCATAAAGGACTCGTGCCACTTACGTTTTTGGACGATAGCGGCCATGGTTCGGTAGGCAACTACTTCGAACGAGACTGGAGATTCTAGTTGTTCACCTTTACTATTTACGAGAATAAACTCGTGAATGTCTGGCGTGATAATTGTAGAACCGGATTCGTTCCTAGGAAGCTTAGACCTATCTAGAGCTCGAGACATAATCGATATGCTCTTAGGGTCGCGACCATCATACGTTTTGACATATTCAGGCTTTGGGACAGCAACATAAGTTGAGTCTATACGTCTGAGTACAGCTTCGTTTGAATGGACAGAATTGACGATAGGAGCCAGGGCATTGGATGTAAGAATAACGAGTTTAGCTTTAAAGCTAGTACGTCCTTTATCACCAATGTCGGCCATATTAGGCTTAAACGGTGTGGCATTGATCATGTTAATAAATTCAAGGGCTTCACTGTTGTCGGCACCGGGGACATCTACCTCTTGCCATGCATCGTCTTTTACGACAATTTGCTGGTCACCGAATCCGTCCATAAATTTGGACTTGATTCTAAAGTAGATATTGGCCTCTGGGGTTGTATCCTTACCATCAAAATCTTCAGGGAAGGTATTAAGTAGGAAAGCTAGTATGACACGGGCGAGAGTAAGCGAGATAATAGTTTTTCCGGATCCAGGGTAGCTTGATATCATGATTGAGACTGGTTCTGGCCTATTCCCGGAGAGGGAAGGCCTCTTGGCGGCCATATAAGAGATGAGTTTCTCGATATTTCGGAGTTCGCACATAAGTACGCGGATCTGATTATCTGCAGCACGGCCCTTAGGGGCTTCTTTTAGGAAAGATTTGATTATTTCACCAGTAACTTGTACGTAAGTAAAGTTGGTGGTTGAACACTCAATTTCATCTCCTTGATATTGGAGTACTGAAATGTGTTTTAGTCTCTCGTCTATTTCTCTAAGTTGAGAATCTGATTTGACGAGGAAAGAAGCATATGGAGTTCCTTTTAGTAAATGGACAGACACAAACTGGGCTATTCTATCAATGAATTTTATAGAAGAGACAGTGATATCTTTAATACTGTTAGAAACTTTACCCCAATCGCCTATACCGCGGAATGCGTTATTAGGCATGTCTTTTAGCTTGGATGAGCCCACGAAAATTGTGAGGGCAAGAGTTGCTAATGTTGAACCAAGGGACTCGAGGTCTTCTTCGGTAACGGTGTAGGGGAAATCTGATTCTGGCTCAGGAGCCTCAGAGTTGGGGGGTGGGATCATAGCATCTGCTGATAGGGAAGCGCTTATACAAAGTACATAGGCAGCTCTAGCCATGTTAGTGGAGGCTAATAAAATAGCTCCGGATACGACTAGGTAAAGAGAAAAAGATGCATCAGTACGGTTGAGCTTGTGATAAAGCGTTACAGCAGCAAAAATCGCAAGGTGAATGTGTGAAGCGTGTTCGACGTAAAAGTCTGAAGCCGCATTTACACCACCTGTTAAGGATGATGCCCAGGAATAGTCACCACTTTGGGCTTTTTCGGCCATAGTGGCTGTGTCAGCTGGGGTAAGCTTTTCGGCGATTCGGGTGAACGCCGATAATGCTCGCAGAACCTCTGGAGAGGAAACTGTTTTGGAGAAATCTGACAGCGGGGATAAGGGGTTCCAGGAAGATGATGAAGGCATTGGATATGGTTCACCAGATTCGGGTTGTGCAGGTTTTCTGCTGGATCGGAGAGAGGAGATCTGGATATCTCGTAGTTTTTGGAGGGTTTCGTTATATTTCGCACGAAGATGGGGGCTGATATGGATGTTGCTTAAGGATGCGGGCGCAACAGGCTTAGAGCCTTTCATCTTTTTGATATACTTCTGGTGGAGTTTATGGTTGTTATTCTCAAAGAGAGGGGATGGTTCATCAGAAGGGTGAGTAGGTGTTTCAGGTTTGTTTCTCTTCTGCTTCTTAGGAGTACGGGGTGGTGTCATCTTAGAAGGGGAAGAGTAAGGCGTGATAAAATCACGGTTGGCAGGCGATCCCGATCGGGATTCACGGCCAATGTCAAAGCTGGTGTCTCTGCACAAAGCCTCATTAGAGGTGGCTGCATCGAGACTAAAACGTGGTTCGAGTAGTGTGTCAACACTGCTCTTGAGCTCAAAATCGCGGTTATTCTTATTCGTATTCATGGCTTTCATAAAGATCAGGGAGGATCAACTCATAGAGAACCATTAAAGGGGGTGAAAACGCAGTAATTCCGTGGTAATGAGACACTTACGCCAATCGCAGACAATGAATAAGTCATGTACAGGTGGGGATGTATTCCTTCATCTAAGATTAAGACATACAACGGCCGGTTAGGGCAGCTACGGGGAACTATGATCGTTGATCGGGGTTTGGAGTCTAAACAGACAGCAGTGACCTCACTATGTCAAATACAATCCACTCAGTAGATGATAAAACATTCGGAAGACTGAGGGTGTGGTGGACTCTCTCAATGAGAGAGTGTTTCCGACATTATCGGGTTAGGTCAATTAATCCTAAGTGTTCTAAGTGTAGAGGCTGATAAGTTCAGCGTACGTTTTTGGGTTTTTATTTTTGTTATATTTTCTAAAACTAAAAGAGCGTTTGATAATTGATTCAATTACTACAGATAGAGTGTTTTTCTATATTTTACACTACGGTAAATGATGGGGTATAATCTAGGGGGGGTATATTCTAGTGATACAAAGAAATATAATACAGGGGGAAAAGGGGGGGAATTGGGGGGGGGCCTCACTATTGTGCATACTTAGTGATTCTGAAATATTCAGCGGCGGTACAACTAAAATGGTTTTGAAGCATATAGAGGACTACTTGAATAATCAAATTATATAAGCTTAATGAAGTCGTAAGGGACTCCAAATAAGAAAGAAGGTACGGGCAAATACCCG
>Ga0138273_1001130_pt1 | contig 9130 bp, 2 predicted proteins | sample C_130709_M_mt_FD_106919 | JGI IMG/M metagenome (GOLD analysis project Ga0138273, IMG submission 106919) | Freshwater microbial communities from Lake Croche, Canada - C_130709_M_mt (Metagenome Metatranscriptome) | ecosystem: Environmental > Aquatic > Freshwater > Lake | place: Canada: Quebec... | reverse complement strand
TTTTTAGGGCACGAACGCCGTAAAAGATATAATTTCCAAAGTTATTATTTATACTCGCCTTTGGTTAAATCTTTTACCAAAATCGAATATACGAAAATAGGGGCGTTCGTAGGTGTTTTCCTTTTCGAACATCTCAATGTTAATGTGTCATGATACCATTGAGGTATATCAAACCGTTCATATATGACGGCACTGCCCAAATTGTTTTACGCCAATTCTGGATATTATATTGGCAACGTTTGATAGAGCAACGTACTCACCGTTCTGTTTTATTATTTTTTACACACTAGCGGTAATAGTGCAACCTATTTAATAATAGGAACTGTTTTTATATTTATGATGCTGCAAAATAAAATTGTGCTGCTGTTGCTGGTAACGATGATGCAAAATCAGAGTTAATAGATGGGATATGAACATAAATAGGTGGGTTGTAACATAGCATTCCAAAGCGAGCTTCGTCAGCTAAAGATACAAATAATCCACACTCTTTAGTTACATAATCTGGTGGAAAAGCTATTAACAAAGTACCTAAATCAGTTGCTATATCATCTTCAAATGCTAAATTAGCTGCTTGATGAACAACATTATACTTAAATGGATTCTCTATGGTTATTTCAAAATCCAAATGGCAATCTACTTGGTTAACTGTAAGTAATAATGGAACAAAAACTGGACCATTTGTGTCAGCTACATCATAAACGTAATTGAAACTAGCAGCTGTTAATGTTCTTCCGGGCAATGTTTGACTTGGTAAATAATTAACACCTGTTGTTGTAGATGTATTGGGTAAAGGATATCTATAATATGCTTTAACTTTCTGACCTTGAATTAGACTAGGTAACATTAATCTAAATCTCAAACCTCCTTTAAAAGCATAATAGAAATCTGACAAATGCGTAAAAACGGAACAATATTTAATCTCTCTGAATAAATCTGCAATTTTAAAAACTTGTACGTCTTGAGCTTTAAAAGCTGAACATTGGACATATCTTCTTAACATATCACGAATATGAGTAATTGGTGCCATATTGTGAATATGAGGTCTAGGACTGAATGGTAAATCGGTAGTATTTGTTGAACATGATGGAACGGTTGAAGGTACAATATCTTGTAAACAACCTATATCAACATTTTTATTGGGTTCTACTTTTTTATCGCCTGTTGGAGCTTTCTTATCTAAAGATTCGGATTGAAATTCTAAAGTTTCCTTTCCTTGAATAGCTCTTGCTGCGAAATTAGCTAGATTATTTGGACGAATATATTGATATTCAGCAGGTCCATAAAATGAAAAATCTTCACCACATGAAATACTAACAGTGGCTGTAATATAATTTAATGCTGACGCAGGATATTGTACAGGTTGTAAGACATAAACGAATAATTGGCCATGTTGTAATGTACCAGATGCATAATCAAATGTATTAAAAAGCATCTCTGTCATTGCGTTATAGTCACACTTTATTATGACTTCTTGTCCTCCTTTATTGATCTCATAGGTTTCAGTATCATAATTAGATAAATCTGTAAGTAATGGAAATTTAGAAAAATTACCAATACCATATGCTTTGACAAATATTAATTTTGCCATTTGCATATCGGACATAGAAAATTTGAAGTGATATCTTAATTGGCCTCTCCAATATTTTGATAACATATACATTCTGGTCTGAATAGGAACACCAGTATTTGTACCTGTAATAATTGGTACACACAATGGACTCATTGGAATAGAAAATATACATTTTCCAACGGCATCATCAGATCTAGTATAAACATTAGAAACATACTGCTCTTTTCTTAATATATAGGACATACTCATTTCATCGAATTCACTAGGAAATGTTGTTTTATCGGCTGTAGTTATATGACTGGTGAACATAGTCATTCTATCTAATGGTACTACGCCTTCTGTATGATTATAATTGGTGGTTGTTGTCATACGTTCAGTTTCAGTGACTAAAGGTTGGGTTGGTTTATCTAAACCTACCATTTTGAATACTTTGTTTTGGACTTTATCTATACCATCTTTAATAAACTTACCTATTGACGGCATAGCCATAGCTGCTATAGTTTCCATTTCGAATACCAAATACTCTTTACTTTTTTCTGGTTCTTTTGTATTATTATCTAATTTTTGAGTATTAGATAATGGTGCAATCATTGTACCATTCTTTGGTACAAAAAACTTAATATCTTGGAAAGTAACATAATATGATACTCTAACTGTAGTTGTTGACTGGGAATCTACTGGTACTATAACTTTAGCATATATGGCTCCAATATTACTTCCGAATTTTGTAAACCTATTGTTATAATATGGTTTACCAACTGTATCAAAATCTGTATTGGCTACATTAGTAGGACATGAGAAAGGTATTTCTAGACATGCTGGTGTCGATTGATTAGCATACAAAATAACACTAGGTGCTATTTGTGCATCATTAATAGAATCAGCTGGAAATGCTGTAGCAAATCCATTATTTGGTTTGTAATATACAAGTAAAGCTCCTTGATGAAATGGAGTTCCTATAACTTGTATATGAAAACACATCTTGCAAGTATAAAACAAGGATGTGTTGAAAGGTGCTCGTATTACGTCATTAATTAATAAATCTGATGGTACTTGTAATGCGGCACCTGTTATATTACCATTGGTTGCTGTAGTCTTTACCCAATCAAATGTTTTTATGAATAAAGGTTTATTTAACAATGGTGTGAAATTGTTTTGTTGGTTCCATAAGGATAAATTCTTAGATGGAACATTGTCGTTATTTTCATCGAAACAAAATATGTCTCGTGTTGTGTTATGTGAATTAGCGATCTATTGCTTACTACAATGTTATAAATCATTTTAATTGTAGGATATTTTACATAAATTAAGGAATGCTTATTTTTATGAAATTTGAATACTAAGTCCTGGCTTACACGATACTAAAATATCGAAATACCGTGTAATTAGAACCGATTGCTTAGTAAGGTTTATATTATTGTTAAAAATCATGCAGTAATCCAGTGGAGTATTCTTCTGGATTCAACATGTATAACTCACGTAAATAATCATCAGTGAGTTTTACGAATTCTATATTGTGTTCTTTAGTAAATTCTTCTATATGATTCATATAAGATTCGTATTCGTCGTGTAAATATGCTTCGCGTTGGAAATTTAAAAGTTTTACGATAGTTAATTCTTCTAATCGTTCTTTATCACTAACATAATTCAAAGTGGCTGTCATAGTTGTTTTATCTAATGGACAGGTTATTCCACCTATAGTTGGATGCATAGCAAAATTTCTTTTTAAGAATGATGTATCTAGAAAATTTTTAAAAGGGAGCATCTCTGAACTCTTATCTGTAGATGTAAACGTCAATCCTATTTCGGCACATTCCTCTTGAAATGTAACTCCATTAAAAAACGGTAACACTGCTTTTCGTGCTATACACCATTTATCATCACCATATACTGCATCAAAGACATTGCAAACATAATCAGTTAAAATTGGCATTTTTCCATAATATTTGTCCCAGCATGATGAAAATATATAAGCACCATATGATTTATTAATGATGCAATTATAAACTGCTGTTATAAAACTGCCAGATGGACAACTATGTGTTGTTAATAAAATTTCATTCATATTCAAAGTTAAACAGTATATTAAAGTACTCAATAAAAATGTACATATCTTTTTATCATCTTCATTACCTACAAATCTATCAAGTAATATTTCAGATACTGCTAATTGAATTGGTGCTATCATTGATCCATCGTATTCTTTATAATCACCATCGACTATACAACCACCATATTTATTTGCTTTATCTGCTAATTTTCCCCATTCTGTAAAAGGATTAACTCCTACCATTATACCATTGGACATTCTATTCGATGACAATTTTTCTATTAAATCCAAAAAGTATTCTCTACCTAAACAAGTTAATGTTAATGGTGACATCTTGAAACATCGAGGTTTATCTTTTTTCTCTACCAATCTAAGTTCATCTTTTAATGTTTCACAATATAATACATCTTTATAATCAACTTCACCTCTTATGATATCATTTTTAAGTTTTTGTATACGATCACTAAATTCTGGTTTATAAGTTCCATTTACGAAATCAATATGTTCATTTTTATCACTACCTAATCCAAAACCACATGATGTATCTTTATTAATACCTTTACTAGTTCTAATTCCATGTACAACTTCTTGTTCAGTAACTTTAGTAAATTTTGGAACTATAGCTCTTATATAACTAGTTGCAAAATTTAAATACCTATCATTTATTGGTTTTAATGGTTTATATGATTTTTTAGCCAAATCTTTAATAATATTCTTTTGACCTAAATTAGCGGGAACTTTATCTTCTGGATATATACCTTTAGCAAGTGAATGAACATACTTAGTTCCAGTTGGAATACTATTACCTACCTTATCAATATTGTTCATCTTAACTACTGAACAATCATCTTTTCCATTATTTTCATGAACTTCTAAATTATACCTAATACTTTTATGATGTTGGAGTATTTGATATATGACTGTTTTTACTTTACTTGACCAAACCATTGCTAATCCATGTCCAGTTCTACAACCATCAACGGCAAAACCACCAGTATGCATACCTATGATCTTATTTTTATCTGATATTATGGGTGTACCACATAAACCTGGTGATCCAATATCATATCTAACTGAATTATTATTATGTACTGATACATCCTCATCTATAGACATTGGTATACCAGAACCTGCAGCAATCCTGTTTTTAATATTAATTATACCATGATTTGATATCATATAAGCTGGTGTTAATTGATATTCATGCTTATTGATAGAAAATAATTCAGAAACATCAGGTAATAAAGATGGTACAAATTTTGGTAAACCAAAAATTGCTACATCTTCACTCTTATTCATATATATAATCTCTATTGGGACTTGATCATACATAATCATCTTCTTTTCATAATCTGAATATACAGTGATATAATTTCTACAATTCATAGCATCTTTTATAAAATGCGCATTAGTTATTAAATTACCTCCTGAGACTAAACAATGACCAGCGCGAGCTGACATTTGAACTCCTGTAACAGGGTCATTACATACTATTCCAAAATATTTGACATGTTTTTGTATTTTTCTAACAAATGGATCAATATCTTCTTCTTTTTGAAATTCTTTATTGGTCATCTTTTCTGTTACTTGTTTCTTGATAATATTGTAACTTGATTTAAGAAAATCATCATCACCATACATCCACTCACTAGCACATTCTATTAAATTATACATAGTATAATAAAAACCATAAAACCAAATTACATTTATTAAAAAATTAAAAGTCCTACCAATTGATGAATTAGGCAAACTATAATTAGGAACTACTGTGTCTAAATCAAAAGCATAATTAAGGAATCGATGTAAAACTCCTTTAAAATAACCGTTAATATTTGAATCAAATAATGAATTAACAACATCTTTGAATGATATTTTATCAAACCAACCTTCGAATGTTATATCCTTTAATATATCATCAACAACCAATCTATCACTTAAATCTTTAATAGATTTCTTAAGTTTCATTTGCTTGGACAATATATCCAAAATCCATCGGTAATATGGTGTTTCATACTCAACACCTTTATAAGCAGTAAAATCAAAGAATGTAGGTGTATTAGGAAACATTCTTTGAAATTCTTGTGTAAAACCATGTATATAAGTTTGTTGTTCTAAATCATATGTATGATATGTTGCTTGTCCTGTCATTCTAAAACATTGGTCTTCACGGTGCCACACTACTCGAGCGTCAGCATAATCTATAATTTCACATCTTCTAAATAAAGCCGTTGGTTCAGCTATACCATCATCACGTTGGAATTGCATACCACTTAAACTATTAGTAGTACATATTAACATCTGAGAAGACATAAACTTAGTTTGCTTCAATTCTGCATTAGCACAAGGTAAGGAATATTTGACAGGTGATACTAAATTCACAACTGATGTCCATTGAGAACCTCCCATTTGTCCAACATCATCCATCATGAAAACATCTTGACCATTGTAATCATCATAAAAATCTTTAGCAGTTTTAACATTTGGTGTTGTATGTACATAAACGCTCTTATTTGCGGCTCTTAAAATTTTATCTAAACCAACCAATGTTTGTGATTTTCCACAACGAGGTGGTCCTTGAAGAATTATACATATAGGTTCTATTCTAGTTGTATCTTGATTAGCTTTTATTAATTTATATACTGCATTAAATGATAGTAACAAATTTTTTAATGATGAATTTCTATTAAAATATGAAAAATCACCCTTAAACACTTCAGTATACTCTTCATGAACTTTTATAAATTCAGTTTGAAAAGCCATATTACTAGATAATTGCGGACTTTTTAAATATTTCTTAGTAATACTTTCCATACGCATAATTAAATATGCATTTCGACCAAAACTAGTTAAATCCATAAATTCATATAAAGGTTTTATTATGAATTCTGGTAGAAAATATGACGCAAAATTTAAAATCCAATAAATAATCATGGATATAAATTTGGATATACGTTGATAAAATAAAGTATCATCCAATAAACGACAAGATGTATAAACTGACATTTTCTCGACAATTTTACTCAAAAATGGAGGGAGCATAGTATGAATACCAGCCAAAGTAAAAGCATCCCACATTTCAAAAACAACTTTACTTTCATTATCCTTTTCAACATCTGGTAATGTTGAAATAAAATCTGAAAATACTTTATAATCATTTTTATTATAACTTTCTGAATCTTCTTCAATTATTGGTGTTTTTAATATGGCTTCTTTTTCTTTTTGTCGAATATCATCAAATCTATCACCAACAGTACTACATATATCGGATGTACTATCGGTATCACTACTATTTTCTGATAAATTAAAAGATATAGGTCTTGATAAAGCATCTTTAAAACGAATAAATTCTTTTTCATTTTCCAATTTTCTATTTATATCACAAGGAGATTGTGAGGGTTCTCGTAAAGTAGCAGTAGATGTAGATCGTGATATATGTTCTGTAGTGGTTTGAGCAGTAGCGGTCTTATTTGGTATTGTCATTTCAAATTCTTTAAAAGATCTGCACATTGTCATTATATTTGAAACTAAGGCTACTGCATTAATTAATGAAAAATTGGTTAAACCATTTTGTATTAAAGCGAAACTTGAAACTAAAGGTGTAAATAAATTAAAAACTAAAGTTGAATATCTTTTTAAACTAGAGACATGACTACATGCTCCACTAACTAAATCTAATAAGCTTTTAAGACCACTCATACCTCCTTGAATTAAATTTGAGGCTCCATTAAATAAATCAAACACACCTTCAAAATTAACACCTTCCAAATGTTCAGTTGGTGGATTAAAAGGTAACGCTTGATTATGATATTTAAATTTCTTACCATCTCTATATACAACTTTACCTGTAATATTTTTAAAAGCTTCACGAGATACATTAATTTCAATTTTATTATTATAAACAATATAATAATTAGTTGTTTCACGTGTCATAACTCTATCTACATATTTTTTACAGACACATCTTTTTTCGTCTTTATGAATTAGCATTTCATAATTTTCTTTATTAATAAAAGCTTCTCTAATATCTTTACGAAGCATAGCTATAAATTTAAAACAATAAGAACAAGTTCCTATCATATATTCGTGACAAATTGAATCAAATAGTCGCCTATTTTCTTCAAGTTCATCTTTCTTTATTTCTCGTTCCATACGATATGTAACTGGATCTTCGTCGAATATTGAACTATCAAATAATATTTTTTCTTGAACTTGTTCTAATTTATTAAAATATTCAAAAATTGTACAAAAAGGAATCAATAAAACATCTACTAAAATATCTACATAATTATCTAAATGCATATCTAAAACGGCATGTTTAGCAAATTCACTATAATATAAGCCATTAAATTTTATAGTCTCAGTAAGCAAAAATTTCTGAGATTCTGGAAGTTTAACTAAATTTATATTAAAATTTTCGGAAATCATAAATTGATAAGAAAGCATAGCGGTAGTTATACCAAAATTTTCATCCCAAGTTAAAGGTTGGGATATTAAAGCATTAGATATAGCAAGTCTAATTTTATTTTTTCTAAAAGCAATTAAATTAAGCGGTTCGGAATTGGCAATTGTAACGTTGAGAATTGTGGAAGTTTCGAGTGAGAGGGCAGGGGTTTCGTTTGTATCATTCGCCGAAGATACTGCGGGTTCTTTCATGTTTACTTCTTTTGCTTGAAGGAGGGGGCTCATTTTTGTAATTTTGGGGGTGCAATTTCAATATCTCAAACGTGAAAGTAAGAGTATACTAAAGACCAGTTAAATTGCGGGGTTTGGCCTTACAAATAACATAAATATACGTTTATAAATAACTTTTGATATACCCGATAAAGGTTTCTCTTTCTATATGCTGTAGCTAATAAGGTAAAACTTTCGCGTTGATTGTCAGTCTAAACGAAAAGAGGTCTTACGGCCCAGTAGGCATTCATATATACTTAAACTTATCCTCAGTATAACATAAGAGTTTGTAATAATATTCAGATTTAAACTAATTTACATTAGTGCTTAGGAGCATTTTTATACATGCAGTTGGGCTACTAATGAATTAATACATTGATTATTACTAAATTCACATATTTAAAACAGGACACAAATATCGCACTAAGGAATGCGATATGAATATATAATTGACAAACAGTTTAAAAAATATATAAAATATAATAATATTAGCTAACTAAAAGATAAATAAAAATAAAAACTAATAGACGAAATAGAATTAATTGAAAGCCATAATATACAATGTAACATTGGATAAAATGACAAAAGCGAAAGTCTGTCTAATAAAATTAGACGAATTTTTACGATAAAAATATCAACCACAGTAAAGCGGAAATAAAATATATAGGCGGAATAAAATAAAGCATAAAATATATATAATAAAATAAAATAAAATAAAAAAATATAAGTTTAAAAATGACGTTCTTTCACGTCTGCCAGGAAAAAATTTAAATAGGATGGATGATCAAGGAACCCATTATATATGGAAAAACCATAAATAATGGAGTATTAAATCATAC
>Ga0138273_1028492_pt1 | contig 9159 bp, 2 predicted proteins | sample C_130709_M_mt_FD_106919 | JGI IMG/M metagenome (GOLD analysis project Ga0138273, IMG submission 106919) | Freshwater microbial communities from Lake Croche, Canada - C_130709_M_mt (Metagenome Metatranscriptome) | ecosystem: Environmental > Aquatic > Freshwater > Lake | place: Canada: Quebec... | reverse complement strand
CCGTAGAACATACGTGACCTGTCACCACTTTTGGGTGACCTTTCAACAGAGTCTTGGATACGCGATACGGTATATATACACGGATAAACAACTAGGTTACAAAGAAAGGATTTCGCTGTGAAGCGGGGATACTATCCCTACCCATTAAATTAACAACGCCTGTCAACAGTGGGTACTGTTGATGGCTCGGCCTCTAAAACAAAGTCCTCTGAGGCAAAGAGGATGGCTGGTGTTGAGAGCAACACCGGCGGGGGACCAACGAAGTAGGAGAACTGGAAGTCCTCACCTGTGGCTCGGTAGACGATTGGTCTGACGCCGCATTGCGCCTCGACAACTGACACCGGCATGGAAATCTCAGGTGCACCGAAATTCGTTGGAATGGCATCGCTAACACTTGGAACGTTAAGCGACACGCGAGTACGGCAGTAGTACGGCACGGAAAAAGCCGCCATGCCCAGCCCCGCGTCCACCACACCCACGCCCGTAGGTGCCACTGCGGTTGTGCCAGCCTGCCAGTCCACGTAGGCAGCGCCACCAGTAGCAAGCCCGTGTCCCGGGCCTAGACACCTCGACACAGTGTCTGCCCTGATGTTGATGCATCCGGTCACTGGCACGTTAGTGGTCGTTGGTATGACCATCTGCACGCGCATGCTTCCGCGCATGAGCGCGTACATGGGCGCCACGTAGGAGAACACATCTCCCCCAGCATGGGGTGCTGTAATGACACCAGCTACCGGGTGGGTCACCGAAGCAAACCAAGGCCAAACACTCACGGAAGAACTGATGACGGTCGACGTGGTGTCCTGGTAGATCTGGTTACTACGTGCGGTAAGTTGGCGAACAGACGTAAAAAGCTCGCCTATGCACTCCGAAGCCTCACGCGTACTCATCGCAGGGACCTCACTGGTGGCAATGGCGCCCTCCGTAAGCACATCACTAGTGTCCGTCAACACCTGTGGAGAGAATGGCGGCCATACAGTGCCTGTGGAGCCCGGCGCCGCCAACTCAAAGTCGTTGCCCGCACTCCAGTACACAAGCACAGGTACAGTGGTGCCTACGGTCTCAGGAGCACGAAGCTCGTTGAGCACCGTTACAGTAAAAGTACCCATTGGTGAGCCTACAGGAAGGTACGCTGTGGGCATCAAGTACGGCAACTCAAACTCGAGAGTGTCAGTGGTGCGTAGGTCAACGATCTCGCGTATCGCATACATGCCAGTGACGGTCGTGGGTGTGTTGCCATCAGGGCGCGGTGTCCACGTTACCTGCAAGCGTCCCGCATGGAAATCGGTCTTAGCGAACTCTAGCCGCACACGCATGGATCCTCGCCAAAACCCGAAGAGCTTGGAAAGATACCATATGGGCGGCCCAGTGCCATAGGTGAAGACCTTTCCCCCGCTGGAAACGGTTTTTGAAGCAAACACAGCTCCTGGGTCCACTTTGATGGAATAGAGAACAGTCTCTATGGGTGATGTTACGTTCCACGAGAGTGTGTTGACCAAAGCCTCCTGCCGCTTGAGGAAGGCAAATGACATCTCGTCGCCATCATAGTATGACAGGTCGTTCTTAATGACCACCGCATTGTCGCTTCTAAGTGCCAGTGGTACAGCCGATGACACCCCGTCGGATGTGGCCAGATAGTGGTCGCGTGCGCGCACAGAGAGCTGTGGCCCGTTAAGAAGCATAGGCTTGCTCCAACCGAACATAGAAGCAATGCCTGCACCAATGCCTGCAACCCACGACGTGGCGCCGGCTACAACCTCCAAACCTGGTATGGCAGAAAGGGAGCTAGCTGCGGAGGACACAATGGAAAGGCCCTTTGAAACGGGACCGGTGCCTATGGCCTCCGCCTCCATCTCGGAAACGCTCTTGAAAGCGCGCTTCTTGCGCTTTCCATTGACCTGCGGCACGATGGGTCCTACGAGCTCCACATCTTCGAAATGCACGTATATGGAAAAGTACACCGCTTGCTCCGCCGACAGCCCAGTGGTGAGTGGCGCCAAAACGACCAAATTGATGTTGCCTCTATTGTAAGCAGGCAAGTTGGACGACGACCCCGACGGTGTCAAAGTGAAGTAGTCGGCTGGCGTGATGTATGGTATCTCCATGATAGCTCCGGAGTCCCTACAATCAATCTTAACGCCAGGCAGCATAGAGCGCGCGGCCATGGAGCTGGTGTGCATAGCGCTATAGGTCGGCGCTATGGTGTCAAACGCAGTTGACAATGGCAGAAAGGACAACAACACCTTGCCCGCATGAAACGGCGTGGCGTTGAGGACCACCCGCACAACTGCCTTCGCTCTCACCATGGAAAAGCCAGCCCACTTCGAAGCCCACAGCGGGTTGACAACGAGCAAGTTGTCGATGTTGATACCTCCCGCTAATCCAAGAAGGTAATCGTTTTGCACCTGTCCTACAGACCAGGTGCCGTTGTAAACCAGCCATGGCTTCTCAAAGAAGCTCCTAATGGAATCGTGGTTCGTTGGAAAAGAAGGCACCGCCGGTGTGGAAATGCCAGAGTTGACGGCAAACGAGCCGTCGTCGGCGAACTTTGTGGTGTCCGCAACCGTTGAAGAAGTTTTAGTATCCATGAATATAAAAACAAGTTTAAGCCGTGAAGTCGTCCCAATCGGTATTCGTAATGGGGGTTGGTTCTGCAGCTCCTCACAAGGGTACATTTTCGGTCCTTTCAAGGGACAAATTAGGGTACAATAGGGTATCTATTTTGAGTATTTACATGACTTATGATGCGCGCGGTACCGGGTTAGGCACTAGCCTGCTGCAGGCTTAGTTGGCCCTAGCGTCAGACGCGCATTTCACTGACCCCCGTCAAACAGGTCAGCTTAGGTTGTTACTACAATCTACCACACAGGTAGAACCAAGGCAGGTCCATTCCTTGGCTTACGGGGCTATTTAATTGATTACGTGAGCCCTGCACGCTAGTTTAACGTGTATGCACACGGACAGCTCGTTAGATTCCGAACACAGCTGTCATGCGAACACTCCTATTCAGGTTATACAGGTAGTTCGCATTGGATGGTCTCACGCCTGCCATCTGCGCACACTCTATCACAGCGCCGGCGTACTTGTCGTACACATCCTGTCCATGGAGTGACAGCTCCACGAGCGCAGTCTCAACAACCTGTTGATAATCGGTTGTTGTCATGGACTCATCAATCCAGGCCAGGCTCTTGAAGACGGATTTGAGCGATAGGGGCATCACGTACGACCCCAGCTTGCGCTCGTACTTAAACGTCCTCTTGAGAAACTCGCAGTCCGTGAAGGGCTTAGCAAGCTCAGGCTGCTCGCAGCACGGTACCTTTGTAGCCCCCGTCAGCAAGTGCCCAAACGACGCCGAGGCCTCGCCGAAGACTGCCGTATTTAGCACCTTCCCATCAGGCCCTGGCGCCAAGAGAGCGGATGTCACGGCAACCAGAGCGTCGTCGCCACAGACGCATATCTGCGAGTTAGACAGCAGCTCGCCGAAATCCACGGACCCTGGCACGTACTCGCGAATAGTGAGACCCTTCTTCTTCAGGCTCCAGTTCGCCAAGCCCATCATTGCCAGTATGTACGAAATAATACCGTTGATGATGATGGTCAAACTTGTGCCAGAAGGGAATGATGTGGACCACTTGAGTATCTTGCCCCTGTACTCGTGGTATGAACCTGCACTCATCTCTCGCAAGTGCGCCCGCATCTTCTTGTCTTCCGCTGTGCGCGCCGGGCACAGGGCATCTAGCACGTCGAAGGCGGCGTTGATAAGTGAGGGGCTGTTGTTACCGTCAAAGCACTTGGCGTCGAAGTCGAAGCAACCCCCTCCGCCAGCTGTGACGTTGCGCAAACTCTGCGCGAGCCCGTCACACTTATAGGGGTTGAAGCCCGCAGCATGTATGAGCGGATTAGCCACGATAGACGTGGTGAGCGCCCCATACTGCTGCCTCTCGGCTACCTGTTGGGTCAACGACGCGGCATAAACACCCCGGGTGGGTTTGCCAACTCTAAGCACTTCATCCTTCAAGATATCCTGCGTCGGTACGACGGGATTGCGCCCCTCCAGCACATGCATCTTGTACTCATCCATGTGAGTAATGAAGCTATCATAGCAAGGTCCCTTGCTGTCGCGTCCGGTGCCTAACACGGCTCTTTTGCCGGCCATGTTGGCGTGCTCCGATCCTACTACGAGCTGTTTAGTAAAGCCCATGCTAGTACTAGCAGGCACACCCGCCATGGAGCCAAACCCGTACAGGGCGTCCTCCACAGAGACAGCCTTGTGGTCGGTATAGTACCCGCACCTGTGGTGTTCTGCTATTGCAACTTGCACCACATCCTCTAGTAAGTGCAGGTTACCAACGACTATGGGAGAGTTGAGGCGGGTGTATAAGGCCTCGAAGTCTCGGAACGTAAGTGACGCCGGCTCCATGTCGAGCGGGTAAGTGCCCTCGATGACGTCAAAGCCCTCCGACTTCACCTTCTTCGTCTTCATAGGGTAGTTCTTCTGGGCGCAGAAAGCCACTACCTCCGCCCTAGGCACAGCTGCCTCCGTGTGGGCTTCGGTTGCAGCGGCTGTCCCGAAGAACACCTCCTCGCGTACGGACACCATGCTCTCCACTTCAGACTTGAACAATGACACTCCTCCAGAGTGGCCATGCCCGTCTCCATAAGTGTGCATGGCTAGCAGGCGCACGGTGCCGTTGGACAACAACTCTAGTGCAACAGCTCCGCAATCGCCCTCGCGTGTGAGGCCAGTGTACTCGTAGTGTTGGGATGTGTACCCATCACCATAAGTCATTGCCTTGCCTCTGTTGCGAATACCAGTCCGTATCACCATGAGCTGTTGCGTCTCCTTGCCAATGTCAGTCATGGACAAGAGTATACCGTCCACCGTTCCGCCGGGCTCCACCATAGCGTCAGTCATCATCGGCACTATAGATCGTACCTTATTGATGACGTGCTCCGGGAATCTTATGTACACCAAGTCTTCACCATTATCGGCTTGATACACACACTCGGCGAGATCCTTCCAGCGCATGGTGAAATCTGGCCTCGTGCCTGCGGGTGACACAAACTTGACGTCAACTCCTCCAGGAGCGATAGAGTCCTTGTACTCAATGGCATGCGCCATATGGAGCGGCATCACCGCCACCGTGCCCCCTATGAAGATGAGCATGCCCAGGCAAGCTGCGTCTACATACACGCCAGCAAAGTTCCGGGCAATCTTGTTCAACTGTCCAGCGTGCCCGTTAGACACGGACACGGCGGCCTCTTCCTTGGAGTCTGAGGATGTTGCCTCACGCAGCTTGCCCCACTTCTGCACAGCTCGGGGTTGGAACTTGCTCTTGCGGAACTTGCTGATTAAGTTTCTGGGACCTTTAAGGGGCACCGACTGTTCACTGGCGTCCGCCTTGAAGGCAAGGTTGATGAGAGGTATTGCTATAACAGCCACGCCACAAGCGGCTGCAATAGCTGAGAGGAAGGGATATTCCGTAACAGCATCGCGCGCCAAGCCCATTAAGGCATCCATGGCGCGCTTGCCTCTTCTGCATACCATCCCAACCTCAAGCTGGACGAACGACACCAAGTCCACCAGAGACACGTAAACGCCCTTCCACACTGTGGCGAAGCGTTCCCTCACCACCTGAAACAGATCGTAGCTGGGATCCGCTAGGCGCAACCTTTGTACGGTGTCGCCCATGGTGTTCTTCATGAAAGCAAAAGCACCGTTCATGTCGAAGCTCTCGGCGCGTGGCAAAACGCCCGCAGCCCTCATACGCTCCGCCGCCAGTGCCTCAAGCCGCGGCCCAAACGCCGCCCTCACGTTGGCGTGTCTGAGCCTGGACTCTTCCATCCTTTCGCTAACAAGGTCAATAATGTCCTCATATGTGAAAGCCTGAGCACCCGGCTCTCCCGTTTCTAGATTGAGCATGTGGAACTCGTAAACCTCCACCCCCAAGCCCTCGACGAGAACCGGATTGAGCTTCCTCTTCATGAGGTCTGGCTCCATGTTGTGCGCGTAATCCTGCTTGACCGACACAAAGATACCAAAGATACGGCGTCTGTAGGCGGCGGGATCGCGAAGGTGCGGCATGGTTACCATGTCAATCTTCATAAGGTTGGACGTCATAACGACAAGCTCACCCTTCCACGACACAGTGCCCTTAAGGCCAGGATCGGCTTTAAGCACAGGCACTGGCGTTTGACTGGCAATGTTGAGAATAAATTGCGTTGACGCATCAGTATTACCAGCATTAGCGGCAGTCTTCACACAGAAGGCCTCCTCAACTCCTATCATGGACTGTCCGAAGTACCTGTCATCGAACGGATCATTCGGGTCCTTGTTGTAGATGAGTATGCTCGGGTTCTGGAGGAACGCTGGGAGCATGACGGGGTCTATGGTGCGTATTGCCATCTCGTGCAATATCTTCGAGCTCAAAACAGACTTGCCGTTGCCTGGAATACCAGAAAGGAGCAATATAACAGCCTCACGCTTCTCGCCCATATCCACAAAGGCACTAGCTACACGCGCGAACATTTGCTGCACCTTGACTAGTAGTGATGTGGTGCGTGTGAGCTCGTCCCCTGGTCGCAAATGCAACACCTTGCGATTCAGTTCATCTTGGAGCAGCGCTAGAGCATTTCTGTCCTCGTACGTCGGCTGTTGGTTTTCCAGTACCAAGCGACGATACATGGCCGAATAATGCTCGTACATGCGACGTAATTCAGGGTTTGCTATAAGAAACAAAGGTTCCTCCCCGAAAAAACGCAACACGGCGCCGGCGGCAGCACTGAACATAGACACCAAGTTTGTAGCAACTGTTTCCAAGCCCTTTGTGATAAACGCTTGTTCCTTGACAGTTGCCGTTAACCTCTCTAAAGTGGTCTTGCCCAGCATGCCACCAGACTCACGGAACGCCATGAACGCCACTGTGGTGGAAATGAGCGCTACCCAAGGATCGGTGTTCGTCTGCGCACGCGGTTCGTATAAGCCGTCCTCACCCAGGTACATCTCCTCTTCCTCGGTCTTGGCCTCATCGTCTTCACGCCGGGCCATCTCAGCCAGTGGCTTGATTGCCTCCAGGAAATTGTGATACAGTCCCGCCACAGGACCTGAAATCCCATAACCAACAGCTATGCCGCCCATCAAAGCAGCAACGACCTTGACGGTCTTGTTCTTGCTGTGGTATGCAGCATAGAAGCTAAGAAGCCCCGTAGCCACAAAAACCCACGGCGTCACTGCTGTTGCGACGTCCGACAGTGTGTCTGAGGCCAACTTGCGCAGATCAGCCGTTGCGCCAGAAATGTCGGGAGTAACCTTGACGTCCATCTTGGACATATTTTGTCCCAAGCCAGCTATGGCCGCCGTCAGGTTAGCTAGTGGGACGTCAATACCTGGCGCAGCCACTTTCACATTGAACATCTCCGGGCGCGCAGGACCACGCGGTGCGTAGGTTGATACGAGCTCTTCTAGAGCTGCTTTGGCTTCTTCATCGCCCGAAACAGTCTCCAAAATGAGCTCGCGGACACGCGGGTCCTTGACGTCACACAATGGTGCGAAAAGTGACACCATGATGTCGTAAGCCAACTTGTTCTCGCCCTTTAGAATAGATGACACATCATCCACGTCGGGCGTATACAACAAACGCAACTTCAGTTTTTGCGTGTTGTGCTGGTCTATGTGGCGACTCCAGTCCTCAGCGGACATGAGCCACAAGGCCGGGTCGGCGAACCTGTTGGTAAAAGCGTTGGCATTGTAGAGCTTGATAGTCCAATTCCACAAGCAATGCAACAGAATCCTATACCGCAAGGGCAAGGGAAGTCTGAAGAAAAGCAAGTGGAATACAATGGGCTCGTAAATGTGGTAATAACTGAGCTGGTCGTATTTGCACATAATTTCCGTCCAAATCACAAACCTGCCCGCCAACGTATCTCTGAAAACCTCCTCAACGAATGGCGCCACGTAGGCAACGTACTCATATGGGACGAGTCGCATTAAAGACATAACTGCGACCGCCACAACGTTCACGTGGGGCATCAAGATGAGAGTTTCCAAGCCTTCGTAAAAGGCCAACGCGCCTATGAAGACTAAAAACACCCTACACATTCCAATCAAAGTAATGGCTTGGAAAAGTGTGGGCTCCCTCAATCTGCGCACGATGTTCGCGCTGATTAGTATAAGGATCGCCCAGAACACAAACACTATGTCCCAGGTAATCAGGTCTGACCCATTGCTGCGGGCCTTGCGCCAGTTGTTTATCGTGGACTGTTCCACTATTTGGGCATACCAAGGTTTTGCCTTGGCCCCCAACTCAATAATTGTAGTTATCGGATCCATTTAAAAAATGGCTCTAGAATAAGTATTTCACCAGATGCAGGGCTTCGTGTACTGGCCGTTTCAATGACGGACTTCGACTCACTCCTCTGCTCCCCATCGTGCTAGAACCCCAACACACGACAGAAGGTTATAACTCGCATTCGGTTTTCCCCTACAAGGGACCGTGTGTGTGGCACGCGCTGACCCGAAAGACTACTTAGGTCAGCGTGGCAGTGACGGTGGAAGTTATGGCCCAATTGGTCGCCTAAGTCCTATTCCGCTCACACATTAGTGCAATTTGGTCTGGGGAGTCTAGTGGCCCTGTAGGTTAGGGCCTTCCATCGCGCATCGGTACCTTTTCCCTTTGCGCTCAACGACGGGTGTTCCATGTCGGAGGTATCTCATCCTCGGTGTTCCCCCCTTGCCGCTAGTCGGCAAGCCGCCCTACAAAACTCTATTACTTTTCGCTAACTTGCGACCACAAGCGCTAGTACGTTTTATCTACGAAAACGCACAAAATATACACTCCCTACTACAGCCGACCACAACCTGTAATCGTCACGACTCTAAAGACCAAGTCGGAGGTACTCACGCCCTTTATTTATGAGCCCCAAAGAACGGGGCGATGCGCGTAGTAATGCGCTGTTGTCAAAGAACGACGGTTTGCACATGTTATCATGTGCCACGACATACGAAAAATGTCGGAGCGGTGTATCGCTTTATTTAAAAGTGTTGCGTTGGGTGTACCAACGCGACACGGCAACAGTAAACAACGACCGTCCTAGCAGGTGTACTGCTAAAACGGGTATTGATACAAACACATTTGTTTAAATTCACACAGAATCTAACTG
>Ga0138273_1046351_pt1 | contig 9161 bp, 1 predicted proteins | sample C_130709_M_mt_FD_106919 | JGI IMG/M metagenome (GOLD analysis project Ga0138273, IMG submission 106919) | Freshwater microbial communities from Lake Croche, Canada - C_130709_M_mt (Metagenome Metatranscriptome) | ecosystem: Environmental > Aquatic > Freshwater > Lake | place: Canada: Quebec... | reverse complement strand
TTGGGCTCTATTTATTTACTTTATGATAATTGGAACTTGCAAGGCAAGCAACATTTCTAAGTGAAATGTCGTTTGTGGGAGTCTAACCCACACCAGAGTTCCGTTCTAAATTAAAGTACAATTAAAATTAATTGACGACGCACTAAATGCTTTAACAAATTACGTCGATTTGGGAAAAACAAAAGGTTTTTCCAAAAATACTAAAATGAACAATTTTCTACGATAATTGTGAACGCAACGATTTTAATCAAAAATCGAGAAAGAATGTGTAATTTTTGACGATAATTACTAACGTTTTGCAATTTTCCGCGTTTATTGCGAACGCTTTTAGCATCGATAAACAAGTTATCGATAGAGCGCATTCGTATTGAGTAAGAAAACCGGTAAGGATGTAAGAAAACCTAACCGGTAATCATCACGTGCCATTCGGTAAACATCAATATTAGGCTGAATACCCAAATTAGGTTTAAACAAAACTAATTGTAAGGGTTTTCCTCCTAAATATGGATCGTCTCCTTGTGCATCAATTCGTGTCATATGCAATGGTTGCAAATACGGTACATTTATATCTACCGCATTTTCCAGGTCAAAAACTGGTATAGCTCGAGTACCTGGTGTAACTTGGTACTCTCCTGAGGATTCGGATTTCGTTAAAACACGCCATCCAGCACCCAGAGTTGTTGAAAACATACTTCCCATAGTTGGATTTAAGTCCGACATTAAGGAAATTTGACCAGCACATGAGCCACCATTTGCGCCTACTATACGTATGTTTACACCTCCTTTAAAGAAAGCATATCCTGCCGCACAGTAGTCCAAATGATCACTAATAAACGCACCTGATGACGATTTTCTATACGCAAGAGGAACAATTACAATAAGACCATTTGATCCTATTAAACCTACATTAATTCTTGCAAAATAAGTGTAAGCATTCAATAAGTTCCTTAACGATAGAACACGTTCACCGACACATGTCGCCATATTTTCTTCAGCGTTTATGTTTGCTGAATTTCCCTTCACTAATGTAGCTCCAGTTTCTATTCTCTCAGATCTCGTAAATTTCAAGAAATCTGTACCGAGCGTTGAGAGAACATGTTTTTGAGGAACCACTTCATCTTCAAATGTTGGCACTGCTCTTGGTAAAAATGCCAAATTAGGTGCAGGGAAAGCCAGTTGAACATTTTCTGCAGAAAAACTAAGCGCACAATGAATAGTGTTCGACACACTAGAAGCTGCGACTAATGGTACTTCAACTACAACCATAAATGTTCCATAAGAACATTGTTCAGTATGCATGTTATCGAACCAATCGCCGAGTCTTGATTGATTACCAACCCACGTCGAAGGAACACACTTCATATTTGTGTTTGCTGCTGGCTCAATACGAATGGATTTGTTTACGTTATCTCCTCCAAATTCTACTACTGCTGACAAAGATAAATTTCGCTGTTCTTTGCTCACGACAGAAAACTGAGCAACACCAGCGTAATCATTTGGTGTAAAAATGAATCGCAATTTACCTTTATGGAATTGAGTTCCGTAAACATCGAGATCGAAAATTAGATCAGCTAACCATAACTGACACAATTGTGCGACCCACGCTTGATGCGTTAGGTACACAACATTACTTCCAGCTGATTTAGCTTGAGATATACAACACGGTGCATTGTATAAAACAGTACCAGCTACATTGCTAGTTGACCATGCAAAGACACTTAATATCGCAGGAGCGCGACATATAGCCTCAACACTCATTTCATCAATCTCAGACCCAAATTCTCCAGGTTTCATTGTTACTGCTTGACCTTGATCAACAGAAAGTACATGACCGGGAATAACTCCTTGCGAAGTTAAATGATGATCACCAGGTTTCCACTTGATTGCCTTTATCGTATCTTCAGATTGTGGTTTAGACAAACCAAAAGCACCCAACAATTTAGATCCCATTTTTAAAATGGGAGCCGCTGCTGATGCTACACTTCCTACGATAGGTAATCCCGATGCAGCCGTAGCTACATTTCCAACCTGATTGATCAAACCCGATACTACACCTTCTTTTCTCATTCGTGTAGCTTCAGTTTGAAGCACATGTTTCACAGGCATATTACGCAACTGCACAACTTCACGAGGCAGAGGACCGAAATCACGCGCATTGGCTACTTCCAACTGCGCTTTCAATCGATCTATCTGCTCTTGTATAGTTGTTGCAGCTAAAAACGTGTCTGCATATGTTGGATAAGATACATTCATCATATATCCACTAATATACGCAGAAACATTAACGCTCAATATAGCTGATGGTGTGATTCGCGACAAAGTTACATTTCCGATAGATCCAGTTCCTGTTTGCAAATTGCGTGCTGTCCACGGTGAAATGAAAGGCACGCGCACTTGGAGAGTTTGACTTGATGGTAATGACATTTGAACATTAGGAGTTTGTGAGAGTTGTAAAATATCAGCTTGTCTAGATTGTCTAGTCTCATCACTAACATCTGGATAATATGATAGAATTAATCCACCACTAACGAAAGGTTGCACTGCAAATTCTAATCTTACGAAAATTTCTCCACGTAAGTATGCAAATCCTTTCACTTTTTCCAAAACGTTAGTTTGTGATATTAATAACTCCAAAACGTTCCATGATTTTATGACATCACCAGTTAGTCCTCCGACAGGAATGGAAAATTGATCAAACAAATACTCTCGACACAAGATAGACTGAATGTCGTGTTCTCTGCTTTCGGAAAAATTTCCTTTCAATTCTCCTGGAAGTTCTTGATGCGCGGGCACAGTATCCACTACTGGAGCTTCTACTGTGGAAAACGCGATAATTTCTTTTCCTGTCGTTACCACTTCTGATGTAGTATCAGTAAATGGAATTTCGCCTACTTCTTCTGTTTCTTGGCTGTAGGCCGCAACCATGTTCTTACCTTCTGTTGTTGCTGTCCTTGAATACATATGTTTAGTCGGACAAAACTGAAACATAGTTGTTTGTTGAAGCTCTTCAGTGGGGCTGCCACTATGGCGACTTCCTGCATAAATATGCATACCATCATTTTTCCAGATTTGCGGTTGAAGTTCTGGTTCTCCATTTTGTTCGTAGTCTTCTTCTTCATCTATATCGCCGAAATAAAATAATTGATCACTTTTACGCACCATTCGTCGTAAAACTTTTTGTGTAAAATAACAATCAGGTACTAAAATTAGTTGATTGTCTTCACACACTTCAATTATTTTTCTCGACCATTCGTCAAAAACACTTTCTGGATGCAAACTAAGCTCGCGTATTGCTAAACGAGCGTTCATTTTCATCTGATCTTCACACTCAGTTATATTGTTAGCATTACATTTATCCCAATTTAATGGTTCCATTATTGATGCTAACTCAAGAGGTGCTAACCAAGCTCTTTGTGTTTTATCGAATAGAAACTTTCGTTTCAATATAGATATCTCGTGCAAGTTGCGATATGTGAACGCTGTATCGTCTTTTAATTCCGTTGTATAAATTAATCCATACTTACTCAGCTGATTTTGCAAATCGGTAGGTTGAATAAGTGAACTTAATTTATCACTAAACGATATTATATTATCATCTCCATAAAAGATTCCTTTATAATGATCAGTTAGATTTTCTTGGATATTAAAAGCTTCCAGAGTTCCAATATCGTCCAATATTTCAAACAATGCTAAGTATACAATAGCAGATCCAAACAATGTATTAATAATTGCTGTACCTGGATTACCTGACGGCATGCCACGAGGCATTTGTATAACAACATTTCCTGAAATATGTCGACTTGACACGAGTTCCATCCATAACATTTGTGATATTTTCTTTTCATCATCATCTCTATTATAACAAGATTCTATAAATTCATGAATAACCCATAATACATCAGTATTTAAGGTTCCATCATAGTTTGTATAATCTCCTGCTATAAATTGTTTCGAGTCTGGTGACGCTACACTACACAACACCATCTTTACAACATCCCATTCATCAGAATAGGGATTCACTCCAACAAGGGAGGAGTTGTAAATACGGTGTCGCATAATGTGCGCAAACAGATCTAGATAATATTGTCTAAATAATATCACATAATGTAATGGCGCTGCTGCAAAACTACGAGTTTTTCCTTTTTCTACTTTCTCAATAGGTCTCAATTCATCTTTGCTCGTTGCTGTAAAATAACAAGCTGGTCTCTCATTTCGAAGAGTCTTGTCTTTATAATCATCTAATAATTTAATTACTAAAGGATGATCATAAATCCAATCGTCATCTACTCCAAGAAACTCCTTCTTGCCCTTCTTCTTAGTGAAATGAACAAAAGGCCATCCGGCACTACTACTTCGATTAATTGGTTTAATCCAATCATCGCCTTCAATGCCGCGAATTGAAACTTCATGAGAAAGTTTTTTGCATTGTCCTTCGGGTTTAAAATTGTGTTTTAAAAACCCAAGCACTATAGCGCGCTGATCAACATTACAACCTACAGATGGTGTAATATACTTCCGCAGCGCTATATTTATAACGTGCTCGTTAAGATGGGGAACAAACCCCAAATATGCTGGTTTCTTCGTTGTTTCGTACACTTTATTATGTAAGAGTGATTTCCGTATTCTTGATTTGTTATTAGCATAAATAGATTGTGGAATGGTCGTAATTCGCTGAAATTCTGATGTTAATACTGTATGTGGTTGTCGTTCAAAGTCTTTAAAATAAAGACTATGTTTACTCACATCCAATGATTTTATCATTTCTTCAGTTACTATTTGACCATAAGATCTATCTAATGCACAATAACCCGCCATATGGATACCAAAAATCATACCACTGTCACCTCCTACACTTTTAATGACTACACTACCACAATATCCTGGAATACTTTTCATTTTATATTCCATCGTATTATAAGTATAATCACGTGTACCGTCTGCATTTGCTGTTTCCAATGGTTCCGTTCGTACCTCCAATATTTTCGTATGTTGCATTTCCACGTACCACGCTTCTTTTCCTGTAAAATATTCTTCCATATCTTTTTCAAGCATTTGGAAGTTCAATTGGAGTGTTAAAACCATTACTTCGTTTCCTTTAATGTCGGCGATTTCACTAGATTTTATAAAATTAGAATGTTCATTAGTGAAAGTTGTGACGTCAGTATGACTGTTTACTTCTCTTCCAAAGTCTAAACAGATGACGTCATAGTAATGATTGCTGTCGTTCGCATGATGAAACGTTGTTACTGACACTTTTTCCGCAGGAATTTTCCTCTTTGACGTGAACACACCAAAAATGTTATAATAACATTCTTTATATTGTTCATAAGTCATGTCTGCTACCAAATGTCTATTAACAATTGCTAAAGTCCCGCGTATAAATACCAATCTTAACGTTCTCGCTGATCCCTCTGGAGTTACTAATTGAACCAAATACATGTTTGAACAGAGTTGTCGTGCTTTCACATAACTTCTCCACCCATCCAATTCCTTATTTGGCACTTGAATATCAGCAAACTCTCGCGCATCATGGATTTCCTTTCTTTCATGCGAATTTTGTTTTTGTGGAAAAAGAGGTTGGGTGACTATTGGTGCTGAAGGCACTTCTTTAGGTCTTGGTTTTCCTTTCGTTGCGTCACCTGGGTTGTATTTTTCTTGCGTTGCATCATCATCGTTGTCTTGATTTTTAGGAGTAGTACATTTATTAGTTGGAGAAAAATAACGTTTATTTCCACGTTGCCAAAGTTTATACAACCCATACGCTGCTGCTGAAATTAATCCTATTGAACCTACAAAGAGTAAAATATTTCGATTATTTTGTTTATTAAATTTATTAGTTATTTTATAAAGTCGAGTTTTAACAAGAAAAAGTGATACTAAAGTTAAAAATTTTTGATAGAAGGTCACAGGTGGACCTCTATTAACATTTTCTAATTGTCTAAAGAAACCGTTAACATGATTAGCAGGCAATTCATTATTTATTATATCTGCACGATTTTCTATTCGTACATCAAGTAAACGTTGTGCACTTCTTTCTGCATGTTCTTTAAAACTAGCTGCACTTACAAAATAATTCTCATTTACTTCCTTGAGTTTTGTTGAAAGCTCCTCAAGAACTTGTTCATACGTTAATATTTTTCTACTTTTAGTATCATGAAAACGATACACTGAAAGGTCAGAAGGACCTTCACATTTAGATGGATCTAAAACACTAATAGATTTAAATTTAGTTACTGGCGTATTCATTGTCTTCTTTGGATCTACTTTAACTTTATAGGAGAAATCAATTCTTCTCCAATACGCATCTGTACTTTGTAAATAAGACAAATCAGGCGTTTCCTCATTATCTGTTGCTATTATTAAAGATGAATTAAATTTTGCTCGCATTTTATTTTCTACTTCAGCCACATTAACTGTATGATCATGTGAATTATTCCAATGGATTAAGCCCACAGGAAAAGGTGTATCGTCTGTTTTAAAATTAGGATTAATTTGATTAGCATCGTCGCACACATAAATTTTAGAAAATTCTGTATTATAACCAGTTTCATACTTCATTCCTACCGGTCTATAATACACATATTTTGAATAATTCCTTGCTTCTTCTTTAAGTTGATCATCTGGCGTTCCTCCTAATTGCAAAATTAAAGGTAATAAATCTGCTGCAAATAAATTAACCATGTGCGTTTTTCCAACTCCTGGATTACCATGTAGATGTAAAACTACAGGTCTTTTACGATAAGCGTGTCCAGATGCTGGCGTAGTTTGCGCACGACGATACAAATTATTTACTTTATATGCTAAATTAGAAAGTCTAACAAAATTTACTGTATGGCGAGGAACGTATTTGACTAAATCAACACAATTAACATTCATTAAAGCTATTTCTGTAAACGATCCTTGTTCAAAATCAATTGCATGACTACCTTCTGGCGTTAAATAAAATTTTACTCTTTCCTCAATTTTATCAATTTGAGATTCAAACGAAGACTCGTCTGATGACACATTACGCACATAATTAACACATCCTTTTACTGCTGTTAAAACTACATCTATTCCATCAGTCTTCCTTCCTAAATCGATACAATTACGTATACAAGAATCTACAACATTCGTACCAACATTTCTCTGAAACAATATAGTTAATATTAATGTAATTAAAACTTTAATGGGATTACGTTCGTCTTGAGCAAAATGATTATAAGCTATTGTATATTCTTCCTGATGTTTAGTAGGGATATTTAAAAATTTAAAATATTGTAAAATTTTAGCACACGTTCCAACAAAAACAGCTAATGCTACACCTTGAACTTTAAATTCTCTATATAATATTGTTATAGCTAAATATTGTGAAACAAAATCTTTATTATTAATTAAAGTATAAAATGATGCCATAATTTCAGTCCAATTAAAGAAACTACGATATTCTTCGGGAAAATTATCTATAACTTCTTGTACTTGAGCTAAAACATCAGGCATACCTAATTTAACTGGAACATTAACAGAAAAGAAATGTTTCTGAGGAAAAAGTTGTTTAAAAGTTATTTCAAGTGCTTTACGTTGACGTCGTTCTTTAATGAATTTAATATGATCAAACTTTAAATCTTTAGCAAACTTATTATCACTACTGATCAGACGTTGAAGACGCTGATCTGCCATATGTTTAATTTCTTTATTAGTACGCACATCTTTAATGTGCTGTTTATGTAAAATATGTTTTTCTGGAGTATTTAAATAATTAATAGCAATAGAATAATGTGTTGATATCATATTTAATTGTAAAAAGCGAGTAAGCCAATCCATATTTTCCCTAGCAGCGTGAGGCGCTGTTAGAAAAACAAATTCGTATAATCGATGACATTTTCCACAATTAATGATTTTAAAACTATCTGCATAAAAGAAATCAATAGATCGATATAAAACTCTAAAATGATATGTTATTACGGCTGTTGATGAATAAATTGGAAAATGTGATGATAAAACGTGATGTTCGCTACAAGAGTCTATGTTACCGTTTAATGAATGCATTTGGCGATTTCGTGCACACTGAATTGCAAGCTCATAAGAAGAACTCGCTTTTGCTAATAAATGAGCAGTTTTAAGAACTACTTCATATGCACGTTCAAGCGTTTCACGTGGAACAAATTCATACTCAATATTTCGTTTACGACGAAATATTGGAACTACGCATATCTCCTTATCTTCATAATTATACTCATATTCGACATTAAAATCGTCTAAACATGACCAATCATCCAATAATTTAGGAGATATGACAAATTCGCGTTTCTTCTTCTTCATAACGCGAACTTGGTTTTTCTCTTTCTTTATTTTAGGTGCAAAGAAAGTTACACCAGAGAAGTGATAGTGAGTTACACCATCAACTTCAGTTGCGATTCCGTATCCTTTGAGTGTCTGCATTTGGTCGTCATTGAGTTGGGCATTGGCAATTGCAGCAATTTCATTTTCTGTAAGTGACATATTCATGATTGCTTTGTTTACTTAAAACTAAATAGAGATTCGAATTGACATTTTAATGAGTGGTGCTCAGCGTTTAAATCGTTGTCCGTGTAATTAAAGAATGTACGCTGTAATAAAATAAAAGATGAATAAAATTATACACAAGTTGCCACACTTGTGCCTCCTGGGCATTATTTATAACTAAAATCATGACTTGTTTTGGTATTGCACGCAACAAGTTCATTCAATTATAAATCCGGTGAGATGCTGCAAAACTTCTCAGAGAAATAAAGTTATCTTATCAATTAGATTATTAAAGTGTAGAAAATTTAATGCAAAAGTCATTATAAAACAAATTATATGTATAGTGAGTGTACGCATACAAATTTTATATAACAAGGTAGTGAAAATATCACGTTTGCGACCTTCTTAATATAAAACCACTTCTATATAAATATAATTTGAATTTCCTGTTACCGATTGGCAAAATTCTTAATGAATTGTGACGAATTTAGCGAATCCTTAAATATTATTTAGAGCCAAAACCACATAACTGCTTGGTAGTAAATAATACTTAATTGTTGTCATTGTTATTTCTGTCCTTTTAATTTGGGACAGTAAAAAGCTGTGATAGCCTCATCCATAAATAATTATAGACGGAATTTACTGTTTATAAAATAGCGTGAGAGTTTTAACTCCCA
>Ga0138273_1131374_pt1 | contig 9347 bp, 2 predicted proteins | sample C_130709_M_mt_FD_106919 | JGI IMG/M metagenome (GOLD analysis project Ga0138273, IMG submission 106919) | Freshwater microbial communities from Lake Croche, Canada - C_130709_M_mt (Metagenome Metatranscriptome) | ecosystem: Environmental > Aquatic > Freshwater > Lake | place: Canada: Quebec... | reverse complement strand
GGCCACTTTCCCTGCCTGACCTGAAAAATTTCTAACTTCAAATAATCCTCACCCTTTCTCCCTTTTCGTTTTAAAATGGACATCAGATACGAAACTGCAGCTTCGAAAAACCTCGCTGCACAATTGACACCAGGATTATGTGCCTCACTGGCTGTCCCAATCAACAATGCCATCAAATTAAGGCACCACATACCACCTGAGATTTTCAATACTTTACGTCTTGAACTCATTAAAAAATATGGTTACGATATTAAACCACATGTTCCTAAAGAACAGAAAAAATATACTGTCACACAACATGCTATCACTAATGTCATGAAAGACGTTGCAATCCACATTTGCCACGCACAAATGCATGGTCATCCGATACGTATTGTTGGACCTTCAGCAGCTGAGCTTTGCTCCGGAAAATACCGTCACTGCTGCTTAGGAAATTTTGAACATCGTGACATGGCACGCATCAGCGATGCCGCTAGACTACTAAACAGAAAGACTATGAATCACCCCGAGCTAAAGCTCACTGACAATTACCACAAACGTGTACACACTGCACTCAACCTTGGGATTGGTAATGAAACAGTTTGTGTCAAAGGCGCAACTCGTTGTGGAGCAAAAGCAACCTTTTTGTATTTCCCACATTCACTTTACGACCTTAGTTGCGAGGATGTTGAACGACTTATGGTTAATGCACAATGCACTAAAGCCTTCGCCATTTTCCTTTTGCCTCTTGCCCTTGAAGGCGGTAGACTTAACGGGACTGAAGACGAGGTTACTTGGAAAACTGTCGGCTCAAAAGGTGAGCGGAGAGACAATTACGACCAACCACAACGTGGCGATAGAATTTCTTTCGCTTTTAAAGATGGTACTTTAGGTTATTCGCATGCTGCAGACAACTTGTTACCTTGGTTTTGGGCCGCAGGCTATGCTAGCAAAAAACAAAAGAACAGATTCAACGTGAACCTTGCCTTCGAAAGACAACGCATTGGCAATCAGGTTATACTTACCATCACTGCCAGCCCTGGTAAACTAAGCTTAATCCACATTAGAGCGCCAAGCTATCGACGTGTGCTCATTCCGGACGTTAAACACTTGCTCTTCATGCTCGGCCTTTCCACAACACCTGGAGCTGTTGCGTATCATGATGTTTGCTACGACTTTTACCAAAAACTCATTAACAATGGTTTTGCTAGAGCAGACAAAAGCTGGGATCTCGCCATGTTCCGCAGTTACATCGTAGGAAATGCCGTTACATTAACCATAGGCGGCAGCCGCGTCTTTGGAATACAATCATCAGACATGGAAGAGCTCACTGAAGACGGTTCATTGTCACTTTTTGCCCACATAACAGCGCGTAAACGTGAAGATAAGAAAACTCAAGCTCTTTTCGATCTCGCGCTCACAAATGTTGAGAAAAACGGTTGGGCAAATCGTGGTGTTGCCAAAGACATTGCACATTCCATCATGGATTTTTGCTATACCATCAAAGCTGTTGTTGAGACCACGCATTCGGGTTTGCGCAGAGTCAGCAACAAGTTACTTCACAAAACAGCAAAATTGCACGACAAAATTGAAAGCAAACTTAGTGAAAAAGGAATTATTGGCACTCCAAACGTTACAGTGCAACAAGCATTGATGGACGCAGGTTTTGATCCTCGCACCGGCGAAGTTGATGCTTTTCATCAAGTTATTCTTAATAGGGTCGAAAAACTTCGTTCACGTACACCAAACCTCTGGTTCAGCCCCAGTTTCGATGCTTCTGTTCGCGCAAGAGCGCTCCTTGAACATGACGATTTTAATTTAATTAAAAACAATCTTTGCAAAAAAACTTTCGTTTGGGAAACTTTGGAAGCTCCAGCAATCAACAATTCTTTCAACGTTCATTATCGTGGTTTCAAATGTTTAGAAGAAGCTCTTCCTCCATCTTTCGAACCTTCTGAGCCTACCAATGCCCCTCTTAAAATCCTCGTTGATGAATTCATTGATAGAGCTTTCCTCGAGTATCGCACCGTGATCGTCCCCGCCGAAATGGTTTTTGCAAAAAAAGCTCTTGACATTGGCACTTACGCCGGTGATCAACAAAGACTCTACAAGCTCATGCAAGAAAATGGTGAATACATTTCAATGCTTCAAAACATCCAGAAACCCAAAATTTCACTCATCAGTGCTGGGCCAGGCTGCGGAAAAACCCATCACATTCTACACAACCTCGAAAACAATGACATTGTAATAGTGCCGACTAGAGAATCTTTAGTTGGTATTACTGCAAAATTTGCTTCGCTTAATGAGGATTGGTTAAACCGCGGCTTACCGACTAAGACTAACGTAAAATTTTTTACCCCTCATCTTGCCGCCGAATTCGCAGTCAAATGCATGACAGTTCAATCGCATACAATTGGCAAAAATCTTTGGGTTGATGAAGCTTTCCTACAACACCCAGGAATACCCATACTTGTGGGTTCGCTACTCAAACTCAACGTCACTATCGTCGGTGACCCTCGACAAATTACCGTTAAGGATTTCGACATTGGTGATTGTGAAATTACTACACACAGCCGCTGGAATGAGATCGTCGACTGGCTTATCGATGACACAATCTTTCTTAATGACAACTACCGAAATCCTACAGGCATCGGGGCAGGCATTAACGCCGCTTTCGGTTACAACATGGAATTCAAATCTTCCAATGTTGGCGAATTTCATCTCGCAATGATACCAAATCTTGAAAGCTTAAAGCCCAAATACCCGAAAGCTCAATTTATCAACCTCAGCCAAAATCTTAAGGACAAACTAACTGAAACAGGCTACCTTAGCAACACCTGTCATGAAATTCAATCAGCCACTCGAGAAAACGCTGTCTGGGTTATAACACCTGAACACATACCCAAATTTAACGAAGACCCGGGCTACATGATCGTTTCAATGACCAGACATACCAATTCACTTGAAATCTATGTCGTTGAGGGTGACTATAGCAGTCTCAAATTGCCTGACGCCGCTGCCGGCAGCATCATGGCTTTTCTTGACCTAACATCACCAATGTCTGGAGGTACTTTTGAAAAACCAATGCCGCGTCAAACTTCCAACTACTTTCCCATCATGCCTGGCATTTCCATCCCTCGCACCAACATGACTGACATCAATTCCATTGATGAGATCATTGGTGAATTTCAACTTGGCGGTGTTGATGGTCCCGGCGATTCTTTCTTTCATGTGGCCTACAAAACCAACTTCAACGAACCTGCTGCTGAAGTGAGAATCTACAACGATAGTGACTCTAAATTGCCTGAAGACGTTCGTTACAGCAAACTTTCGAGGCTCAACCATCTCCAGTTTCAAGAAAATGACAATCTGGCTTTCAAGCTGCACAGTTGGCTAAACAGAAACGCAAATGGCAGGAAAATTCCGGCCCGCGTACCTGCCGATGATTATGCAACTGTTTGTTATGATCAAATTGTTGAAACTTTTATGACTTCACCACCCGAGACTTTGACGTATGATGAGCTGAATGAAGCTTTGGTTGTTTTCTTCAAAAATGTGCACGACCGCAACAAAACTCCAAAATACGCACAAATAACATCATCACTCTTTGATTTAAACAAAAAAGATGGTTTCATCAAGAAACAACTAAAAGGACAATGGGAACCAACCAACGCGGACGCTTACCGTTCATTGCATGACGCCGTTTACAAAGACATGCCTTCAGTCAAAGGGAAAGCTGGTCAATGTGTTGTTGCATGGTCAAAGGCCAGGAACGTGCTTGACGCAGCACACATGATCGCTAGTGAAAAACAATTCCACAAGAAACTTCAACCTTGGGTGATTTATGCGACTGACATGAGTGATGTTGACCTGCAAGTCAGACTTGAAGAAGTAATGCAAACCTACAAATTCATGTTAGCCATAAAAGGTGATGACGTAATCATAGGACACATAAACAACAACGGTGAATGGATGTATGATTACACGGACGCTGGACAATTTGATACGAGTTTCTCTAACATCCACTTTTCATTGAGCGAGAAATGGGATCTAGCTTTCGGCAAAGAACAAACGCTTGCCGCTGACCGCAGAAGATCCATGGAAAAGTACAATTTGCATGAAAACACTAACTTGCTAAGAATCATAGGCATTTTGGGGGGCAACACCTCGGGCAACATGCAGACTCTCAGCTTCAATTCTAAAACCAGCCTCGCCATTATTGGTCAAACATTTGATTGGAAAAACTTTGACATTGCATTCCCAACGGTGAAATACAACACAGAACGAGCTAACACTGTGCAAGAATTATGGGGTGTTGAACTAAAACATGAATGCTCAAATGCTGGTTCTTTTGTTGGTTTTGTTCTTTATGCCGGCCAGGCTCTACCTGATATCTTTAGAGCCTTAGTCAAAACTGTCGACCGGCGTGTTTACCCTGATGGAACCGTCGATCTCATGACTAAGATGGAATTGCGCAATGAAGGCTACAAAGACAATGAAATTTACATCGCTAAAATCGTCCGAGAACAAGCAAACGCCTTGCATGACAGGCTCGCCGGCATATGCAACGAGAATAGAAGAGAGACGTGCATTTATGCTAACCTTGCTTATTACTTTCCAAACCTCCAAAGCAAATATTTTTACTACAAAGTCGAAACAGCGCTTAACTTCTTGCAAACCTATGCACACAGAGATTTTGAAGAGTATTTTGTCGGCGAGTACACCAAAAGAATAAAAACTATGAAGATCCACTACTATGAAGATGAACCCCCTGCTTTCAAACCTTACATTGCCGTTCCTGAAATCGAAGTTCTTGAATTGGTTCGTGCATTGGAAATTGACGATCGTGATCGTCGTGCAGAATGTTTGCTTGAACGTGCCTTGGCTGAACAAGGTGATTGGGAATCTTGCGAACCTGAAAAGAAAATGACATTTAACATTGGTTCAAACCTCCTGCCTTTTAGTCGAACAGAGATAAAAGCAATCATTCCCGCATTGCGCGAAATTTCCCCACCAAATTTCAAAGATGAAGTCACTTTCTGTTTTCCACCCAAATATCGGAAAATGTCAAAAGGTAAGTTTACACTTGACAGCTTGCTCCTTGCGTTATCTGGAGCGTTGCATGCGCCACTTTGCAGCGTTGAAGCCACTTTCGTCAGCCGGGCCGTCCCTGCCGCCATTAATCGATTGATTCGCGACAACGTGCCAAAAGATATTTTTAGTTACGTCACTTCGATCCTAGCCATTGATGTTGGTTGCGGCTTTATGCCGAGCAGCGCTGAATGCAAGAAACTTCAAGATTTAAGTTTTCATGTCACATGGCTCAGTATATCTCAGAGCCCAGAGCTTAAATACTATTTGCGCTTCGGTGCTCCTTGTGATGACGAAAATCAAAGCATCCATTGTTTCGGCTATCATAGAGATTTCGTTTTCGATGACAAAACTCAATTCATCACACCACCTTCTGCTCCGCCAAAACCTGTGCATGACTTCAACAAAACCACAACCGTGCTGAAAGAAATACCTGACGCCGTATTTTGTGAATGGGTTGAAAATAATGCACTCGCATGGAAAAACATCCTGGAATTGAAAAATACAAGAATGCTAGTTAGCGAAAACATGTTAACACCCGGTATCGTCGCTAAGAGGATTGGTTGCTGCATTGCTGCCTATTATTTAGATTCTTTCGATTGGATTCAATACAACTTCAGCAATTCAGCTTGTGCACCATTTCTCGTCGGTGTTAAAGAAGGCGGCAAATACATATGCAAAATGATGATAAAGAAAAAGACTGATGACAGCAGTGATGAAAGTGATGAAAGTTCAGATGATGATGATGATGAAGAATTCAAACACCCTTTTTCACAATCACAACTTGGCGCAGCTTCATTAGACGACGCAGATTATTTGCCAACAAACACAGAATTCTCACTTTTACCGAAACCAGTGCCCCAAGAACAAGCTCTTTCTTGCTTTTATGCAGCTGCAATAACGTCGATCAAATTTTACTGTGACATGAATTTTAGTGAAAAACAACTACGAGAAATGCTGGCCAATGAAGACCCCGAATATGCGCACATCTACGCAAATCACAGAGAAATGGCCCCTTACAGCGCTGTTGATACGCTTGCAGCCTGTTTAGGTGTTTTGGTCATTGTAAATGAAGAAAATGGCTGGTTTTGGCATGGAGAAGACAACACTACACACAACAGAGTTTACATGCACCATCGTAACATGCACTGGATGGCTTTGCTTCCGAAAACACCTAACAAAATCTTACACAAACCCAGACATGTTACCTTCAAAGAAGATAAAAAGAAAACATCAGTTGCAAATTCAAAAAGCGAAAATTTTGATTTCAGTGAGACAAGAAACCTTCGTGCTATTATCAACGAATCTGTGACACACAAACGTGACCTTATTACGGCGTGCCGCAGGTACACTTGCTTCAAAGCTGATAGAATCATCAACAGACTTCGACCACTCATTGGCAACATCGTTCCGCTCTTTTGCTTGCCAGAATCTAATTTTAGAGTTGCAATTCTCGGCGATGAAACTGCCCATCTTATCAACTTCTTCTGCGACTTCAAAGGTATCAGTATCATTGACAATTACAGCAAAAACATAGTAAAACATAGCAAAGTCTTCAATCACTCGTACGATGCTCTGACTGCCTCTCCACTTCCAGCAAACCTTCTCATTGCTGATTTTGCTAAACACCCTTTTTCTGTAGTGGATCTCAAAAAGGTTGCCCCACTTTACATCATTTCGGCTGAAATCACAGAGTTGAAGCGTGACGAATTATGTTATGTGCCAGAACTGCAAAGCGCTCTCAGCACTCGCGTGTATTTAACCAACATCGGTGAAGATCAAACTCGCGTGCCTCAAGCGTTAAGAAATCTCATCAACAACTGGAAACTTGTAGTTCGTGAACCAATACAGCATTTTAGCAACGAGCTCGTCAGCATGCGGGAAAGTTTTGAAGGAAAAATTCAAAATCTCTTTTATCTTGATTCCAACATCAGCGTCGAGAATGTTGAAAAACGTGCAGACATTTGGAACGGCATGAATCCTGATATGACTTTCTCAATCAACAAGCCAGATGTTTACGCCAACGTTCGTGTCAATTTCACCGACAAATCGATATTCTACGACAAAGACTTCTTTACAATTCCAGAAACTACCGAAAAAGCTGCGGAAGTGCAACACCACTGCCCTGATGACGGATGGGTATTCAAACATAAAGGCATGACTCATATCGTGTTGAAAAAGTCTGTGTACAATTCTGACCGGCATGACGTTTGGCAACAAAATGCTGCTGACTTGGGTGGACCTGAGGGCATGCCTGTTCCTTACTACCTTACCAACGTTTACCCAAAACTTCCAAGAGCTGATCCTGGTGATTTGAGCGCTAACCCTAAAAGAGTTTATTCTAGCGACTTCAAAATTGGCAACGAGCATGAATACACAATACACACCATTGAAAGTCTCGACTCTCCCGAACCCCGTTACCGACCTCCAAACGCAACAAATACTAGCAGACTTGCTACAATCGTCGAAAGATCTGAGGAACCAACTGGAAACGAACAGTCAAGCGACTCTGGAGATTCTGAACCTGACTTTGACGGAATTGAAGGCATTGAATTCGAAAACTCAGGCAATCGAGAATGCAATCAAGAAAATTGAAAACACAGTTGATAACGACGTCATCGGAAAATCTTCAATCAAAGTTTCAACCATCGTCGGCAAACCGCTCGAAGTCATTGGCATTTAATTCTTTTTCTAAACTCCCAAAAATTGCAAGTGATCAATTCTTTATTCAAACAGCTTTTCCCGTGCACGTTACAAACACCGCTGACTTTGGAAGCAATCCTCAAACTGACGCTATCATCGCTCTTTTAACTACAAACAATTCTTTGCTAACTAAAATCGACACATCCATTTTAAATTTAAACTCAACTTTAACAAAAATTAATGATAATATTCTTGCACAAACCAGTCTTCTCAATTCTAGCTTGCTTTCACAAATCGATTTATTCAAAATTAACAACAACTTGCTAACTTCAATTGACAACAAAACAAATCCTTCTTCGACAGCTGTGCTACGCAAATATTTGTTTCTCGGTGATTTGCCTGTCACTGCAACCAAAACACCACTTACACAAATATTCACCACTCTGCGTTATACGAATCGAAATGGTGTCAGCAATGACAATGTCGTCACAATCTTGTCGCGTGATGGTTTAACTAATTCTTCCGGTGTTTTGCTAAAAGACGTTAAAGTCACCATAAGCGCTTCACTCACTTGTTACATCGAAACCACCACGAAGGACAGTTCAATTGAAATTCTACCAATATTATCAAGTGCTTCACAACAATCAAATTCCGAAAATTTTTACGTGTACAAACAGATCAAAAATTTTAACATTTCAGAAATTCCTTCAGCCAACACATATTTTATTCCCACCGTTGCTGGCAATTATCCTAATAAATATACTTGCACACCACACGTCTTTTTTCAAGTTGAACTTTATTAATCAATTCTTTTGCACCCTTAAAACAGTTAGTTCTTAAAATGAGTAAAAACAAGACGAGCAGAAAACAACAGAAGAGGAAAAGCAAAGCCCCTCGTAAAATGATGGGTGATGCTGCCATGTGGGGCGCGCCACAATGGATGCTTGTTAAGGATTTGGGTGACGTTGCCGCGGCTGATCTTTCTAACCCTAGCACCGTCGAAGGTAAAGTTTTGCAATTGCGGCCCAATCGCATCGCTCAAATCACCAGGAGCGACTACAAACCTGCCCGTGTTCGCATCTTGGGTGTTAGAAGTGAAGTTATGACCGGCTCTTCAAACATCACGTCTGGTTTCTTCACTTCAAATTTCACTGAAGATGTAGATTCTATGACTGCTGGCATTCCTTTTGATTCTGCTGTTATCAGCTTGGTCACTTCTATGCCTAACGAATCCATGATTGGCTACCACAAAACAGTTAAAGACCTCCCTGCTTCTCTCATTTATAATTACTACCTTTCTGCTGGCATGAAAATGCAATCTTACGACTTAACCAAAGGTGACAACATCGCCTATTTTCATTTCTTTTATCCGACTGGGCTTTCACCTACGATCAAAGTGTGGGTTAAGGTTCAATTTAGTGGTGTCACGCAAACCAACCTGCCAGTGACTTTTAGTGACCCAGTTTTTGATCAAATTTACACTCCCGCTTCTTTTAGTTTTGAATTTTTAAAATTGGCTTTCTCTCTATTGGCATTACCCCTTTACTTTAATCGCGAAAACAAGCCTGAGCCCAAAATGGCTCTTGTTGTCGTTTATCGTGATGAAACAAACACTTCAATGGACATTATCACTC
>Ga0138273_1009184_pt1 | contig 9401 bp, 11 predicted proteins | sample C_130709_M_mt_FD_106919 | JGI IMG/M metagenome (GOLD analysis project Ga0138273, IMG submission 106919) | Freshwater microbial communities from Lake Croche, Canada - C_130709_M_mt (Metagenome Metatranscriptome) | ecosystem: Environmental > Aquatic > Freshwater > Lake | place: Canada: Quebec... | reverse complement strand
GAAAATAAGAAAAACAATTATAAGATGGTCGAGAAGTTCTACTCATATAGGACCGACAAGAGAACAGAAGATCATCTGCCGCAAGCAGTTGAAAAACAGAAGCAGAAGGCACAGTCCATCAAGTTACTCAAGGAAAGCGACACCTCAGTCGCCTGGAACCCTAGGACCACTTATGATGGCATGGACTCTAAACAGAAGACAAGCATCTGGAAAGACTAGAGACAAGCCCTGAAAAGGTTACAGATGAACATGAAGTCGGTGTCCGAACTGAATGCCGCCAGGAAAATGCCTCTTACCTTCCACAAGAGACCAGATCAAATGCCCGTGGATTTATTCAGCCAAGTGGTGCCAAAGTCCACCTGCGTCTAACAAGTCAAAAAGGATTTCAAAGAGGACCTTAGGCCCCCCACCTTAATATCCGACGGAGACATAATTAGGAAGCGGCCGAAACTGGATACTAAATAGGAACTGGATCCAGCCCCAGGTAATAATTAATAAAGCGATACGGCCGCAGCCACAGACCCAGAAGAACCCAACCGGAAGAGAAACCAGAAGGTTGTGAACAAGGCATAGAAGGAAGCCTAAAGAAAATAAACAGAATACGACGACCTAGTGCAGCAGAAGAACGATGAAGAGTCGCATTTAAAGACCTCGGGTTCCGACCACCTGGATTTTGAGGCTGACATCAAGAGGCATCAAGACCAAATAACCTTAAAGTTGATGGACAAAGAACTGCAGCAAACCAACCTACCGTTTGCTGAGGACAACTACATGGAGTATCTTAAGTTCACAGAACAATGGTCTCAAGAGAAGAACGAGTTGATCACAGCGTACCACATGGATTTAAAACCTGACTTGAAAGGGTGGAAGTCCCCGGCCATTGCTCTTATTGATGAAGATGTTAAAGTTTTATAGGAAGCCGAGAAAGAAGTAAAGAAACACCAAGCCCGTTTGAACAAGTTGTGGCTTGGCAAGCATAATGACTACTTTGACAAGTTGAGGGTTGTAAACCCAAACCACGAGGACGTAAGAAATGTTGACTTTATAGAAAGCGCACTGAAATCCGCCGAAAAGATTCAGGCCATTGCTGCCAGCAGGGTGCACAACAGAAAAATCGACACATGGTGGACACAGCAATAGGAATGCACGACCTAACGGATCGTAGACACTCTGAAGAACACACAGGCTAAAGAAGCATAATAAGTTCTTTCAACGCCTATCGGTAATCGCCTAGCGAAGAGTCAATTCAACAAGCTCCTGGGAAAAAGGACCCCGGTAGGCAAAGCCACTGCTCAAACTATGGGGTATTGCAAAATGCTCGAAAAGACAACAATGAGGTGGATGGGCCATAATTTGCTAAAACTGCTGCCGCCCAAGGACCAGACCAACCAAGCACTCATCAAAACCATATTCGAGGCCGTAACAGTAACAGTACCTTGGGTTCAACGGGAAGCTCGACACCAGAGACCGTTTAAGGCCGAAGATATACTCATGTCACCAGATTCACTAGACAAAGCCAGACAAAGGAACCAAGAACACATTCTGACGACCATCGTGCAAGGGTACCTGGCCAGGGGCCTCATAGAAGTCACGCATAAAACTCACATGGGTGCTGAAAATTTCCCAACTGGCGTGATAAATACTGTGATGGTGAATGCGGTGTTCACTGATGCCGACAGCAACCACAAAGATGGAAAGAAAAGTCATAAGTGGAGAGACCTTTCTAAAATAGACTTGATCCTGAACGCAAAACCTTGCAACCAGTTCGTTCACGCGAACAAGGAGGCACTTGACTTCATCAGGGTCTATATCCCTATTCTGAAGGACATTTAAGACATGAGCTCCGTGCTTCTGAAAGCCAGAGAAAACGGCCATGATAGGTTCGGAAAGTTTGACATGTTGAACGCTTACGCACAGATCCCTTTGCCGAAAGAACTTCAGCCCTATACCATGTTCCGCCTGGGAGACACAGTGTACCACTTCGTGACCCTACCCTTTGGCCTCAGCGTCAGCAGTCATATATTCACGATCTATTTCACAATCCACCTGGAGGCAGCCAAGGCAAAGTTTTTAAGCCAACTGGTGCCCCAATGCGTCAAGGTCGATTCCTCCTTCATCAATACAAGGAACAGAACAACAGGTTGCAGAGCAAATTTTTCCGGGATCCACAACGACCCCTTGGTACGGAAACTCATCAAAAAGGAAATCGTCAAGTGCTATAAAGAACCGAAAGAAAACCTAGTCGAAGGAATGCTACAGTGGAGCCAGATGCCCATCGAGGGGGTCCCCAAGTAGTCCCTTACATGCCAGTGGCTAAATTCAGAAAAGCACGCAGTGCCAGAACTGGTGAAGCAACGTCTGAAAGAACTTGATAGCGACGTCTGCAGAGAAATCGGCGAAGCCATCATACAACAAGCTGAACTTGAACAAGCATAATTAGAAGTTGTGACAAGCGCAAAAGAAATCCTGAGCGACTAAATGGTTGCACACATACCGTTGGCCAAGCTCTACATCTGGATCGTCTCTATGTTCCAACAACAGGATTTCTTACTAGAAGACCTTTACTGGGTTCCCGACCGTCGTGCTCGATCCTACATCGCCACAGGCGGAAAAACTAAGTTCGATCGATATGTTTGGACAGATGAAAAGCTGCCGCTAAAAACAGAAAGAGCCATAGTAGGAAAACAAGCGGAAGTGTGGAGCAACACAACCGTGGACACAGATCTCTTCGAATTCTCAGATTTCAAAGGAGAAAAAGGAGCCATAAAACGAGCAAAATGGCGCAGTGACACAATCGAAGTGTTCAACCGAACTGCCAAAGTCAGAGAACAGAAGTATCATGTGACTAAAGAAGACTTTGGACCGGCAATGCCAAAAGATCATGGAGATGTGCGAGAACAGTGGCCGAAACTGACCGCTGCCAGCGCCGAAAGACTCGAACTATCTGTCAAACAATTCCGTGATCGAAAACATGGGAAGCACACATAATGGCTGCACCTGAAACCCCAGTGGTTCTCAAGGTATGTTACCAAGTACTCTGCAGAGGATGCATAAATGCTACCGCTGAAAAAGCTGAAGGAAGTAGTGAACGTAGGGATCCACGTCGACGATGCCATCACGTCGAGTGACCAAACAGTCATCAAAGATTGGAACAAGTATTTAAGGTTCTATCTGTTCAACGAAGCCGGTCTGGTAACGAGCCCCCTTAAGAATTGCACTGAAGGCAAGGCCAATGTAGAGTTCTGTGGCTTTGAAATCCAAAAGGAATCCAAAGAAAAAGACGTGATGACACTGACCATGAGAGACAGCACCCGCCACAAGCTGGAAGTGATCGTGGCCGATTTCAGGAAACACAGAAAGTTCGTCGATTTCAGTCGACTAGAAGGATACATGACTTGGTACTCAGGCATCCACCCCTGGTTCAAAGGGTCCAGGAAGGCCATCAATGTTGCCAAAATCAAACTCATGCTAAGCATAAAGATAGTGAAGGACCACATGATAAAGAGTAAAGAAACTGCCATGAACAGACATAAAGGTGGCAGGGACGATGAATTCGATCTATCGTGTTAATATTCCGTAGGCATGAATGACGCAGAACTAGCACAGGTGATGGAGGACTTCTTCAAGCAAGAGGCCAAAAACCCACTTAGTGACATACATGTATTGTTCTCAAAGGTCGATGAACTTTGTGAAGTAATGTTGCTGAAAGAACCCATACCCGCGAGCAAACGCAGGTACCGCCGGGGACACAATAGACCCTACTTCGAAGTAGATTTGTTAGAAGCCGATTCCATCGTGACCGGAGAAACAAAACTGACACTAGACTTCGAGCATCCTGAACTGGACAGGCTCCTGCGAATTTATGACACGCTAGCTTAAGAAGATTAAACAGTCGAAAGAAACATAAAGAAAAGCCCAAATGAACGGCGTGCAGGAAGTCAGCTGCTGCACCTGTGGGAAACACTCAAGTCACAAGTGTCCATATTCTAAGGCCAACAATACATAGGAAATTTTTCACAGAACTTGATGACCGCATATGAAGCCGGCACCTTGCCCTACTTCATCCGATGGACTATCGTCTTGTTTAGAACATTAGAAATGTCGCTGATAGTGCCAGAACATTCAGATTTGTTGGTCCACGTGCCAGGAGAAGTCCAGGCCATGATGGAAGTACAGCTACCCATTACTAGAGCGTTGTATGATCTAACGATGGAAATCATGGAAGACAGAGACCAAAGAGTGCTATTCGTTCCTTACAGGTACATCAACCTCAGGAGAATCACAAGTGTACACTTTAACACATCACAACCGTTTGAGTACATATTGATGGCAAGTGCCCTCCGCGAATGCGCTGGATCGCAGGTCGGGGAAATGCACCTTGAAAATGATAGATCGTTGAGTAAAAGGTTAATAAAAGATGAACGATACACGAGCAGTTTCCAAACCCCCGGTGTTCCAGCCGAATAATGGGTGGTTGAAGAGGCCATTCTTAATCAGGCACATTCATTGAACAAAAGAGGCCGTTTACAAATGATCATGAAGAGCATCCGGTCACACACGACTGTGAGCACTTCCATGGGACGAGTCTAAAGGGTATTTCCATAAGTGATGTACATACTACAACAAAGACTGCAGAGAGACAAAATAGTGGCTCAGCGATTCTACGCCCGAGTGGAATTCATGAGGATGGGAAACTTATAAAGGGTGTTCTCTATCGATCCTTTGGTAGAACTTGAAAGCGTTTTAAAACACACAAGCAACTTTTATGGTGCCGAGTCCAGAGTTGCGCTCATACAGTCACTTCAGAAAGATCTAAAAGTTCATGAAAAGAACGTATACGATGACATAACGATGACTTAACTGGACGTGTGGAGCAACCACATGACCTCCAACTAACTTATGACGGAATAGGTCAAAATAAAGGTAGAAACATACAAGAAGAATTTGATGAAACGGGACCAGAACAGTGAACCTGACACCACCATGGCCCTGAACTGTTTACAAGTTGTGTGTGCTGTATAGGCCTAAACAGAAATAATGGAAGCACTGGGTTCGCCACAGGCGGTTGCACAAATCGTGACCCTCAACCTTTCCAGGATGGAAACTGCTATGGTTTGCATAGAAGTAAGCACAAACAGCACAGATAGGCTCACCTACTCAGAACAAAAGATTCTGGCAGATATACTTTATCAAGTGTCGTTCATACTACCGTACAACACAAGAGGCGTGCTAGGATGCTGGCAGTTGTTAGTGAAGTTGAAGAGAGAACAAGACCTTCAATTCATGCAAGCCGAAGGATATGATTAGGCCACAAATTGGGACACAGCACTAAAATTCAAGAATTGGGAGGACGACTGCGTCATACACGTGCCCTTGCAACATTTGTGCTTATAAGTCATCAAAAGTGCCATGGAACTTTACCACTAAATGCCAGTATCAATGCACCTGATAGCGTCCCATTTCGAGGATTTCGGACAGCTCCTTTATACACTCACCACACATATGACATTAGACGGACGCATAGAACGAAGAAGCATTTAAGATTTGGTGAACCAGCGCTACTCCAAGAGTGCCTGGGACCTCGAAAAACGAGCACTCAGAGCTTGTCAATAATTCGGACAAGAAGACTGGAAGAGAAGTCTGAAAGCATAGTTGAGCAAGGAACAAGATCCTCGGCAAAAACTACAGTATTACATCATGGGACGGGAGTACAAAATGTTTAACATAAACAGACTTCTAGGACATTTGTTTGATCTGAAAGGTGACATGGAGGGCTCACTGTTGGTGGACCGGCCGCATGTCGAACACAAGTTACAACAAATATAAACAGAGTACCCAGAGTTAGCAAGAGAAGGATTGTCCCAGACAATGCTCTACCTGTCGGGCATGTAACATGACAAGCTCAAATAGCTTACCATGGAAGGAGTACCATTAATAGTACCTTGGAACACCACAAGAAACCGCGCCAATCCAAAAAGGCTTGTGCACGATGACGCATAGGAACTTATTGCTAAATTTGCCGCTTAATCGATATACTGGGCGTGTGGTGTAGTCCATCAGAATATGCGCTTCCGCGACAAGAGCATTACTGACGGTGGCCTCGGAGGAGGAATGTCTGATTCGGAAAAGCGAATGGGTTAACAAAGAAGAGACTCAGCGGTCCAGATCACTGGAAAATTACTGGCTGACATCTTCGAAGGAATACGAATGGGAGATTTCTTAACGACATAATGTCTGGTTCACGACTTGGGTCATTTAGAAGAACACGATCTAGCCGACGAAGGCGTAGCCGCTCTCGACTACTTCAAACTACAAAAGTCTAGGGGTAAAGTAAACGAAAAAGGTTGGACGGACATGTCAGTTCTGCACTGGATAGATGTAGTGGACTGGATGATGAATACTGGAAACCAAGAATCATTAGTAAAGATGTTAAATGAACCACAAGAAGCGCAGAAATTGTTCGTGAAACTGATAAGGGACTTCGTACACTTCAAGGTGGAACAGTGGTCAGACAGATCTGATAAGGCACTTTAAGTGGAATATAGGTACGTAAGTCATCTAGTACAGAAGAACCAAGCTTGGAAACCGTTATACCAAGAGGACAAACAACATTTCGAAAAGTAAAGAGTCGATAGGTCCGCTTACAAACACGAAAGTTTAACCTCCATCCTATTCAAGAGAGGCACCTTGGAAGTCTCCGCCGACATCCATCTGCAAGATGTACTTCAATATGCATCCATCTCTAAAAATGCGTTGACCGAGTCAGTAAGCCGAGGTGTGGATGCAACCAATTCCACCGTCAGGCAGTACCTATCGGAAGAAGATCACCATTAAAAATAGTAAACTTGGAACTACTTCATAGCCAAACAATGGAACTTGCCACTCGTGGTGACGGAGAGTGATTTCATGACCACCATGCCTTCTGTAAGGAGAATCCTCTAAAGGATGAATTGGGACATAATAGCAAACGACTATAAACAGGACAAATGCATCGCCACCATCATGCGATTGTTCAACGAAGAGGCACAAGAGTCTATACACTTATAAACGGTAAACATAGGCCAACAACAAGCAATAATAAACAGGACCCAGTTCGTGGAAAAGCAGAACAAGGCCCGAAACGTTGTGGATGATAATCTTAACCAAGTCGTTCTGGACCTTATGAACAACGAATACACCCTGGAGTCATAACCGCTAGCCGCAGTGAAACGAGCCGTGGAAAACGTGGTGTAGACATTACCTTCAGTGGAAGAATCAAAAGAAGACGAAGAAATGTCAGTGATGGAAGACCCGCACGACCAAGTGGCGCAAGGCGGAGACCGCACTGAAACTGAACTTGATTATACATAAACCGAATAGGTAATATAAATCCGAGACGACAACAACACACAGATGAACGACGCAAGGGAAAACGCTCGAGACATCTTGAGAAACACCCTCACGGAAATCATATACTCGCATGAACTAACAGAAGAAGAAAAGTATAGTCAAGAATCGTAGGAGGAGCAGGAAAGCGCCTTGCTTGAACGATAATACCACGATAGATTACATGTATAAAAGAAAACATAAAACAGAGAAATGATGGCGGCGGAAAACCGACACAAAGAACTATAAGCTCAGGTGCTAGCGTAGCTGAAGCTTTCATTCGCCAGGTCCACCATGGGGAAAATGACAGAAGAACTGAACCGCATGCAACAACTCCGTAGAAACAGGGTGTTGCTCACGCACTATCAACCAGGAGTACACGAAGTAACAGACCATTAAATGGCCATAGAAGAGTTAAAGAAGCTACGAAAGCAACTTATGAAAGAAGTCGATGCCACCATCAAAGACTTCGTCGTGCTTGCCCGTTAGGCCAAAGAAACAACAGATTACGACATAAATGATGACAGGTACCCCACAGCCGTAGTCGCCGTAGTGCGCCGAGACGAGCATCGAGCCAATTTCAAATTTGTAGAAGAACAAAAAGTTCAAACAGAGACATGGACAATAAAAGAAAGAGCGAACCCGTGCTTATCGCTTGCCGCGGAGGTTCAGAGAAGCAAAGGGACCAAGTGTGAATTCTAAAACGAACAAGAGTTGAAAGCAGACTTGACAAAAGAAGACACGCGAGGACTGCTCATGCATGAAAGCAGCGAAGCAGTGTACTTACACAGAGATAAACAAATCTAATTCTAACAACAGAAACTAGAATGGTCGATGCGAAGAATAGACATGGTAGGCACCCGAGTGGGTAAAACCCTGCAGTAGTTCAACCTTCATGAAACACATATCAGGTAAATAATGAAATACCTGCGAGAATCAGAGTACCTAATGCATTGGTGGACTCAGCTCTGCAAATGGCATTTCGTCATGTACGTGGGACACGAACTTAACAACGACGGAAATGATACACAAAAGAGACTTAAGCCGTGCCTGAACGCGCTCTGGCCGGGCTACAAAACTAACGTGAATATGCTTCATAAAACAAACGCATAAAGGACCCTAGAAAGTCTTTCAGACGACGCCGAGATAATCGCCCTGTGCCTGGAAGTGGCCGAAGTATGGCAACTTGTGAGCAAGAAAGACAGTTTGCCTTAACATAGGTACATACCAGCCGCTTAAAGCCTGTGTGGCCGAAAACTGCTGAATGTGTCCAAGAAACAGCAGGCACTACATAAACCTACACCTAAGTCACAATCTTCGGTTTTACAATAACAGCCCCAGAAGAAAAACATGATCGAGCTCCGCAGACAACTCGTGGAGAAAGACAATTATCTAGCCGTGTCGTAAGACTAGAAAAGGTCTCTTCAAGAAAGACCAATGTTAGCAACAGCATACACCCCGTCACGAGCGCATACACGCAACGTGAACTATTGCAGTATAACCGATCTAAGAAAGCTTGTCAGCACATTGGCATCAGTATTTTTAGGCAGTCAGAAAGTGAGCAAGCACATCTGGACGGGTGTGGTGCGTCACATGAAAAATATCGGTTGGAGATCAACTTTATCCGAAGTACTTGAAATAGACCTGATGAGGAAAGTCGCTTACGCCGCCATTAGCTGCAGCAAGTATGACTCTTTTATATAGGAGCTTAAGAGACAATTGGGTATAACAGACATGACCACATCGATAGAGACAGCATCGCAAGAACGGAAAGAGTCCTCCATCTAAGGCCTCTATGACTTCATTCTACAAGTGGCACCATTACAATAAGCATAACAAAACCAAAACGAACAGCGGGGCACCACAGACTTCCCGTTAGGGAACTCGTAAGCGCTGCTTAAAACTATAGTGTTGGCACAAATTTTATAGGCATAAAACACCGAGGAAGAAGATGAGGCCCAACAGTCCGTGGAAGGGAAGGTAAGCACCTTCAAATACGGCATCAAGGATCTAACTAAGTGATCACTAAACAAAAT
>Ga0138273_1037987_pt1 | contig 9642 bp, 12 predicted proteins | sample C_130709_M_mt_FD_106919 | JGI IMG/M metagenome (GOLD analysis project Ga0138273, IMG submission 106919) | Freshwater microbial communities from Lake Croche, Canada - C_130709_M_mt (Metagenome Metatranscriptome) | ecosystem: Environmental > Aquatic > Freshwater > Lake | place: Canada: Quebec... | reverse complement strand
TGGAATATATTGCTTTCCTCCAATAACAACTGGGGGTCCTGGAACGAATTTTTTTCCACCAAATGTGACTGGTTTGATGACTGAATTTTTGATTGAAACCTTAACGCATGGTTTTTTGATTGATTGAACTGGAATGTAAGTTATGTTTTTAATTACGATTGGAGTTATATCTTTTGCAGGTTTGTAATCTTTACCTCCAATTTTAACTGTAACATTCTTCTTAGAAGCCTTAGCTTTCTTTACCTACTTAGTGACAGGTTAAACTGGAATATAAGTTTTATTATTAACATTAATTGGCTTGATAGACTAGTCTTTGATTGGGATGTAATTTTTACCTTTTACAGTAATAACTGGCTGATTTTATTTCACTCTTATTGTCTTAACTGGAATTTACTTTCTCTTTAACTTTTCTTAATCTTCAGTTTAGTTTTTCACTGGGATAAATAATTCTTTATTAGAATTTTTCTTTTATTTTTTTGTAATTTTCTTAGCTGGTACAGCACTTTGCTTGACTGGTTTAGCTGGTGCAGCACTTTTCTTTACTGGCTTAGCTGGGCTTACAACTGTTTTTGATTTCTTAGCAACCTTTACTTTTGGTTTTGATTGTTTTGCTTTCTTTACAGTTGTCTTTGCGGCAATTGGTTTAATTGATGATTCAACTTTGTGCTTGAAAACAGCTCTATAAACTTTTGGGACAACATCAAGAGGAATATAAGTAACATTTGAAAATTTGAATGTGCTGATTTATCCTTCTTTGTTTGTAACAATAGGTTTGCGTAAGTTTTTGTTTTTTGGAGCTGTTCTAACTGGAATGTATACTCTTCCTTCAATCACAACACTTTGATGTTTCTTACTGTTAATTGGAAGATAGTGCTTTCCATTAATTTAGATCACGGTCTTCGAAAGAGTATTCTTGTTGACGGCGACTTTTTAGTTTCTGAAAACTGGTGCGAATGCTTTTGGAATCACTGATAATGGAATGTATGTTTTTCCTCCGATCTTGAAAGTGTGAGTCTTGTTGCTTGTTTTTGGAGTAATTGGATGATGAATTTCTAAAGTATCTGGGGCAGAGTGAACTGGAATGTATTTTACACCTTTAATAACAACAGGTTTAACAGTTTGATTAGTGATTGGAACGTAGTGCTCATCATTAATTCTGATAGTGGTTGTTGGAACTACTGGCTTTTTATATGGAAGAACTTTAAATTTGAAAAGTGGCTTGTAAACTTTTGGAACAACATGAGCTGGGATGTAAGTAATTTTTCCAATAGTGAATGTGTTAACTTTCTTTGGTGAATTGACTGAGATCACTGATTTTCCTGCAGATGATTTTACTCTATGTACTGGAATGAAGGTGGTTCCATTAATCACAATTTGTCTGTGAGCTCCTTGAGTGATTGGTTTGTAAGTCTTTCCATTGATTTTTATAGCATGTTTTTCAGCGTTTGCTTTTGTGACAGAAACCTTTTTGTTTCTGAAAATTGGAGCGTAAACTTTTGGAATGACGGAAACTGGAATGTAAGTGTACTTTCCAACTTAGAATGTATGAACTGGACCTTTGGATTTATGTTTAATTGTATTTTTAATTCCTTTAATGTTTTTAACTTACTTAACAGGTAAGTAAGTGACTCCATTTTTAACAATTGGCTTAACAGATTTTTTATCTATTGGCTTGTAAATTTTTCCATTAATCTTAATGACAACCAATGGTGTTTTCTTAACTGAAGGTTTGAAAGAAGATCTGTGTTTTTTAGGAATTACTTTGAGTGGTACATAAGTAATGTTTCCAACTTTAATTGTTTAAATTGTTCCTTTTTTGGTAGGTTAAATAGGATTTGAAATGTCTACTTTCAATGGAGCTGCAATCACTGGAATGTAATGTTTTCCTTGGATAACAATTGGCTTAGAATTCTTTGCTGGAATGTAGAAATTATCATTGATTAGAATGACCTTAGGAGCTGAAGTCTTTGATTTTTTCTGTTGAACCTTGTATTTGAATACAGCTTTGTAAGCCTTTGGAATAACAGAAGCTGGAATGTAGTGAATTTTTCCAACTTTGAATGTGGTGACTTGTCCTTCAGAATTTGGAACAAGTACATTTTTGTTGATCGCATTGTTATCTAAATGAACTGGAATATATTTAACTCCATCAATAATAACAATTTTATGACGTCCGGTTGTGATTGGCTTGTAATGTAAATCGTTGATTTTTATTGCTGTAGTGGAAACTGATTTTTTATTCGCTTTTACTGGAGTGTTTTTGAAAATTGGCTTGTATGCTTTTGGAATCACATGAAGTGGAATATAGTCATATTTTCCTTCTTTGAATGTACTAATTTAACCTTCTTTCTTAGGAGAAATTGATTTAGTAATTTCAAGACTCAATGGAGCTCTCTTCACTGGAATGTATGTAATACCATTTTTAACAATTGGGACAACTTTCTTGATAGTGATTGGAATAAAGTGTTCACCATTGATTTTAATCACAGTGGTAATTGGTGCAGTTCTCTTTGTTTGCTTATTAGTTCTGAAGACGGCTCTGTGAACTTTTGGAATTACTCTTAATGGAACATAAGTATGATTACCGATTTTGAATGTATGGATTTATCCTTCAGCTTTTGGATGCACTGGTGAGGTGGTGTCGATTTGCAATGGAGCAACTTTAACAGGTACGTAAGTTTTTCCTTCGATTCTTACTGGCTTGGCATTTTTGGGAGATGCAGGAATGTAATTTTCTCCATTAATCTTGAAAACGATAGGTATTTTAGGAGCTTTCTTGACTTTACTTTAGAAGACAGAAGAATAAGCCTTTGGAATAACTTTTAAAGGAATATATGTTTTAGATCCAATATTGAATGTATGAACATGGCCATCTTGGTTGATAACAATTTTTCTTTTGATTGTATCATTAGATTTTGATTGATGAACTGGAATATAAACTACTCCACCAATAACGACTTGCTTGTGAGTTTCATTTGCAATTGGCTTGTAAAGCTTTCCATTAATTTTGATAGCAGTTGTTCTTACTGAATCACGAGTAACGGGAACTGGTTTATTAACAAAGATTGCCTTGTATGCTTTAGGAACAACTTTAAGTGGAATGTATGTTTGCTTGCCAATCTTGATAATGTTTACCTTAGCTCCAGTATTTTTAGCTTTGATTGAGGATGAAACTTTTACGTGGGAAGGTGTTTTTTTTACTGGAATGTATACAACATCATCAATAATCACTGGTGTAACTTTCTTATTTGTAATGGGGCTGAAGTGCTTTCCATTAACTTTAATGACAATTTTATTGGCTGATGACAATTTTTTAGTTTACTTTACTTTATAAGTGAAGACTGCTCTGTATGCCTTTGGTACAACAACTAATGGAATGTAAGTCTTGGTTCCAATCTTGAATGTATTGATCTATTATCCATTTGTGTGAATAGTTGAATTTCCTTTTATTGAGTTTTTAGCGACTTGCTTAACTGGAATATATTTGATTCCTTTGACAACTACTACTTTGTGTACTTTATCAGTGATAGGAACAAAAGTATTGCCATTGACTGTAATAACAGTTGAGGAAACAGATTTTTTGGTAACTTTTACTGGCTTATTGAGGAATATTGGCTTGTAGACTTTTGGAATAACTGATAATGGAATATAAGTATGGTTTCCAAGCTTGAAAGTATTTACTGTTCCTTTTGATTTTGATGAAATTGGTTTTCTGATTACTACATTTTCAGATACGGTGTTTACTGGTACATATTTAATACCTTCGACTACAATTGGCTTGACAGATTTTTTGGTAATTGGTACATAGAATTCATTGTTGACTTTAATAACTCTAGTAATTGGTTTTGGAACTGCTGGTTTTAAAGGCGAGACTTTATAGGTAAATACAGCTCTATATACTTTTGGAACAACTGAAATAGGAATGTATGTATATTTACCAATTTTAATAGTATTAATCTTTTTAACTTGATTAGGAGCAATAACTTATTTGTTTCCGACTTATTCAGCTTCAATATGGTGAACAGGGATGTAATGGACATTATTAATAACAACTGGTTTGTGAGTCTCATTAAGGATAGGTCTAAATGTTTTTCCATTGATCTTAATCACATGATTGTTTGCATTTTCTTTAGTTGCGGCAACTGGCTTATTTTTGAAAATTGGAGCATATGCTTTTGGTACAATGTGCAATGGAATGTAAGAATGATTTCCGATTTTGAAAACTAAAACTTCACCTTATTGTTTTGAAGCAATTGGATTTTTAATATTCTTTCTATCAATGACTTCTCTAACTGGAATATAAGTAACATTATTCTTTGTGATTGGCTTAACTTTTGAGCCCTAAATGGGAACAAAGTGTGAATCATTAACTTTGAGGACGATTCTTGGAACTGGTTTAACTAAAGGAGTGATTTTATGGGTAAAAACAGCTTTGTATACCTTAGGAATGACAGCTAAAGGAATATATGTTTTGTTTCCGAATTTGAAAGTATTAACTTTACCGTCAAAGGTGGTTGAAATTGATCTTGAAAGATTGTGAGCTTTAGTAGCTTCTCTAACTGGGATGTATTTAATTCCTCCAATAACAACTGGCTTACTGGCTTTGCCTGTGTATGGAACATAGTGGCCACCGTTAATTTTGATGATTGAGTTATGAAGAGTTTAGTTGTTGACTTTCACAGGTTTGTTAGCAAAGATTGGCTTATAAGCTTTTGGAATCACATCTAATGGGATGTAGTGATATTTTCCAATTTTAAAAGTGCTTACTTTTCCTTATTTTTTAGGTTTTAATGGATTTTGAACATCGAGAGCTTTAACTGGTTTATGGACTGGAATGTAAACTCTGTCATCAATAACAATTGGCTTAACTTTTTTGTTTGTAATAGGATGATATTGTTGACCATTTACTTTAATTACAACTTTTGGAGAGGTTTTAAGATTTGGAACTACTCTGTTTTTAAAAACAGCTCTGTGCTTCTTTGGAATAACTGACAATGGAATGTAGGTAAGCTTTCCGATTTTGATTGTGTTAATCTTTGTATCCTCTGAGGTCTAAATTGTTTTCTTAATTACAACATTGTCTGGAGCTATGTGAACTGGAATGTAATGTTTGCCGTTAATGATTGTTGGATTAACTGTTTTATTAGTTATTGGAATATAGTTTTATCCATTGATAGTAATACCGATTGAAGATCTAACAACTTTGACTTGCTTGACTTTGTAGTTAAAAATTGGTCTGTATGATTTTGGAATGTGCTCCAAAGGAATGTATATTTTATTTCCAACTTTGAATGTATTCACTTTATTGGCCTGGTTTGGAGTAATCACATTTTTTGTTCCAATATCTTCATGTTCAATATGATGAACTGGAACGTACACTTTACCACCAACAACAATTTGATTATGCTGAGAGTCAGTGATTGGCTTGAATGTTTTCCCATTGATTGAAATAACGTGGTTCTTAACTGATTTCAAAGTGACTTTAACAGGTTTGTTAAGGAAAATTGGTTTGTACACTTTTGGTAAAACTGCTAATGGAATGTAGGTCTATCCTGCAATTTTAAGAGTTTTAACTTTTCCAGATTTTGTTGGCTTAAGTGGATTTTTGACATCAAGAGATTCAGGAGCTATATTTACTGGAACGAAGAATTTTCCATCAATTTTAATTGGTTTCACGTTTCCTTTGGTAATAGGAGTATAATGGACATTATTCACTTTAATTACAGTTAAGATTGGAGCATATTTAGCTTTTGGCTAGGCTTGCTTGAAGTTAGCACGATGCTTTTTAGGAATAATAGCCAATGGAATGTAAGTGTATTCTCCAATTTTGAATGTTTAAATTTCTCCTAATTTCTTTGGTGCAATTGCTTTTGATACATTTAAATGTTCTGGGGCAACTTTTACAGGGACAAATGTCTTTCCATCAACAACAATAGGTTTGATAGACTTATTAGCAAGTGGAACGAAATGTTAGCCATTGACTTTAATAATTGTTGGTTATTTAGGTGCCTTTTTTACTGGTAGAGATACTTTATAGGCAAATACAGCTTTGTAAGCTTTAGGAACTAAAGCTAAAGGAATATAAGTTTTTGATCCAATTTTGAAAGTGTTTACAGATCCTTCTTCATGGTTAGGAGTGATTACTCTTTTGTCAACCACAGAATTTACATATCTGTGAACTGGAATATATACTTAACCATTAATAACAACATGTTTAGATGTTGAATTTGTTATTGGTTTGTAAGTTTTTCCATTAATACTGATTACATATTTATTGACTGACTTTGGTGTAGCCTTCACTGGTTTATTTTTAAAGATTGGCAAGTATATTTTTGGAATTGCATGTACAGGAATATAGGTAACATTTCCAAATTTGAATGTGTTGATATGTCCGTCAGCTTATGAGGAAATTGGCTTTTTAACATCAAGATAATATGGAGCTTTATGAACTGGTAAATATGTTACTCCATCAAGATGAATTGGCTTCACTGTTTTGTTTGTGATTGGAATAAAATGATTTCCATTGATTGAAATAACAGTGGTAATTTTTCTAGTGACATTAGCTGGTTTGACTTTGTTTCTGAAGATAGCTCTGTGGACTTTTGGAATAACAGAAATTGGAATGTAAGTCTTAGATCCAATCTTGAATGTGTTAATTGATCCTTCATTTTCATTGACAATGGAATTACTTGTATCAACATGTTTTGGTACTGGATGAACCGGAATATAACTTATTCCTTCAACAATAATTGGCTTAACATTATGACCTCTAATTGGAACGAAATGAGCTCCGTTGATTTTGATCACTGGTGTGGAAGATCTCTTAATTGGTGTCACTTTGTAGTTAAAAACAGCTCTATAGACCTTGGGTATAACAATGAGAGGAACATAAGTAATCTTTCCAACTTAGAAAGTGTTTACTTTTTTGTTAGCAACAATAGGAGTAGTGATATCATGAGAGTCGCTGGCAGAATGAACTGGAACGTAAGTGATTCCTCCTAATATGACTTGCTTGTGTTTTTTATCTGTAATTGGAACAAAGTGCTATCCATTTATCTGAATGACTGTTTTGGAAACAGTGTGATTGTTAACTGGAACGATTCTGTTTCTGAAGATTGGAGCATACACATTGGGAACAACGCTCAAAGGAATGTAAAGTTAATTTCCAACTTTGAAGGTATTAACATGTCCTTCTACATCAGGAACGATTGAGTGATTTGTGTTCAAAGATTTGCCTGCAAGTTTTACTGGAATGTAAGTGACTCCATCAACAACAATTTTCTTTATAGTTTTTGATGTAATTGGCACAACATGTAAATCATTGATTTTAAGAATTGGAGTTATCACTTTTGGTTTTTTAGCTGGAGTCACAACTCTTTTGAAGTATGATTGATGTTTTTTTGGAATTGCACTTAAAGGAATGTAAGTTTTACCTCCAATCTTAAAAGTATTTAATTTTCCTTCAACTTCTGGTACAATAGTATTGTTTTCATTTTATGTGTGATTGACATGATTGACTGGAATGTATTGGACTCCTTCGATTGTAATTGGCTTAACATTAGTATTAGTGATTGGAGAATACGATTTTCCATTTATCAAAATAGCTTTGGATGGTGGTGAAGGTTTCTTGACTGTTTTGAAAATTTTTCTGTAGACTTTAGGAACTACACTCAATGGAATGTAAGTCAAGTTTCCAATCTTGAAAGTGTTTATATTTCCTTATGATTTTGCAGTAATTGCAGATCCAATATCATGATGAGAAGCATTGGCAAGTTTAACTGGGATATATTTAACTCCATCAATTACTAGAGGATGAACATTTTAGTTATTGATAGGCACAAAATGATTATCTCCAACTTTAATAACAGGAATAGTCTTTTTGTATAATGGAAGCAATATTTTTGGAATGTGACTTGCTGGAATGTAAGTCTATCCGTTTTTGGTGATTGGAGCAACAGTGCAAGTTGGAAGATTTGGACTTTTGAATGTTTTTCCTGCTGGAGCTCTATTAACTGGAATGTAAGTCACGCCATTTTCAACAATGGGTTAAACAGAAGATTTTTTAGGAATGTAGTTGACACCATCGATATTAATAGCTGGGTGAGTAATTTCTTTTTTTGCTGGCTTTTTCACTGGATTAACTTTATTCTTGAAGATTGATTAAAATACTTTTGGAACAACGTGCAATGGAATGTAAGTGATGTTTCCAATTTTAAAAGTATTGATGGTTCCGTTTTTATTAGAAGCGATGGCTCCTGATTTATTAACATAATCGGGAGCTATACGAACTGGAATGTAAGAAATTCCTTCAACAACAATAGGCTTTACATTTTTGCGAGCAATTGGAATATAGTGTCCATCATTAATTTTAATAACAACTTTTGGCTGCTTTGCTACAGGCTTGACTTTTGGAATTGGCTTTGAGACTTTTGGTGGAGTAGAAACTTTAGTAGCTTTTTTGTTTTTGAAGACTGATTGGAATGGTTTTGGAACAACGTCTAATGGGATGTAGGTTCTGTTTCCAATTTTAAAAGTGACAACTTTACCTTCTTTTGTTGGAGTAACAATTTTAGTTCTATTAAATTATGCGGGTGCATATTTTACTGGAATGTATGTTCTTCCTTCGATAACAACTGGCTTTATCTTTAGATTGGTGATTGGTACAAAGTGTTCTCCATTAATGTTAATCACAGCTTTTGGAGGTTTCACTAATGGCTTTAAAGGTTTTTTGGTGGGGCTAAAAGCGTTTCTATAAACTTTTGGAATTGCATTAAAAGGAATGTATGTTTTGTTTCCAATTTTGAATGTAATATGGTCTTCACCGTTTGAAGAAATAACATGGTGCACATCAAGATTGGAAGGGGCTTTTCTAACTGGAATATAAGTTACTCCATCAACAACAATTTTCTTTGGATTTTTAACTGGAATGTAATGAGCTCCGTTGATGCTGATGACACTTGTTTTATTTTTCTTTGTGAATGCTGGTGCAAAAGTCTTTGGTATAACTTCTAATGGAATGTAAGTTTTGTTTCCGATTTTGAAAGTAGTGACTGGCTCTTCTGTTTTTGGATGAATTGAAGAAGAAGTGTTTAAATGTGAAGGAGCAGTATGCACTGGAATATAAGTTCTGCCTTCAACAACGATTGGCTTAGCATTCTTTTTCACAGGAATGTAGAATTTACCGTTTATTTTAATGACTGGAGGACTGACTTTTTTTACTGGTTTAAATACCTGTCTATGAACTATTGGAATTATATTAAGAGGAATATAAGTAATCTTTCCTACTTTGAAAGTATCAATGTGACCAGTTTTTTTTGGAACAATTGCAGAAGATTTATTGACTGATTCAGGAGCTGTGTGGACTGGGATATATGTGACTCCATCTACATCAATTGGTTTCACAGTTTTGTTATTAATTGGGACGTAGTGTTATCCATTGATTCTAATCACAGTCTTTACAGATTATTTTTTAGGTGCAGATTTTTTAACTGGTTTGAATAAAGCTCTATGTACTTTTGGGATAACATGGAGAGGAATGTAAGTAATTTTTCCGATTTTGAAAGTTTCAATATGACCAGAAGTTTTGGGAACAATAGCAGATGCATCATGAGCAGATTCTGGGGCAGAATGAACTGGAATATA
>Ga0138273_1037502_pt1 | contig 9752 bp, 2 predicted proteins | sample C_130709_M_mt_FD_106919 | JGI IMG/M metagenome (GOLD analysis project Ga0138273, IMG submission 106919) | Freshwater microbial communities from Lake Croche, Canada - C_130709_M_mt (Metagenome Metatranscriptome) | ecosystem: Environmental > Aquatic > Freshwater > Lake | place: Canada: Quebec... | reverse complement strand
TGGAAATGTAAGGGTCGTACCCTAACACTATAAAAGCTGAAGAATCATGCAGGGCACGATTTAGTTTATATAGCGCCTTCCCGCTCTTACAGTAATGTAAAGTTTTTTTGCTCTACACTAATGTAAAGGCTTCCAGTTTCTTAAAAACTGGCAAAATATTTTGTAAACTCAAAAGTTTACGGGTGGAGGAGCAAGATATCCCAAAAATGTGAAATCTTCTCCGGTAGCTGTTTCTTCCCAATAATGACAATCAACATCTGAAACTGAAGTGGTATTAAAATCCATTTCAATCTTATAATTCCTCAAATATTCTATTTCTTGCTTGTTATCAAAATAAGTATCATCACAGAATATAAATAAATTATTCGTATACATGGGAATTTCAACCTCAACCCCCGCATTTGTGTGCGGGGCAAAAGTTGTTGTTCCCTCAACACTAGAACGACCAGCTGTACTGGGAGTACCTGTATTGATAACGAATATATTTGCAGCGCCATCTGCTAATAATGACACTTTAAATTGTGCTAAAGCCTGATGCTCAAAGGAACGAGGTACAATTCTAACTCTCTTGCGAAGAGAACCTCTCAATCCTATGAATGCCCTGCGGCACAAATTAAATAACGTTAGCAAATCGAGAGGGTTCGAGCCTCCAGATCTGCCAGGAATGATGGGACAAATAATGCCAACCGGTCCGCTAAGGGTTGAACTGAATTCAGCAGTTCTGGTTGTAGCAAAGCGTTTCAATAGAGGCCTAAAAGAAGTGGGTGTCTCGCCAAAATGATCTTTCGATATATTTTGGATAGAAGCACCCGTAGGATTTAAAGTGAAACATGACACAGGCATATTTGTAACAATATCATCTCCCGATTCAACAGAAACATCTGAATAATTGAGATTTGAGATAATTCTATCAGTAACACGATTGTAAACCATATCATCACTACTAACAAACACATTAATTTCAACACTCGAATCGTCAGGCGATTGAAGAGTATTGATAGGAACAATTGTCAAGTAACCATTAACAAAATCAGCAAAGACATTCGGTGTACCACCCGAATAATCTATATATTGAGATCCAAGATTAACTTGATTGAGTTTTGCCCAAGCACGGGGAAAAGCCCAATCAATACAGATTTCAAAAGAATCTGTTTCCTGAATATCCACGATCTTCAAAAATTGCTTATTGAGATCGAGATTGGAATTAATTATCAATGACTGACTCACGTTAGGTTCATATATGACAGCAAATTTGCCTCTATGAAATTGTGATTTAACAACGTCAAATCTATATTTAATAGTTCCTCTCCAATATTGAAATGGCAGAGAAGCAAAATGCATCGAAGTAGGTTGAACATGAGTTACTCCAGAAACAATCACAGGAACAGACGCCGTAGGATTAACAAATGTCGTAAAGACATTTGTAACCAAAGGCACATCAGTAGGAGCCCAGGTAAATTTGGTGAGAAGAGACTCTCTGGAATTTAAAAAACCCAAAGATAACTCATCTTGTGAAGAACCACAAACCCTAGGATCAACAGTGAGTTCTTGCAAAGGATCATAAGTCAATCTATGTCCTGTATCACTCCCTATAGTAACACAAGCGTTTTGAAAAGGTTCATTCTTCATTCTAGTCGGTTTTGTTTGAATAACTGGCATCGACCAGCCAAACAAGGATGCAATTTTAGAAATTCCACCCATGATCATAGCACTAGGTTTAGCATAAGGTGCAATGAAAGGAATAAAAGAGATAGCATTCAACACTTGTTGTGCACGAGAAGAAATATTCTCGATAGGCCCCGTTTTGCGCTCATCACCACTTTCAGTGGTGACCTGCACAACAGTACCAGTTGCACAACCAAGCTCGACATTTGTAAGCCAAGCATACACATAAACAGATGTGTTTGTTGAAGTGCCTTCAGAAATAGAATGAACTTGATTCAAAGTTTTGAGCAGAAGAGTACCCATATTTTCAGTATCATCAAACACGGTCGTATCAGATATGACTGGTGTAGTTAGATTGAATAATCTTAACATCGGTGACACAGCAATATACGGCATCTTTAATTCTAAGGGAATATTATCTTTAACATTTATAACAGAAGTACCTCTCACGGTAGATAAATATTTAAGATAATTATCTCTCAGAGCTGCATTAGCCTGATAAAAAGCATAAGATGGATTACTAAGATGACACGGTAGATAGGTGGCCATCAAACGGCCAGAATGAAAAGGAGTTCCAGAAACTGCAACTCTTATATTCATATCAGCACGTATAAATCCATAATTTCTCAATTTTGCTCTAACTGTAGGATTTAAAAAATATTGTTTCCAAATCTCAATTTCAGCATCATAATTGGTCTCATTGGGAATATTCATCGCAAGAAGCTGGATAGGTCTTTCAAAAAAACGTGACAACTGTAAATCAGTATCTCTAAGAGTAACTGTTTTAGCAGAGAATCCGTATTTCGATTCATCGACGGTATCACCGCCAACATCTGTAATGTTGCCATAAGTCTCAACAACACTATCAGAAATAGATCCATCCTTCAATTCTCCAGACTCAGCACGAATCTGGTTGAATGATCGTTTACTCAAAATGCGTACGAGCATTTCGTGGGTGGCAATTTTCGATCGTAAACTACTCTGTAACAAGGCAAACTTGTCTACAAGTAATCGAAAACGTTGATTAAGATAATATTGATCACTTCGCTTCAATACACTAATCGGAACATTCTTAAATTCAAACGGCAGCGCAGAAATATAATCTTCCTCAGATTTTATTTCTCCTGCTAATTCATTAATTCTGTAATATAATTCTTTGTCAGTCGGTCATTTTCCTCGATGCACACTGACCTAAGCATACACCGGATTTGAGATTCACCAATTTTAAATGGGGTGAGAAGCCATGCTATACGTCTATCGAGCAACGAAGATCTCAATCTTCATTACCCAATAATTCATCAACGTATGTTTCAGTTTTTGGTTTTTTCTCCAAAATTTCATCTCTAATCCGTGCAAAGGTTTTTAGGTCTCGCATAACTCGAACAGAATCAAGTTTGAAGTTTGTGATCAATGCATCACAGATGGCAATTCTAATCTTCTCGTGAGTAGTAGGATCAACACAAAAAACAAGTTCTCGCATCATCGAAGTGGCAGTAGAAAAGATTTGTTCCTCTTCAGAAACATAATCAGATGGAATAGTCCACATGAAAGCCTTCATAATAGAATTCATATCCAATGGCGCAACAATCTTTCCGAATTCTTCAGAGTAAACGAATTTCCTCTTCAAAAACGACATCTTGTTTGCCGGCACAAATTCAGTCAACTGGCCATCTTTCGCAGCACTAGTATATTCCATACCGTAATGTTCAACAACAAATTTAGCATATGTAACATTGTTAAAAATATGAGTATATTCTGGTTTAACACTATTGAGAACATCATCACCATAAGTCTTGGGACGATTATTCTCAAAAAAGGGGGCATCGCGCCCAACCATTTTATACCAAGCATACATCAACAGGAGCAAACCTTTCATTCCATTGTCCTCAGCAGTAGCATATTTACCCGAAGGTTGCATACCGGGATTACACAGCAAATCATTGTTCATGTCAACAATGGGAAACAAAGAATCACTAAAGATACCCCTAACAACTCTCAAAGCAGCAGGATTATAGCCCATCTGTTCTAAAACGTTATAAATAACGCTACAAGAAGCTCGACTAATATCAAAAGGCATAGACTGATCAAACTTTCCGTAATCGCCTTCCATGTGGAAAGCAGAAAATTTAACAAGATCGTCATACAATTCATCTGCTTGAGTGTGCATATCAATGCCTACACAAGTGGAAAAAACACTGGAGTGTTCAACCATTGTTGTATAGTAGGGTGCTAAAAACATTCGACTAAGAATCAAATTGTCAATAGAAGAAGCATAGAAAACTCTAGTCTTTCCCTGTTTAACTTTCTCGATATCTCTGGGCTCATCCTTAAGATGTGCCTTATATATGCAAAAATTAGTCTCATCTTTCATATATCGAGTAGCCATAACAGCAAGACGATGTCGTAGCAAATCATTCGCTTCTCTATCGTCACTATCAGGTAACATTGGCAGATACTTACTTTTTGCTCCAGGAAAACCATAACCAGCAGAGGTTGAAGCAGTAACACGTCGTAAAAATTTATCATCCGCACTACCATTTATTGCTAAATGTAATGACAATGGTGACCAATCCTTGTGACCCTTAGAATGCAATTCAGAAACAATATGTTGTGTTAATTCAACAACAATATCATTCATTAATTCCTGATCCAGAGCTTTCTTTTGTTTCGCCATATTGACCAATGCAATATTGTACGGATTAAAGTATTTACCATCAACAACAAAAGGTTTCATCATCGGAGGGCAAAAAACTTTATCCATCTCATAACCGCATGCACTGGAAAAAATTTGCGGAATAACATCAAAAATTTTGGTTTTAACAAGTTTAGACTTAGAATTTATCATAGTCATACCTGGTAAAGTGCCGTAAAATTCAACTCCAGATAAATCCTCATAACGAAATGGTGATCTACTAGAGGGGAGACCTAAATCAAACTTCAAATCTGAACTCTCAGATGAAATAGGTAACATTGATGTATTTTTTAGCAAAATTTCCATTGCTGAAACAAGAATTTTCTTTTCTAGGCACAAAGCATATCCCAAATCAAGATTATCGTGACCTGCAACATGCATAGCGGCGACACAATATCCTCTATCTTTCTTAGCAATTAGCGGCTGACCGCAGTCACCACCTTTATGGCCAGGATAGTTATAAGAAATAAGATCCTTATAAAATAAGAGAGTATATTTGTGATTCGCAATCTGAGTAGGAACAAATGCACCATATGATTCAACACCACTATGTGATATACATGGAATGGAAGAGGGATAAATCTTATCTTCAGCGATAAATGGCATCAAATTCTGAAATCTTACAGAAGACAAATTAATCATAGAAATGTCAGCACCCAAATCAATAGAATTGGACTGACTCAAAATCGTAACGTGATATTTATCAATTCCCGATGGTAGTAAGCCACCAGAAATAGAAACACACATGCGAACACCATGATATTTATCTCTCAAGCAGTGGGTAGGAACGATAGCAATGCTACCTTTCAACCCCAAAATATGAGTGAACCAAGTATCTGTACCATTTGTTAATGTACAATATCTAGTGTTTGCTGTCGTCATGGCTTTCAAAGCTTTCAATTCAGTTTCAGTTTTGATTTTGCTACTATGACTCGTCGTCAATGTATTCCAGGTTGTAGCAACCTTATTTGGAACCCTGACAAATCCAGTACCAACAGCGCACAAGGATTCGAAATCAGCGATTTCAACAGGTTTCTCAATAGTTGATCTTGAAACAAATTTCTCAATTTCTTCTTGAACTTCCGAGGGGGTAGATTTGGAAACAATTCCGCCTTGTAACTTCGGTTTGGATTTCATGAAATCACTTGCCAATTTGACAACAGCCAAAGCAGCAATCACCTTTGTAAAAGTGATAATCATATTATTGACAGAGGGACTCAAAGCCCCATTGTATCTTCCAAGACCTAAGTGGTACATCATCTTATTCCAACGAAATTGAAATGTGTCATAAGCTTTTGCAAACATAACAGATCTACAGGCTCCGTAGTAACCAGCAGTTTCTGTTTCTCCGTACATCATAAAGTTACGCATATCAACAATATTGGTGTAAGTAACCAACCAAGCATAAATATCAATACCAAAAATGTACACCAGAAAAGCAAAAATCATAAAGATAATCTGTAGAAAAATTTGAAACAATTGTCCACCAACATTATACATTTGATTGAGATAAGGACTCAAAAACCACAAGGTGAATTGAATGTTATAAAGTGTCCAAAAAGCTGTCTCGGGATCTCGGATGATTTTACCAAGAACAAATTCAGTTTTCGGCCAATGCGCAAATGCAAATTGATCAACATCAATGAGTGGAACTCTTTTTATTTGTTCTACTTTTTCATCACCAACTTCGGAATGTAAATGAATGTCAAACTTTTCATCAGCTTGAGAAACAAACTCCAAAGGAGTATGCTTAGCAACTTGAGGAATATAGTCATCATCAAAAGGATTCGGAAGAGGAACATTTTTCAACACTTCAATTGCTTCATTTTGTACCTTTATCTCTTCTTGTCTTTTGCGTTCAGCAAAATCCTCAGCGGATCTGGGCAATTCACTTTTCAGTACATTACGCATTGTCTCGAGAATATCAGACTCAGTTCTGAAATGGTATTCAACTCGCTTAGAAAACCAATCTTGTAAGAAAAATACATCAGCATCGGAAGAATGGGTGACTCTATTAGAAGTGACTGCATCAACTGCGGTCTCTTCATAAATATTGAATCTCCAACGATCTAATTCATATGTACCATCATTACATTTTGTCTTATCAATCATACCTGTGTCGGTAGCATATTGCTCTTTGACTCTGGGTTCAATGTAGATAAATCTTCTTCGAACAGCAGCAGGGTTATTCACGATATAAGGCAAATTCAAATCAGGAACATTAGTGTCAGCAATTACAAATTCAGGTTTAGCAAAAACTTTACCTTTTTCAGCAAAAGCCATATTAACTGGATATGGTTGACCATCAATCAAACTAACAAACTCAGTCAGTTGCGGGTCACCACTGTGACTGGCAATTTTTCTATGAACAGATCCGGCTTCAGTGTATTTGATATACGGATGTGATGCAGGATCATAACCTTCCCAATAATCAGAACCCTGAATACGAGTGTAAAGTAAACTTTCATCATATTCACGTTTCATAACATCAGAGAAAATTTTCATGAGTAAGTTAAGAATGTGACTCTTTCCAATACCAGGTTGTCCAACAAGAATAACACCAATAGGTGCAACTCGCTTCAACCTAGCAGATCCCATACGGACCTCGTCAAGAGCAGCTTTCAATGCAAAATAACGAAGGTAAATTTCTTTTCCTTCTTTAGATGCAGTATTGATATTCTTATGAATAGGCTCGAAAAAATCAAGTTCTCTCTTGCAAGCAACAATAAACTCTCCTTCGCGCATACGTCCTTCGACATACATACCACTATACAAGAGATTCTTATATTGTAGTAGTTTAAAGGAGGAATCCATATGTGTATTCATTGGATTATCATCCATCAAAGCATCATGAATTGTCATTCCTGAGAATAAATTCTCAGAAAATTTCAAGATTTTAACAAAAGCTGCTAAAATATTATCAAAGATTTCCAAAATTGACCCCTTAGAGGGATTACCGATCACGGAAAAGATTGACATTGCGATGTTCTTTGGGAAAACCTTGAATGCTAAAATACTCAAAAAGATTGATTTGAAAGCTTTGGCAACTCCACTATCAAAAATCAAATGTAGAACTGATCGAACAGAATCTAATTTATCACTAAAACCTTCAGCTGAAACTTCAGCTGACTTGAATAGTGAAACCATTTTCTTGAGAGCTGCAATAATGCTTGTGGAACACAAAGCACTAACTAAAGAAGATTCAAATGTAGCATGAGTGTGTTTTGAAATCAGAAAGTAAATAGCTTTATAATAATCAAAAGTAGAATGGGCAAAGAATAGAGAGTGAATAGTCAATAGAAAATCATGAAGAACTTCAACGACCATAAGCCAATAGTAATTCTGATTTCCAAAATCAAGAGTAACGTTTAACTTTTCAAAAAATTTCAATAATGTTTCCATAGAAAAATCCCATGTGGGTTTCTTTTTTTGTTCAATCTTGAATTTTTTCTCCATCTTTCTCAATGCATCTTGCATAGTTTTTCCCGTAAAGGGAAGTTCTCCAGCAGGAGCGTGGAGAATGTCATGTTTCATCTCTTCTTCATTAATATCTTTTTGATCATCATCGGACTCATCATCATATACACCTTCTGTAGAACAGAAGGGGCAAGGAAGAGGAGATAGAAATAATTGATCGGATACAACGTTTCGAATCAAAACATATTTAACACTGTCACGCATATAATATATGCCTTCATCAGAACAATCAACAATACCAATTTGGGGATCAGAGATTGGACCAACAATGTTGGTTAATGCAATGTTCTCCTTGATATGTTCAATATATCCGACATCAGTGGTGTAAAAATTCCATGCACGAGGATAAGAAATTCCAGTGGGCTCAATTGGATATGAAACAAGTCCATGATCACAATCTTTGCACTCAGCTGTAACATTTGAATATAATCCTTTTTCCTCATCATAATATTTCAAAAAACGTTGATCTTTAATCGACATCTTGTTCATCATGTGAGATAACTTGTGCATCTGTTTCTTTACAGTTTTTCTGGCTTTCTTTGACAGATTTTTAACGTCCTTTATAGCGGAAATTTCTTCATCTGTGCGTAGAACGCCCTTACGCGTTATTTCTAAATCATTTTTAACATTGTCAACTTTTGGTTCCCAATGTTTGGAACGGGTAGAATTTTTCTTCAATCGAGCAGCAATTGCTTGCGATTTTGTAATTTTCTTATTGGAAGGAGTAGAGAATCCGATTAAATCGGAGGTAGTAGTAGATCCAAGTAAATTGGGGGAAGAAGAGCGGTCGCAGGTTCTAATCTCTGCGATGGGGTTTTGAGTGAAAGCCGTCATAATGGGGTATAGTTTATAACCATATTCCAGTGCAATACCTTTTTCGTTCGATAAATCGCGGAACTTATCCTACACGTGGTTCATTACTCCAGTGCACTCGAGGCAAGGGATAGTACAAGTATTCGTAGGGTGGATTTTAGGAGGTAGATTGCGGTCGTGGGTATCTCTAGATAAAACTGGACACTTGGGCGCTCTGTAATGCAGGGCAATTGAATTCTTAGTAAAATTCAACGTACTTTCGTACACTGCTTCTAAAGTTCTTGTCCCGGCTAAAGGATAGATTTCAATAGGTAGAAGTAAGTAGAGAGATAACTAATACAAATAGAAGGGAAGGGCACCCGATGGGCACACAATATTTTCATGCAATTCGCCATATACCGATCTTTGAGAGGCTCCGAATATTGATACCAAAAAACAACAAATTCAAACTTATGAATTGTTAATTTAATGATAGCACTTAGTCGTTAAAAAGCTTCATTCAGGGTATACGCCTATATCGTTTATATACATTAGCCGCTATGGCTATGAAAAATCATGCACTTAGTAGGTACGCGACGTTCTAAATGTTACTATCTTCTTCTTGTTTACAGATTGTTTGGGTGTGGTTAAATAATGAGCATGCACAATGCAACGGGATTTAAATATTCCCTATTCGAACTGATCAATAGTTTCGAATTTTCGAGAGATTTATCGCTTAATATCAAGCAAACCAATCGATTCTGCAACACAGTATGTGTAAATGCAGCATATACGGCCATCAAACTTTAGTGATGTGCGTAGTTCAGGAAGAAAAGCACCAATAAATTGGCGCAAAAATTGTTATAAATAACAATTATTTTGTAAGTTTTTGCTCACTTACTAACGAGTAGTCGTCTATATCAGTGTTATCACTGAATAAAATATAAAAGATATTCTATGGAAAATCCTAAGAGACACACTCATAATCAAAATACCACATTTAATATGTGGGAAGAAAACCGTTTACAACGGTAAAGTATAAAACTTGTAATAAAGAGCAAATAACATCCCATATGGGATGTAAAAAATGAAATTGTAAGAATCATTTTTTAAGGTAGAAAACGTG
>Ga0138273_1182458_pt1 | contig 9773 bp, 13 predicted proteins | sample C_130709_M_mt_FD_106919 | JGI IMG/M metagenome (GOLD analysis project Ga0138273, IMG submission 106919) | Freshwater microbial communities from Lake Croche, Canada - C_130709_M_mt (Metagenome Metatranscriptome) | ecosystem: Environmental > Aquatic > Freshwater > Lake | place: Canada: Quebec... | reverse complement strand
TAGTTGCAAGAATGCTTCATTTTCATTCAAGGCAAATTGAGTATACAAATTCAGACTTTCTTGGCAATATCTTGCTAGCAGTTCTGATATTATGATTTCAGTTTTTTTAGCATTATTCTTGGTTGATTTTGGATTCCAATATTCGTTTATTGCAGAGTGTCCAATTATACCAGCTGAATACTTTTACTTCTTTTTATCTCCAGAAAATAGTTTCTCGTATTGTTAGTTAGACTTCTAAAAGTCTTTATCAAGAGAAATTCTTTCAACTCTGTTGTTTGCTTTGTTCAAAAGATAAGCTATGTATTGGTATCTAGAGTCATCTTATTAAATGGTTGGGTCGATTAATTTTGGATTTGGATCAAGCCATTTATTCTTCAATGCGAAACCAATTATTCTTTTGCAGAACTTTTAGTCTCTTAAGTTTCCTGATTGACAATAAAGAGGTACAGTCTCTTTGACAAAGAACAAGAATTTGAAATCATTATTTGGATAAATAACTTGTTCAAGAGCTTTATCAGCAAGTAAAAGCATAGCTTCTTTCATGTTGGTATGTTTTCCTTGGTAGATTTACTTAATGTAGTGTGATCTGGTGTGATAAATAGCCAAAGAGAAAGTGAAAGGTTTGTAGAGTTGTTCTTAGCTGTTTCCTCTGTAGAGACTTACTAATCTTATTTTCTCTTATTTCAAATGCTCTTCCCAATCTTTTTTAAGAGTTAGTTAACTGAATTGTTCATTTATTCCTCTATCTCCATTTTGAAGGTATACTCTTAAATTGTTTTGAGAATAAGAAGCAAGGAGCTCATAAACGTCGAGCAATCTGTAAGGTCCAAGATTTTAAGTGGTAGCAGCTTGCCATTCTTACTTTGCTGAATGACAAATAACTCCAATTTAATAACTCTTCTTTAAAGCTTGATTGAATTAATTGATTGATTATTTCAAGTCATTAGTAAGTTCAAGTCTTTTAATTTGTGCATTTTTAGCTTTGGTGTTAAGTAAATAAGCTACATATTTGCTTTCTTCACTATCGAGAGGTGTGTGAGTATCAACTATTTTCACATCGGCATTCAAATAGTTATTGTAAAGGGCATATCCTATCATTCTCTTGCAAATCTTGTCATTCATTTAGCCTTGTGAGCAGTAAAGTGGAATGCTTTACTTTGAAATAATAAGGAATGAAACATCATCATTTGGAACAATAACTTTTTTATAAATAATATAAGTGAGTTCTGCCATTCCTACTTTCATGCTAAGGTAGGATTTCTAGTTGTTAAGAACTGAGAATTGGTGAGTGTTTCTGTTGTATGTGATAGCAGAAAGTGTAACTGGATCCTTAAGTTGAGCTCCTGACCCAACAAACAATGAAGTCAATATTTATTTAGCTCTTTTTCTTTTATCGTTGATGAATTTTTCAGTTATAAGCTCAGCTCTATTCTCATCTACTCCTGAAAATCTATAGAGGTTGAGAGAATCTTGAGAATATTTAGCGATGATTTCATAGACATCCATAAGTTTTTTTGATCCTTTTAACTATGAATATGGAGCAAACCATTTACCGAGAGAAGAATGGCCGATAACTCCTACATTGTATTTGCCATTTTATTATGTCAGCTTATTGAATTACAATTTAGATTTTGCAAAGTCTTTTTGTAAAACCACTTTTTCTACAGCTTTTGTTTTCTTATTTCTAAGCAAGGCATTGTAAGTGTACTTTTATTAAGTTTCATGAATGTATTTATCAGAAATCTTTCTATTGATGTCAACTTTAAGATTAAAGATGAGATATCCAATCATCCTCTAGCATAGTTTCTGATTAAGTTCTCCTTCTGAGCAGTAGAATGGAACACTTTGCTTTGTGGTGAATAAGTAAGCTTTATCTTCTTCTGCCAATATGATCTTGTGATAAACGGCATTGTTCAATCCTCTCACTCCTTTCTTCATTGACTTTGACTTTTAGTTGTAGATGATCTCGATTTCATTTGTTCTTCTACTGTATGAAACTCCAATGAAGTCGTATGCTTTGTGAAGGTTTTCTCCTGTGCCTCTGAAAAGGTTTTTCAGGTTTTATCTTTGAACTTTTAGATAGGATTGCCAATTAGAATCTAATTTCAAAAGAGCAGTTTATTCATCGATTCCAGATTTTGAAAAATTCTTTACATTTTCCTAAATATACTGTGCAATCATTTCATAGACATCATGATTTAATCTTTTGCCAATTTTGATGGAAACAGGAGAAGACCATGATGGAAGAGCTGTATGTCCAATTGCTCCTACATTGTATTGCTTATTTGAGAAAAGAGACTTGAATTTTTGTTGTGCTTTTGATATATCCTTTCCAAGTAAAACTCTTTTTACTTTTTTTGTCTTTGCCAACAGTATTTTGGAGATATGCAGCATATTAGTATGGCTCGTCAATGCTTGGAATTTATCTGTCAATCATTTTTTATGGAGCTCTTTGCCATCCTTTCCATATTGAATATCCAATCATCCTTCTGCAAAGTGGTTTTGATAATTCACCTTCAGAGCAATAAAATGGAACAGTATCTCTTGACTGAAGAGTAAATGCAACATCTCTTTTTTGATTTATAACATTTTCAATGATTTGGGCTGATATTTAACTCATGGCATTTTTCAAACTGTAGAATCCTTACCAACTCAAATAGTTGATTTCTCTGGTCTTTTTGTCGTAGATCATTGCAAAAAATATGTAGGATTTGTACAACTTTTCTCCTTTACCTTTATATATTTATCTTATCTTTTTGTTTTCCTTAAGAATTGTCTTATCAAGTTATTTTCTTGTCAAAAGAGATAAGTCTTTTTCATTGAGAGCTGTTTTGTCGTAAATATGAAGAGACTTTTGGCAATATTCAGCTATTAGTTCATATAAATCATTGAGACCCACAATTCCATTTTGTTGAACATGAGGAGACCACCACTTGTTCAGTCCTGTATGACCTATAACTCCAGTGCTATAATCTCCTTCATCAAGAGCGAAAAGTTTTTCATATTTTTTCTGAGATTTTTTCAAATCACTGTCAAGATTAATTCTTGAAACTTTTTTAGTATCTTTGTTTCTTAGATAAGCAACATAATTGTATCCATTATCTGAGGAGTCAAGATTTCTATCAATAAGCTTTTTGTTAGTGTAAATAAGATTTGTTTTGATTGCATGTCCAATCATTCTTTTGCAGATTTATTTATCCAAAGATCCTTCAGAACAATAGAATGGCGATGTTTCTCTTACTCCAAAAAGATAAGCTTTGTCCTCTTCCAACTCAATGATGTTTTTCATAACTTAGTCAGACATTTTGGTCATTGCATTCTTCATGCTGGCATGTTTGCCCCAGTAGATAACAGAGAATTAGTGAGATCTTTTATGATAGGCTAGAACAAAGAACAAATATTTCAATGACAATACATCATTAGATCCTGCAAACAGATTTTTCAATTTGCTTTACTCAGTTTCAAGGTATTTTTTCCAATCCTTTTAAAGCTTAAGGCTTGCTTTTTATTCATCATTTAAGTTATTTTAATAAATTTTTAATTTTTACTAGCAGTATAAGGCAAGCATTCTGTCAATATCTTTTTCTTTTAAAAGTCCATCTTGAATTGTTTGCATATTCCAATAATCATTAATTTGAGTGTGACCAATTATTCCGATATTGAATAAACCGCTTTCAAGATGCTCCATAAATTTATCTTGAGCTACTTAAAAATCAGAGCTTAGGTTCATTCTTACAACTTCACCAAGCTACTTGTTTGCTTTTTTACCTTTAGATTTGACTCCAATTTTCTGTAGATAGGCAACATATTAGTAGGCATCATCTTGTTCAGATATATTGCTGTCAACCATTTTAACGTTTGGTTTCAACCATCCTTTTCTCAAAGCATGTCCTATAATTCTTTGGCAGAACTTGTTTTGCATATTGTTTCCTTCTGAACAATACAAGGGAGAGGTTTCATGAATATATATTATAAATGCTTAATTTTTGTATGTTTTAAACACGAATTTATAAAGAGCTTCGATACTGTCTTCAAATCCTTTTTTCATGTTGTCATATGATTACCATTTAAGCTATTCAATTTTGTGGGTGTATTTATCGTATGTTGCTACTCCCATTGTTATTTTCTTTTGAAGTTTTTCGTTTGATCCTTGGTAAAAGTTATACAATTTCTTCAACTTTTCTTTCATTTTTTTGTCCATTGCTCTTCTTGATATCAATTTTGCTGTATTTTCATCTGCTCCACTTTTTAAGTAAAGTTTTTTCTTTTATTAACAATAAGTAACAAGCATTTCATAAACATCCTTTTCAAAAAGAACTCCTTTCTGTTGACTTACTGTATTTAACCATAGTCTTTGGGCTGAGTGAGTAAGTAAACCTATCTTATATTTTCTCTTTGCTCCTTCTGTCAGACTTTTGTATTTTTTCAATGATTCTTAGAAATCTTTTGAAAGTCTTATTCTTTTAACATCTTTGGAGGATTTGCTTGCTTTTAAATAGGCAATATAATTCCAATGTTTACTATCTTTTGGAATATTGGTATCAACGAGTTTCTTGTTAAGATTGAACCATTTGTGTTTGATTGAATGACCAATTATTCTCTGACAAATAGGATTTTACAAATCTCCCTCAGAACAGTAAAATGGAACAGTTTCTTTCACTCCATAAAGATATGCATGAGCTCTTTCTGCTCTGATGACAAAGTCATAGACTGCTTAGTTCAATTTTTTGATAGCTTGATTCATGCTTTTATGTTTGCCAACATAGATATTCTAAATTCTATGAGTTTTTTTATTGTAAACAGCAGCGAAAAATTGATATTACTTATACAATTTAATACCTGATCCTTTGAATATCTGGGACAGTTTTTGGTCTGCTTTAATGATTTCCTATGTCCATTACTTTTTAGTTTTTAGATGAGTTATTTGATTTGAAGTTCCACTTTTTAAATACTTGTTAAATGAGTTTTGAATGTAAGAGGTAAGCATCTAATTAACATCCTAGAAAGCTAAAGATCCAGTAAGAGCTGTTTTAGGATTCAAAAATTCTTATCTTTAAGTATGACCCATTATACCGACAGTGAATGAGACATCTTCACTTTTATTGAATAGCTCATTGTACCATTTTTGGGCTAGCTTGAAATCATTTGAAAGATTATACTTTCTTGGCAAGCTTCCTTTCACTCTTGAATCTTACACATAACAAACATACTAATAGTTTTCATCATCAGATGAAATTTGCTGATCCACAAGTTATTTTGGAGCTCTTTAGTATCCTTTCAAAAGAGAATATCCAATCATTCTTTGGCAGATTGGGTCTTTGAATTCACCCTCAGAGCAATAAAATGGAACAGTTTCTTTGATTTGAATAGTAAATGCGAGTTCTTTCATTGGAATTATAACTGCTGTTTGAATTTACTAAATTATTTGATTAAGTCCTGCTTTGAAATTTGTGTGTCCGTTTTGAGCTAGTTTCTTAATTTCGTTAGTATTAAGGTCATAAGTCATAACTAAAAATTAGTATGTTTTGTACAATGCTTTATGATTACCTTTGGTTAAGGTTTCTAATTTTTTAGCTTATTATTTTTGAATATCATATGCTTTACTTTTAGTAAGAACTTAAGCTCCTTATTCAGTAATATCACCTTGAGCATATATTTTCAAATTTTACTGGCAGAATGAGGCAATCAATTCATCTATATCAGAATCTTTCAAAGTTCCAGTTCTTTTACTATGGGGAGATAACCACACATTTAAAGCTGAATGACCTATCACTCCAACTTTATATTAGGATTTTGGACTGACTAATTTTGTGAAAAGTTTACTTGATTTCTACCAGTCAGCATCCAAATCTTTTTTCACGATCTTTCCTTTAGAGTCTTAAAGATATGCAACATATTTGTAGTCAATACTTGAAGGAATGATAAAAGGATTGACTAATTTCTTAGATGGAATGATAAAATCATTTCTTATTGATCTTCCAATCATTCTCTGGCAGATTGGTTTTCTTAGATCTCCTTCTGAGCAAAAGAACTAATTGCTTTCTTTAACTCCAAACAGATATGCTTCATCTTATTCATTTCCAATCACTTTTTAAAGTACTTAGTCTGTCATTTTTGTGATTGCTGTTTTCATGTTCTAAAATTGTTGTTAAAATAATAGCTATATTTTATTTGATCTTCTGTGATAAGTGACTACATTAAAAGTGTATTTTTTGTTAAGAGTTTCATCGTTTCCTCTGTAAAATCCATTGAAAGTTTAATTATACTGTTTTAGTTTCAGTTCAAATTCGTCTTTAGTCTTAAGGAAAGCTTCCTTTTCATTTGAAGCAGAATTCTTGAATAATCCCAATTGTTAGCAGTAAACTGTAATCATCTGGTAGACATCTCTGTTCAATTTATCTCCTTTGAGTAAACTCTTTGCTTGCAAGAATTTTTGTTTTTGAGTATGACCAATTACTCCAACTGTGAATTCTGATTTCTTTCCAAATAATCCTTCGTATTTTTTAATTGCTTTTTGTTTATTTTTTCCTAATCCAACTTGCTTAACTTTCATTTAGTTTTTGTAAATGTTCCATACGTATGCAACATACTCGAATTTTTTATCTTCTTTATTGAGCTATTGATCAATTATTTTGGTTTTCTAATTAAGTAAATTGTCAAGTCTTAAATAACTATTGAAGATTGCATTTCCAATTAATCTTTAGCAATATCTGTTTGTCAAATCATTCTTTTCAGAGCAGTAAACTGGATAGTTTTCAGATGTTATCAGATATGCTTGATCTTTATTTGTCTTTATAATTTAGTTTTCAATTTATTTTGATGCTTCAGCAACACCAACTTTGAAGTTAATAAAGCTATTTTCAAATATTTTGCTGATTTTTGAAGTTTTTCTATCATAAGCAAGAGTAAATATTTTTATTTTTTTATGTAAATCTCCATTGTTTCCTGAATAAATAGATTTCAATTGTTGAACTTTAATAACTTTTTCGGTTTTCAATTGTAATTCTGTAACTAAATTAGCTTCAAATTCATCAGTCAAAGTTTTTTTGTAAGTACCTAGATTGATTTGAGCATATGTAGCTATCATTTCGAAAACATCTTAGAATTTATAAAGATCTTTTTATGAGCTAACCATTTCTTGATATTATGATGGAATAGATGAGTGACTTAGGACAGCCACGTCAAATTTACCTGCTTTAATCTTTGAGTTGTAATCAGAGAGAAGCTTCTTGTCTTTATTTTTTCCTAGTTTAAGTCTTTACACTTGATTTTTATTATGACTATTCATTAAGAATGCGATGTATGAATAATCAGGACTATCTGGGGTCAATGAAAGATCAGTTAACTTTTATTCTGAGGTGAGCCATTGTTTTATAATAGAGTTTCCAATCATTCTTTTGCAAATATCATTTTGAAGTGAGCCTTCAGAACAATATAGTGGAGCTGATTCTTTAACTAAATACAAAAAGGCGCTGTCTTTCTATTTAAGTATTATTTGTTAATAAACTGTCTGGGCGAATGTTTAAAATACTTAGCTCATATTTTAAGAAGAAATTGATTTTAACAAGTCAATTTTATTAGATCTTTTATCATAGGTAACTAATTAGAAGGTGTATGCCTTCGAAAGTTTTAATCCTTTTCCTGAGTAAATCTGTGAAAGTTTATCCAATTATTGCTTTTATTTCTCTTCAAAATCTTTTTTAGTGACCAAATTTGCTTGCTTTTCATCGTGAGATTCACTTAGGTAAATTCTTAATTTACTTTGACAATATTTGGCGATTAAAGAGTATACATCAAGTGGACTGATTGATGGGCCTGAGTACTTGGAGAAAATGTTTTTAAAGAGGTATTTAGAAGTATGGGATATAACACCTGCTACATATTTTGAATTTTTACCATGAATAAGCTTTTCATATTAATTTACTGCTGCGTTGTAATCTTGTTTCAAATCTTTCCTTACAATTTTTCCTTGTTTGTCTTATAGCAATGCAAAATAGTGAGAATCTTGGCTGTTTTAAGGAATACTAAGATCAGTAAATTTTTCGTTAGGAGATTGTTTGCCTGTATAAAGTGCATATCCAAGCATTTGCTGACAAATTTCAGATTCAGAAATGTGTCCATCAGAACAGTATATTGGATTTCCTTCCTTAACAGAGAACAAGTAAGCTTATTAAGAGTCTGTTTAAAGCACAGTTTTATCAATAATGCTTATCAAATCTTCAATTCCTTTTTGCAAGTAGTTGTATTTCATTATATTCTTTGTTTGGAAAGTCTATGTTTCAACATTATAGACTACTGCAAAAACTGTGAAACTTTTGTAAAGTTCCTCACCACTTCCTTGATACCACTCTCTAAGCAATTTAACTTGAGCTGCTCTTTCATCTTCAATTTGCCATTGCATTGTGAATCCAGCGTCAATTTCATTTCTTAAGATACTGTTGTACTCTTGGAATTATTTTTGTAAATATCCAGCTAATGAGATATAGGCGTCCCAGTAAATATCTTGATCATATTTTTTTCCATTTAATTTGAATATCTTTCCATTTGAGTGAGTTAATATTAAAGTTTTGTCATTATTTTTAATTTTATTGAACTGTAGGACAGCCTTATTGAAGTCGTGGCCAACTTTTTACCATTTTCCTTTTTTTCTCTGGTTAATTGAAAGAATTTAGAACCCGTTATAGCTTTTATCAACAGATCCTTAGGGCCATTTAAGAAGATTTTTTTAGAAGCCAAATCCAATTATCATTTTGCTGATGAAATCACTTTTATATTCATTTCCTTTTTTATCTGAAAGCTCGTTCGAATTAGTGTAAAATAAATCAAATGCAGATGTTGTGACTAAGAGTCTTTGATTTCCAACCAAACCGTAATGCTTTTATGGGATGACTTAGGTATCTCCAGTGACATGCTTTCTGAATTATTCAAAAGCGTCCTTTAACAAACTTGTCGAAAAGCTTTTTGCAACTTTAAGGGTGCTTTTTTCTTCATTTTGGTTAGGAATGAACTCGATTATGGAGAATCTCTCATCCTTCACAAAACGTCTATTATCTCCGTTGTAGACAGAAGCAGATGGGTTCCAGTAAAAACGTTTGTCCTCTTCATCTGTTTTGTTAGAATAAGAAAGTTTATTCTTTTTTGCGATAGTTTCAAAGATGCCTTTCACTGAAGGAGCTTGGCTGACAGCTTAAGATACACTCAATTTTTTGAATGAACTCTTTTCTATTTTTTGTAGATTTTTGTCTGAAACATTTTGGACTATTGCTTGCTTTCTTTCATTTATTTTTCTATTTGAAAGGACTGAAATGTTTTAAATCAATGTAGAATTAATTTGTTATTTAGGTAGGTCAAGGATTTTAACCATAGAAGAATTTTCAGATTTGACCAATTTTTCATTATTGATTTTTGATTATGCAATTTTCATGTTAGAATCAGTTGGCTTTACAAATTTATAATCTAAATCAAGTATATTTTGCAAAAAGCTCCATTTAGAAAGAAGCTTAGAGTCAAATGATGTGCCTAAAACTTGAGCCTTAAGTGACTGAAGTATAGTGTTTTATTCTTTAGAATCAAGTGAGACAAAATTTTTAAAGTTTTTATCGGTTTCCACATCAAGTTTTAGGTTTTCCTTTAGATGGAAGGTTTGAGTTAAATTTTATTATGCATAAGTTCCATTTTCAACTTCCAAACCATGGATATTTAAACATAAAACACTTATGAATAGCGGTATTAATGTTGAAATAAATTTTCTTTTTTTTAGCGTTCGCTACTTT
>Ga0138273_1112628_pt1 | contig 9944 bp, 3 predicted proteins | sample C_130709_M_mt_FD_106919 | JGI IMG/M metagenome (GOLD analysis project Ga0138273, IMG submission 106919) | Freshwater microbial communities from Lake Croche, Canada - C_130709_M_mt (Metagenome Metatranscriptome) | ecosystem: Environmental > Aquatic > Freshwater > Lake | place: Canada: Quebec... | reverse complement strand
TGGGGTTAATCCCCCAGCCTGTTATGGATATTGGTACATTTTTTACTATATGCGAAACACCTTCAAGCGAATTACCGCTTACGACCGGTTTTTCGCTATGTTGGCATTTGCCCTTCCGGGGTACCCCCTCGGAATGTATGTTTGAGTTGTTCCTCAGACATTATAGTTTAATTTATATTGATAGAAATAGCACGTTTTCTACCTTAAAAAATGATTCTTACAATTTCATTTTTTGCATCTCATTTGGGATGTTATTTGCTCTTTATTACAAGTTTTATACTTTACCGTTGTAAGCGGTTTTCTTCCCACATTTATTAATGTGGTATTTTGATTATGAGTGTGTCTCTTAGGATTTTCCATAGAATACCTTTTGTATTTTATTCAATGATTACATTGATATAGACGACTACTCGTTAGTAAGTGAGCAAAAACTTACATAATAATTGTTATTTATAACAATTTTTGCGCCAATTTATTGGTGCTTTTCTTCCTAAACTATATGTATTAACTAAAGTTTGATATATATATATGCTGCATTTACACATACCGTGTTGCAGAATCGATTGATTTGTTTGATATTAAGCGTTAAATCTCTCGAAAATTCGAAACTATTGATCAGTTCGAATAGGGAATAACCAAATCCCGTTACATCTTGCATGTTCATTATGAACCTTGCCCAAACAACTTTAAAATTAAAGAAGATAGTAACAGCCCCAAAGTCGCGCAATTTCTGTTTGTGTGATTGACATTTTGCATTCCAAACACTCTCCTAGGCCTTGAAACCTAGTGACGGTGGCATCTTGTAGTGTAGGCGTATACCCTCCTAAAAGCTCGTTAAGAGTTTTGATCAATTTCCTATATGAGAATTTGTCACATGTGTGACACCTAATCTTAATTTGATTTTGACAAACTTGAGCCTCTTTGAGTACGGTATATGACGTAGCTATAATTGTTGATCATATATTCATGAGTGCCCTTCCGTAAGTCTGTCTTAGTACATTCTACTACTTACTTTTACCCAGAATAAACTTTTTGCTTTTGCCGGCAAAATCCTCTGGCAGCAGTGTGTCTCACGACACTTCGAGTTTTGCTAATACCTCGAATGCCCTGCATTTTTACGCGCCCAAGCTTGACTAAGCCTTGAAATACCCAAGACCGTAACCTCCCTCCTAAAATCCACCCTACGAATACTTGTACTATCCCTCGCCTCGAGTGCACTGGAGTAATGAACCACGTGTAGGATATGTTCCGCGATTTATCGACCGAAAAAGGTATTGCACTGGAATATGGTTATAAACTATACCCCATTATGACGGCTCTTCCCCAAACCCCCAACGCAGAGATTAGAACCTGCGACCGCTCTTCTTCCTCCAATTTACTTGGATCTACTACTACCTCCGATTTAATCGGATTTACTACTACTACCAATAAGATTACTAAGCAACAAGCAATTGCTGCTAGATTGAAGAAAAATGCTACTCGTTCCAAACATTGGGAACCAAAAGTTGACAATGTTAATAGAAGTTTAGAAATTACGCGAAATGGTAATTTGAGAACAGATGAAGAAGTATCCGCTATAAAGGATGTTAAAAATCTGTCTAAGAAGGCCAGAAAAACTGTTAAGAAACAAATGCATAAGCTTTCTCACATGATGAATAAGATGTCGATTAAAGATCAACGTTTTTTGAAATATTATGATGAAGAAAAAGGATTGTATTCGAATGTTACAGCAGAGTGTAAAGATTGTGATCACGGACTAGTTTCGTATCCAATTGAACCCACAGGGATTTCATATCCCCGTGCTTGGAATTTTTATACTACTGATACTGGCTACATTGAACATATCAAAGAGAATATTGCTTTGACCAACATAGTTGGTCCAATTTATGATCCTCAAGTTGGTATTGTCGATTGCTCTGATGAAGGCATATATTATATCCGTGATGGTGTTAAATATGTTCTGATTCGAAATATTGTTTCTGATCAATTGTTTTTGTCTCCTCTTCCTTGTCCTTTCTGTACTACAGAAGGTGTATTTGGTAGTGATTCTGATGATGATCAAGATGATATAATTTCTGATGAAGTTAAAACCGAGATTCGGAATGCTCCCTTTGGGGGCAAGACGATGCAAGATACATTGAGAAAGATTGAGAATAAATTCAAGTTGGCTCCTAAAAGGAGGCCTTCATGGGATTTGTCACTTGAGACTCTCTTGCATTTCTTTGAGAAGTTGAATGTTACTCTTGATTTTGGAAAACAAAATAAATACTGGCTCATGGTAGTCGAGATTTTACATGATTTCCTTCTGACAATTCATTCTCTTTTCTATGCTCATTCTAATTTTGACTATTATAAAGCTCTTTATTTTTTGATTTCGAAGCATACTCAAGCCACATTTGAATCTTCACTTGTTACTGCTCTTTGTTCTACTACAATTATTGCAGCAATCAAAAAGATGGTTTCTTTATTTAAGTCATCTGAAGTTTCTGCTGAAGGATATAGTGACAAACTTGAATCCGTTAGATCTGTTTTACACCTTGTCTTTGACAGTGGTGTTGCTCGCGCTTTCAAATCGATTTTCCTAAGTATTCTTGCATTCAAAGTTTTTCCAAAAAGCATTGCTATGTCTATTTTCGCTGTGATTGGTAACCCTATTAAGGGAACAATTCTGGAGATTTTCGATGGAATTTTGGCTGCATTTGTGAAAATTTTACGCTTTTCTGAGAATTTATTTTCTGGAATGCCTATTCATGATGCCTTGCTTGATGATAACCCGTTGAATGTGCATATGGATTCTTCTTTCAAATTGTTGCAATACAAAGATCTTTTGTATAGTGGCATGTATGTCGAAGGACGAATGCGAGAAGGAGAATTTATAGTTGCTTGCAAGAAAGAACTTGATTTTTTCGAACCGATTCATAAGAATATTAATACCGCTAGTAAAGAAGGAAAAGAAATTTATCTTCGATACTTTGCTCTCAAAGCTGCTCTTGATGAAGTCCGTATGGGCTCAGCTAGATTGAAGCGAGTTGCTCCTATTGGTGTTATTCTTGTAGGTCAACCTGGTATTGGTAAGAGTCATATTTTGAATTTATTGATGAAAATCTTTTCTGATGTAATGAAACGTGAATACGATGAGAGCTTGCTCTATACTCGTATACAAGGTTCTGACTATTGGGAAGGATATGATCCTGCTTCACACCCGTATATTAAGTATACTGAGGCTGGTTCTATACATCGTAAAATTGCAAGTCATAGTGGTGATCCACAATTGACTGAATTTGTAAGTTTGATTGATGGACAACCGTATCCTGTTAACATGGCTTTTGGTGATAAAGGAAAAGTTTTTGCTAAGCCTGAATTTGTTATTGCTGATACTAATGTCCCAGACTTGAATTTGCCTTATATTGTGAACAATCCTGCTGCTGTTCGACGAAGATTTATCTACATTGAGCCCCGAGTTAAAGAGCAATATGCTACTGATACTGGTATGATTGACAAAACAAAGTGCAATGATGGTACTTATGAATTAGATCGATGGAGATTCAATATTTATGAAGAGACGGCAGTTGATGCTGTTACTTCAAATAGAGTTACCCATTCTTCTGATGCTGATGTATTTTTCTTACAAGAATGGTTTGCTAAACGAGTTGAATATCATTTTAGAACTGAAAGTGGCATCTTAGAAACGATGCGTAATGTATTGAAATCTGATTTACCTAAATCTGCTGAAGATTTTGTAACGCGTAAACGCGAAGATGCTGCTAGAGCTGCTAAAGAAGTGATTATTGAGAGTCCTTTTGATGATGATGGTTATGTTCCACATGTTGAAAAGTATGTTGCTGGAGAATTTATTTCTCAAGCTGATGAAAAGATTGATGTTCACTTACATGTTGAAGCTGGCGAAGCCAAAGTTGAAAGAATTGTTAGAGTTCCCTTGATTGATGTTGATGCATTTGCATTGCAACACTGGCCCAATACTGAATATTTTCTAGATAGAAAATTGAATTTAGGCCGCGAGGCAGTTTTTTGGACAATTTTTTATATCCAATATGCTTTGTGGTTTTCTCGTCCTTATATTAATCAATTGTTTAATATTAGTCGACAAATTTTATCTTTTATCATTCAGATGATTTTTATGTTTTTTGCATTCTTAGTTTATTTCTTTGGTGTTGATATTTATGCATGGCTTGTTACTTATACTAACATAGTTAACATGCGTAATTATATGATGTATGGCAAAACTGAAACTTCTGGGTACTACGGTGCCTGTAGATCTGTTTTCTTCGCCAAATCGTATGATACTATCAAATTCCGTTGGAACAAACTCATGTATCATTTAGGTTTTGGATCTTATAGTGGTGTTATGAACCCCTCTGTAAACAATATGATTATTACTTTCACAAAGGTGATTGCTGCTCTGGCTGTTGTCAAACTAGCAAGTGATTTCATGAAATCTAAACCTAAATTACAAGGTGGAACTGCTCCTAAATCTACTCCTGCTGAAGTGGAAGAAAAAATTGTTAAATTTGTCTCTGAAGCGACCGTTGAAAAGCCTGTTGAGATCGCTGATTTTGAGTCTTTATGTGCTGTTGGTACTGGATTTGTTAGAGTCCCCAACAAAGTTGCTACAACTTGGAATACTTTGACGACTAGTCATAGTAGTAAGATTAAGACCGAAACTGAACTCAAAGCTTTGAAAGCTATGACAACTGCGAATACTAGGTACTGTACATTGACAAATGGCACAGATACCTGGTTTACTCATATTTTAGGTTTGAAAGGTAGCATTGCTATCGTTCCTACTCATTGTTTGAGAAGCAATTATCATGGTGTCCGTATGTGTGTTTCTATTTCTGGTGGCTTATTGCCACAAGGAGTTGATAAGTATCACATAACGATTCTGAGCCAATCCAATTCTATTGATTTGGGTGCTGATATTTCAATGATCAATTTGTCTTCTGTTAGATTTCAAAATTTGATGCCATTCATTGCTGAAGATAAGATTTATCCTTCTTCCATTCCATGTATTTCACATACTGGTGTTGAATCATATGGCGCTTTTGTTCCCTCACAAATTGCAAATCACAAATATACTCTCTTATTTTATAAGGATCTCATTTCTTATAATTATCCTGGCCATAAAGGTGGTGACTGCGGTCAACCACTGATTGCTAAGAAAGATAGAGGATATTGTGTTGCTGCAATGCATGTTGCTGGTCATGATAATCTTGATTTAGGATATGCCTTATGCCTCGAGAAGAGAATTCTTGTTGCATCTATGGAAATTTTGTTAAAAAGTACATCAATGTTACCCATTTCATCTGAAAGTTCAGACTTGAAATTTGATTTGGGCTTGCCTTCAAGTAGATCACCATTTCGTTATGAGGATTTATCCGGAGTAGAATTTTATGGTACTTTATCAGGCATGACTATGATAAACTCTAAGTCTAAGCTTGTTAAAACAAAAATCTTTGACATTATCCCACAGATCTTTTCTGATGCTTGTGATTATAAGATGGATAAAGTTTTTTGCCCCCCAATGATGAAACCTTTCACCGTTGAAGGCAAATATTTCAATCCCTATAATATTGCATTAGTCAACATGGCTAAACAAAAGAAAGCTTTGGATCAGGAATTGATGAATGATATTGTTGTCGAATTAACAGATTACATTGTTTCAGAATTGCGCTCTAAAGGTCATAAAGATTGGTCGCCATTGTCACTACATTTAGCAATAAATGGTAGTGCGGAGGATAAATTTTTACGACGTGTTACTGCATCTACTTCTGCTGGTTACGGTTATCCCGGAGCCAAGAGTAAATATTTGCCATTGTTACCTGATAGTGATGATAGAGAAGCAAATGATTTGTTGAGACATCGTCTTGCTGTTATGGCCACTCGGTACATGAAAGAAGAAACTAACTTTTGCATTTATAAAGCACATCTTAAGGATGAGCCTAGAGATATTGAGAAGGTTAAGCAAGGAAAAACTAGAGTTTTCTATGCTTCTTCTATTGATAATTTGATTCTTAGTCGAATGTTTTTAGCACCTTACTATACAACTATGGTTGAACACTCCAGTGTTTTTTCCACTTGTGTAGGTATTGATATGCACACTCAAGCAGATGAATTATACGATGATCTTACTGAATTTTCTGCTTTCCATATGGAAGGTGATTATGGAAAATTCGATCAGTCTATGCCTTTTGATATTAGTCGAGCTTCCTGCAGCGTTATTTATAACGTTTTGGAAAAGATGGGCTATAATCAAGCTGCTCTGAGAATTGTTAAAGGTATTCTCAGTGATTCTTTATTTCCTATTGTTGATATGAATAATGATTTATTATGCAACCCTGGTATGCAACCTTCGGGAAAGTATGCTACTGCTGAGGACAATGGAATGAAAGGTTTACTTTTATTGATGTACGCTTGGTATAAAATGGTTGGGCGTGATACCCCTTTTTTCGAGAATAATCGTCCCAAAACTTATGGAGATGATGTCTTGAATAGTGTTAAACCTGCGTATACTCATATTTTTAACAATGTTACATATGCTAAATTTGTTGTTGAAAACTATGGTATGGAATATACTAGTGCTGCGAAAGATGGTCGATTGACTGAATTTGTACCGGCGGACAAAATGTCATTTTTGAAGAGAAAATTCGTTTACTCTGAAGAATTTGGAAAAATTGTTGCGCCATTAGATATGAATTCTATTATGAAAGCCTTTATGTGGACTATTCCTTCTGATTATGTTTCTGAAGAAGAACAAATCTTTTCTACTGCTACTTCGATGATGCGAGAACTTGTGTTTTGTGTTGATCCTGTTACTCATGAGAAAATTAGAATTGCCATCTGTGATGCATTGATCACAAACTTCAAACTTGATTCTGTTCGAGTTATGCGAGACCTAAAAACTTTTGCACGGATTAGAGATGAGATTTTGGAGAAAAAACCAAAAACTGAAACATACGTTGATGAATTATTGGGTAATGAAGATTGAGATCTTCGTTGCCTTATAGACGTATAGCATGGCCTCTCACCCCATTTAAAAATTGGTGAATCTCAAATCCGGTGTATGCTTAGGTCAGTGTGCATCGAGGAAAATGACCGACTGACAAAGAATTATATTACAGAATTAATGAATTGAGAGGAGAAATAAAATCTGAAGAAGATATTATTTTTGCGCTCCCGTTTGAGTTTAAGAATGTTCCGATTAGTGTATTGAAGCGAAGTGATCAATATTATCTTAATCAACGTTTTCGATTACTTGTTGATAAGTTTACCTTATTACAAAGTAGTTTGCAGTCGAAAATTGCTACCCACGAAATGCTCGTACGCATTTTGAGCAAACGATCATTCACCCAGATTCGTGCGGAATCTGGAGAGTTGAAAGATGGATCTATTTCTGATAGTGTTGTTGAGACTTATGGCAACATTACAGATGTTGGCGGTGATACCGTCGACGAATCAAAATACGGATTCTCTGCGAATACAGTTACTCTTCGAGATACTGATTTACAGTTGTCACGCTTTTTTGAAAGACCCATCCAACTACTCGCGATGAATATCCCCAATGAGACCAATTATGATGCTGAAATTGAAATATGGAAACAATATTTTTTGAATCCTACAGTTAGAGCAAAATTGAGGAATTATGGATTTATACGAGCTGATATGAATATTAGAGTTGCAGTTTCTGGAACTCCTTTTCATTCTGGTCGTTTGATGGCTACTTATTTACCTTGTCATCTAAATAATCCGTCTTACACTTTTTATCAAGCAAATGCTGCTCTGAGAGATAATTACCTTAAATATTTATCTACCGTGAGAGGCACTTCTGTTATTAATGTGAAGGACAATATTCCTTTAGAATTAAAGATGCCATATATTGCTGTGTCGCCGATGCTAAGATTATTTAATCTTGCTACTCCAGTCATATCTGATGTGACAGCGTTTGAGGATACGGAAAATATGGGCACTCTTTTGCTCAAAACTTTGAATCAAGTTCACTCCATTTCTGAAGGTACTTCAACAAATACATCTGTGTATGTATACGCTTGGCTAACAAACGTCGAGTTGGGTTGTGCAACAGGTACTGTAGTGCAAGTCACCACTGAAAGTGGTGATGAGCGCAAAACAGGTCCTATCGAGAATATTTCTTCTCGTGCACAACAAGTGTTGAATTCCATTTCTTCTATTCCCTTCATTGCACCTTATGCTAAGCCTAGTGCTATGATTATGGGCGGAATTTCTAAGATTGCATCTTTGTTTGGCTGGTCAATGCCAGTTATTCAAACAAAGCCAACTAGAATGAAGAATGAACCTTTTCAGAATGCTTGTGTTACTATAGGAAGTGATACAGGACATAGATTAACTTATGATCCTTTACAAGAACTTACTGTTGATCCGAGAGTGTGTGGTTCTTCACAAGATGAGTTATCCTTGGGATTTTTGAATTCCCGAGAGTCTCTTCTCACCACATTCACTTGGGCTCCTACTGATGTTCCTTTGGTTACAAATGTTTTTACTGCATTTGTTAATCCAACGGCATCTGTTCCTGTTATTGTTTCAGGAGTATCTCATGTTCAACCTACTTCGATGCACTTTGCTTCTCTTCCTTTCCAATATTGGAGAGGAACTATTAAATATAGATTTGACGTTGTCAAGTCACAATTTCATAGAGGCAAGTTTGCTGTTATATATGAACCAAACGTAAGTCAGTCTTTGATAATTAATTCTAATCTCGATCTCAATAAGCAATTTTTGAAGATTGTAGACATCCAAGAGACAGATTCTTTTGAGATCTGTATTGATTGGGCGTTTCCCCGTGCTTGGGCGAAACTCAATCAAGTGAATGTTGGATCGAATTATGTAGACTATTCGGGTGTTACACCGAATATTTATTCTGACTTTGTTAATGGTTATTTAACAATCGTTCCTATCAATACTCTTCAATCGCCAGACGATTCGAGTGTTGAAATTAACGTATTCGTTAGTAGTGATGATATGATTTATAATCGTGTTACTGATAGAACTATTTCAAATCTCAACTATTCAAGTGTTTCTGTTGAATCAGGAGATGATGTTGTGACAAATATGCCTGTATCATGTTTCACTTTAAATCCTACAGGTGCCTCTGTACAAAATATATCGAAAGATCATTTTGGTGAGACGCCTACTTCTTTTAGGCCTTTATTGAAACGTTTTGCAACGACGAGAACTGATGAATTCAGTTCCACTCTTAGTGGACCTGTTAGCATTATTTGTCCTATTATTCCTGGTATATCTGGGGGATCTAATCCTCTAGATTTATTGACATTGTTTAATTTGTGCCGAAGGGCGTTCATTGGATTGAGAGGTTCTCTTCGCAAAAGAGTTAGAATTATACCTCGTTCTTTTGAACATCAAGCTTTGGCGCAATTTAAAGTATCATTATTAGCAGATGGTGCTGCAAATGTATTCTCTATCACCACTGGAACTCCCAGTACAGCTGGTAGATCTAGTGTTGAAGGAACAACAACTTTTGCTCCGCACACAAATGCGGGCATAGAGGTTGAAATTCCTATGTATACGAATAATTTGTTTTTGTTCTGTGATGATACGTATTTCGATATCAAGGGAGAAATAGAATATTTGAGAAACTATAAGATTGAAATGGATTTTAATACCACTTCAGTTTCAGAGGTTGATTGCCATTATTGGGAAGAAACAGCTACCGGAGAAGATTTCACATTTTTGGGATATCTTGCTCCTCCACCCGTAAACTTTTAAGTTTACAAAACATTTTGCCAGTTTTTAAGAAACTGGACGTCTTTACACTGGTGTAAAGGCAAAAACTTTACATTACTGTAAGAGCGGGAAGGCGCTATATAAACTAAATCGTGCCCTGCATGATTCTTCAGCTTTTATAGTGTTAGGGTACGACCCTTACATTTCCA
>Ga0138273_1005280_pt1 | contig 10503 bp, 8 predicted proteins | sample C_130709_M_mt_FD_106919 | JGI IMG/M metagenome (GOLD analysis project Ga0138273, IMG submission 106919) | Freshwater microbial communities from Lake Croche, Canada - C_130709_M_mt (Metagenome Metatranscriptome) | ecosystem: Environmental > Aquatic > Freshwater > Lake | place: Canada: Quebec... | reverse complement strand
CGTTACACTATTCATTTCATTCATCGTAGTATTCATTGCGATGATCGAAAAGAACAGTGGACGAAGTCTACAACGAACGAAGAGAGTAGTGCAATAGTTGTACTTTTAGCTCAATGGGATAGAGCAACTATTTTCTAAATAGTAGGTTAAGGGTTCAAGTCCTTTAAAGTATATATCTTTATATTAAAATGTTTTAGCAATTATATATACAAACCTTAGATTTAAAGATGAATCAGGATGGTGAAATTGGTAGACACGTTGGTCTTAGAAACCAATCCTTTAAGGGTTCAACTCCCTTTTCTGATATCAAAAATTAAAATGTATCTTCCAAAATTATCTAAGTATTTTCACTGATTTTTTCCTTTACTAAGTGTAATAAACTTTGCTTTATTAATTTGAAGCCAATTAAAATTTTTAGCTCAAAACAAGTTAAATCAGGAAATTTTGTTTAATTTAGTAGAATCTCAAAAACTGATAATAAGTCAACAAAATGCGTTGCTTAATGCCTATGATTTGCATGAAATGAGTATGAATATCACCAAAGATGATACTATTCTTATCGAAGCAGTAAAAGATCCTTCAACATCACAATATATTGGTTATATATTGTTAGGTGTTTTAGCCTTTGGTGTTATGTCATGTATTTACATCTATTTTAAAAAGGGTGACGGTGCAGGACCTGATGATGGTATAGGCCCTGATGGTTATCCTATCGATCTTCCAGATCTTGTTGAGTACCCGTCACAACCATCTTGACCTGATTCTTTTCAGGTAGAGGTCGAGAAGATATTAACCAAATTGGATTTAATTCTTCCAGGAATTCAGGAAGCTTTAACAGAGAATCTAAAAGAACTTCTGAATAATTTAGCTGTACTTTTGGAAATTCTTACAGGGTTAAAGTCTAAATTCGATAATAACATCGAAAAAATAATTGTAGAAGTAGAGAATCCAGATTATGATTCCTTTTCTTTGGATGAGATAAGAGAACCTACTTTTACGAAAAATTTGATAGATAAAATCGAATCAGAATTAAATAGTTCTAAGTTGGACCCAGAATTAGATGTTGTTATAGAAAATACAACAGATATATGGGTAAATCTTTGGTATGTTTTATCTCTTATTTTAGAGGCGATATTTTAACTGCTACATTACGGTCATGGTTTGACAAATATAATACTTAGCTATTTATTTCCAGGTTCGATTCCTGCGTGTGGCTTAAGTATTCAACGACTACATCATTAATGTACTTCTTTCCATTCATGGTTCACTATTCTCTTCGTTCATCGTAGCATTTATTACAATGAGCGTAGCGAATAGTAGACGAAAGTCTACCGTGAGCCGAATGAACAGTAGTTTTAACTGTTCACTACACTACTACTAGAGTAAGTAGTTGGATACACAAGGAAAAAGTGGGATTTGAACCCACGATATCTTACGATATTTTTGTATAGCAAACAAACACGATAAACCCCTCTGTCATTTTTCCTTAGTAGCATTTATTGCGGTAAACGAAGTGTACGGTGAATGAAGAGAACATTTTGTTTAAGTACATTATTTTCTATTATTTAGTTCTCTAGCAATACTAGATGTTAAGTAATTGTAATTTGTATTTAAACTATAATAATATACTTCATTCCTGTATAGACTATGAATGACTAATAAGTCAATGAAAGTGTCTAATTTATGCTTACACCTACGAAATTCATCTGTATTCACATTTTGTTTCATAGCTAAATCTGCATTAACGGATCCGCCAATAAAATGCTCGAATACTTCATAGGAGATAGAACATTTTAGTTCTTTAATGTAAACCATGTCATTAGGTTCCTGCTCAAATTTTTGACTAAACTCTTCCAATAGATCTAACGGCTCTGGACAGTTAGGAGTATGGATACCTTGATTTTTTCTGTAAAGCGGTGTTAAACTAGGAAATGAAGGCTTAGCCTCGTTAAAAACAAGCAATTTACTTAAAGAGGAATATTTGTCCATATCCATTTTGTAGAATTGCCCATCGTCTGATAAGTAAATTGTTTCATCTTCTATGAAAAGAAGGAACATACAAGAAGTAAAGAAATTTATATGCATGATCACATGGTCATAAGCATGCGATCTTAGCGTTAAAGAGGCAAAAAAAGAAGAAAATAGTTGTTCTGCGTGTTTGCAAGACAGATAACACGAACTATCATCTAAGGATAGATGACTAAAGATAAGTATAACAAGTATATCTAAAGATAAAGGTTTCATTGTTAGAAATAGCTCTACATTTGGTGCATCTACTTTTATCTCGACCTCTATTTCTCTAAGTTCTTCTGCAAATCTAGAACTAAAATAGTCCAATACCTCTGGATTTTCGGGACTTGTTTTTTTTTGTTGAAGTGTAAGCATATCCACTCGAGAGCGATAAATATCGTTTAAATAATAGTTCCTTGTAGTAGGTAGTAAAGATCCTAAAGGAGGTCGTTCTAAAGGAGAAAGTAAAGTAAATGACGATTCTGGTCATTGTATAAAAGGATTATATGGTCGTTCTAAAGAAGAAAGTAAAGTAAATGACGATTCTGGTCATTGTATAAAAGGATTATATGGTCGTTCTAAAGAAGAAAGTAAAGGAGATGATGATTTTGGTAACTGTATAAAAGGATTAAAAGGATATCTATATCCAATGAAAAACTGAAAGTTTCTAATGCTAATATAATTGACATATTCCAGATTTAAACGGCGTTGTTTATCTTGGATAGACAATTTTGAGTTAAGAATATCTTTGATAAACAACAACTCGTTACTTCTTTTAATTAAAAGGGAACATAATGGTAATGTACGAGAACACAGATTGTTGTCGTAGTTCAGGCAATTGTATTCATCCGAGGTAGGGTGAACGAAAATAGTATTAGAATTATTAAAAGTCATAAGAAGTTTGTTTATATTTATTGTACGAAAAAAATAAAAATAGAAGAATAAGAAGTGTATATTTGGATAATTATATTTCGATTAGTATCTCTTTACTTAGAATGTTACAATATGTATATATGAGACCTATCAACGTATTAGTCTAATACGAGAAAAAAATATATATAGAAGAAAATTTCCCATTTATATGCGTTCAATGGTTATTTATTATAAACATAGCTACTCGACGTTGCATTAGATAAAACAATCGAAACACCATAGGTTTACTAAATTCGATCCTCTCGTACTAGAATTTGATCTTCTTAATTTTTAAAATTTACAGTAGATAGGGACCAAACTGTCTCACGACGTTCTGAACCCAGATCATGTTCCACTTTAATCGGCGAACAGCCGAACCTTGGGACCTTCTTCAGCCCCAGGATGTGAAAATCCGACATCGAGGTGCCAAACGGTTTCGTCGATATGGACTCTTAGAAACCATAAGCCTGTTATCCCTAGCGTACCTTTTATTCGTTGAGCGATGATCTTGCCACACAGAATCACCGGATCACTATAGCCGACTTTCATCTCTGTTTGATAAGTATATCTTACAGTCAAGCAAACATATGCTATTACGCTCTAAAATAAATATTTATTTGAGTTTGCCTTATGCACGCCTCCGTTACTTTTTGGGAGGCGACAGCCCCAGTCAAACTACCTTTCACAAGCTGTCTTTATAAAAAATTAAGTAAGATCAAGAAAAAAGAATGGTATTTCATTATTGTTATAAAATTAAATATAACTCCCATTTATTCTACACAGATTTATTAATATTACAACTTAAGATCATAGTAAAGGTGCATAGGGTCTTCCCGTCTAGCTGCAAATAACCCGCATCTTCACGGGTATTTCAAATTCACCAAGATTTTTTTGGAGACAGCGGAGGAATCATTATACCATTCATGCAGGACGGAACTTACCCGTCAAGGAATTTCGCTACCTTTGGACCGTCAGTGTTACAGCCGCCGTTTACTGGGACTTAGTATCAATGCCACAGCATATTAACGTAATCTTTCAGCACCGGGCAGGCATCAGTCTCTATACATCTTTTTTCAAATTTGCAGAGACCTGTGTTTTTGTTAAACAGTTGTTCCTCCCTCTTTAGTGTCAATAATAATAGGTTTCCCTTATATTATCACTCCTTATCCCTAAGTTACAGAGCTAATTTGCCGAGTTCCTTCAAAAAAATTATCTTGAACGCCTTAGTATATTCTACTTATCTACCTGAGTCGGTTTAGGGTACGGTAATAAATATCTTATGCTATTTCCAGAAAAAAAGAAGATACTTAAATAAATCGTTATAATTACTAATATTTTAATTTTTTTGTCACAATAAGATTATCCCATTAACTTATACGATTGTAATTTGTCTTAGGGACCGTTTTTTTCAATAACATCAAGTGTTGTATCGAAAACCTTAGATTTACGGCGACAATGATTAAATACATTGTTTTAAGCTACTAATGCCAATATACTCACTTCGGATATCTCCAATATTTTTTACAAAATATCTTTAGTTTTAATACGACTTACCGAACGTTCTGCTACCATCAATTTTTTTATTAATATCTTTACTGATTCGGTATTAAATTTTAGTTTCTATACATTTTCGAGGCAAAAAAACTAGATTAATGAGCTGTTACGCTATCTTAAAAAAATGGCTGCTTCCAAGCCTATTTTATAATTGTTTTAATCTTTTCACACTCTTATCACTTAATTTAAATTTGAAAACCTTATCAAATAATCTGGGCTGTTTCCCTCTTGACAATAGACCTTCGCACCTATTGTCTGACTCCACAAAAAAGTTAAAACATATTCGGAGTTTTTTTAAATTCAGTAAGACACATGGCCCCCCTTACTTAAAGAGTGCTCTACCCTATTTTAATTCTTATTTGTAGGCTATACTAAAATATATTTCGCAGAAAACCAGCTATCCCTGAGTTTGATTAGCCTTTCACCCCTAACCACAAATCATTCCAATCTTTTCTACAGATACGGGTTCGGTCCTCCAATAACTATTTCTAGAATATTTTCAACCTGTTCATGGTTAGATCACTCAGCTTCGGGTCTTTTGTTTATGGTTTCTTAAATCCTTTTTCAAATTTTTTACGCATACTGATTTTACATTAAACTTACCATAAACAAAAAATTATTGGCCCATTATGCAAAAGGTACGCTGTCACTTTTTAAAAGCTCCAACAGATTACATGCAGTAAATTTTAGGTTCTTTTCACTCTATACAAGTGCTTTTTCACCTTTCCCTTACGGTACTTGTCCACTATCGATTATTAAAAATTTTATAGATTTGAGGGTAAATCCTCACTTTTAAAACAAATTTATCATAATCCGTTTTTTATTGTTAAAATCTTTTTTAAATTTAACAGGCCTTACACCTTCTATGGATATTTAATTTATATTCTTTTAACATCTATTTCGTTTTCGCTCGCCACTACTTACGATTTCTCGGTTGATTTTTTCTTTAGTTACTGAAATGTTTTACTTCACTAAATTTCTTCTATTCATTAATTGAATTTCTTCTTAAGTATTAAGTATCATTAATTTTTCTTTTCACACTTACTTATTGCACTACACAACTCTTTTTTTAATATCTAGGCAGTCCTTTACTGCAGTTATATGACGTTTTACTAAACCTCACTCAAAAGTTTAGATTTTATTATGCCAAGTCTCACATCAACTGGACAAAATCGGACATATCTTTTCCCTCCGGTGCTTCCTTGAAACCGATGTTGGCGATACAATCTTCTATATCTATTATTGGTCCTGTTTGGCCCATTGGAGGTATGATGACAGTTGTCATTGTTATTACTACTGACTCTTCACCTTCACCCAAAGATCTTATAATAGCATTATAAGATACTTCATCTAATACATTTAGTAAGCCAGATGATATTTCATCCGTTGTAGGAACAGACGAATCTATTGAGGGAAGAGAAGGGGAAATTATTGATCTATTATCTGTTTCTCACAACGCAGTATTTAGTATGTCATCCCCTATTTTTTCCGTATTATTATGGATTATCCTAAATTCAACAAATGAATCAGGTATAGTTGTTGTAGGTACTGCTTCTTCACCAACGGAATAGGTAAATCTCACAGGTATATTAGTTGAAGCTGACGCCTCACTAACAGAAGAAGATACTAAAGGAATAAAAATATCTACAGGAGATGTTGATATTTCTTCTCCAAGTTTAGAAATTGAAGAAGGAATATCTACAGGAAATGTTGATATTTCTTCTCCAAGTTTAGAAACTGAAGAAGGAATTTGTGATACCACACTCGCGGCTGATTCCACAATATCTTTAGATTCGTCTTCAAGAGACTTTTTAAAGAAATAGGGGACTATTAACGGCACCGCGTAGGGTAACAGTACAAAGTAAATAACAGCGAATAACGCAACAGCGACAATGGGTAAAAGGTAGTTATTAGCGGTTGCAGCGTCTATTCAACTACTCTTTTGACTCATTAAGCTGTTGCCCAAATCAATTTGGCAGATCTGTTCTTTTGTGGACGCAAGTCTACTCGTGTAAACGTCCATTTTAGAAGACAGATCTGCCATTTTTTGGCCCAGTTCTTCTATTTTATTGTTCAAATTCTGGATTTTTTCCAGTTGACAATAAAAAAAAATGAACTGTGACGAAACTAAGCCAATATATACGATTAGACTTACATGGTTCATATTATAATTTTTCGTTTTGAATTTCTTTTAGCAATTTCGTTGCAGCTTCAGCTGCAGCAATTGCTGTCTTTAAAAAAGACGATCCAATAAAACCTGTAGACAGGATCTTGTGAATAAGACCGGCTACGCTATCGATGGTGGACAAGTACCGTAGGGTTTCTTTTAAGATGTGAAGAGTCCCTGTGGGATCTGCCAACACCATTGTACTAAAGAAAATGGTCCCCCCGATGCACAGACTGTTCTGTTGAATAAAAACAGTTCCTGCTTGGCAACACAGCGTGACAATTTTCTTGAAGCTCATGTTATACCATACCATCTTCAGGAACATAAGAAAGTTCCCATTAAGGGTGCTAAACGCTTTAACGAAGACCGAGAACCCTAGAACTCCGACTAGGGTATGAAACGTACCTGCCATAGCTATAGCTTCAGATAAGTGCGCAAACGGAATTAAATCACATATTAGAGATTGATCCGCCGTATAATGCAAAATCGTAGCGACTTTCTCTGAGAGCTGCTGTAAAATGCTCGTATCGGGGATAGTGTTCTTCATATCCGCCATTGCGTCGAATACCATTACAAAATTCTCCTTAACCTGATAAGGGCCTAAGCCACTTACTTCCATATATGCCTCTGCATTAGTATTTCGGCAAAACGAAAGGTGTCTCTGAAGTATCAGAACACTAGTTAAAATCTCTTGAGCCAATATACTGGCTTGTTCTGTCAGGATTATTGTACCTGTACTAAGACATTCATTAACCGTGCCAACCTCCATGCTATTAGGCTGTAGATGTACTAGATTCCTTATAATATTTTGTCCGAGGATTTTTAATTGTCGAAGTTCCTCTTGGGCTGGACTGTAGCGTGTAGCGTATAAAGCCAAACTCGTTTGATCCAGTTGATACTGAACATAGACATCTTTAATGGATTCTAACATATAAGCTGCCAGCTTATCGATATTTAAATTCTTTAGGAATAATTTTCCTATCATAATTATTTTTTATGTTTTTTTTATACTCTTTAGAGTAATTCCTTATACTGAATTTTATTAAAAAAGTTTATTTTTTCAAGTTTTCTTTGAAGTGAGTAGATCCAATGAATGAAATGAATAAATAATCTTTTTTTGCGATGATCCAAAAGAATCGTAGACGAAGTCTACAATGAGCATAGCGAATAGTGAATAGAGTCACGAAATGTCCAGTGAACGAAGTCTGCGGTGAATGAAATGAACAGGATCACGAAGTGTCCGGCAAGCGTAGTGAGTAGTAGTTTTAACTATTCACTACGTTCATTGTAGACAAAGTCTACTATTCGCTGCGCTCATCGCAATAAATGCTACGATGAACGAAGTAAATAGTGAATGAAATGAACAGTTGACAAAGTTTACAAAGTTAGGAGTGGACGAAGAGAGTAGTGTAACAATAATAAATAGCTACTATCATCCATATAGTAAATTTTTTTAAAAAAGTTTATTCTTCAAGACTTTTTTTCTGATGAACAGTTAACGAAGTCTGTTCACTACGTTCACTGTAGACAAAGTCTACGATGAACGTAGTGAGTAGTAATAATATTGTTATTTTTTTTGTACTATTTTAATTCTGCTTATATCCTTATAGTGAATTTTGTTAAAAAAGTTTATCTTTCAAGTTTCTTTTAGAATGAGTAGATCCAATGAATGAAATGAATAGCAACCCCTTTCTTAATCTCTAGGTAATCTTTTACTGCACTTATATGACGTTTTACTAAATCTTACTCAGAAATTTATCCTTTTTATTTGTAATAAATTGGCTTTATGATACCTACTTACCAGCTAAATCTCATATTGATGCGAGATAATCGGACAGAAATTGTCCATCCTCATTCTCCGGCAAACCGACGTTGGCGATTGAATCTGGCCTAACCAACACCGGTCCTGCTTTACCCATTGGAGGTATAGTAATTGTTTTTATTATTATAACCGACTCTTCGTCCAAAGAGATAGCATTAGTAGAAGATATATTACCTAACATCGCTATTAAGTCAGATGACATTTCATCCGTTGTAGGAACAGGCGAATCAATTGAGGGAAGGGAAACAGAAACAATTGAAGTGTTATCTACTTCCCACGCTGCAGTGTTCAGTATATGATCAAGGATCTCTTCCGTATGAGTAGGTATAAAACTAACGTCCATAACTGAATCAGCTGTAGTTTTTATTACTGCTTCTTCACCCATAGAATATCTAAATTTTACAGGTATGCTAGTTGAAGCTGACGCCTCACTAACAGAAGAAGATACTAAAGGAATAGAAACATCTATAGGCGATGTTGATATTTCTTCTCCAAGTTTAGAAATTGGAGAATGAACTTGTGATACTGCACCTGCCGCCGATTCAACAATTTCTTTAGATTTTTCCTCAACAGACTTTTTAAAGAAATATGGCGATGTCGGTGCTATTGATGGTAAAACGTAAGGTAAAAACACGTAATAAGATAAAATAAGAATCAAGACAACACCTGCAATTTTTAAAAGGTATTCGTTGCTGGTCGCAACGTCTATTCCTTCTAATCAACTACTAAAACTATTACTCACATCTGTTTTATTGATAAATACGTCTTTTGCAGACGTGAGTTTCTCTTCAGTCACTTGTGATGAAATTACATCTGTTTTAAGGTCACTTATGACGTTATTCATTTTGGATGAAAAGTCAACAAGTATTTGTGCTTGATCCTCTATTTTACTGTTTAAATTACGTAAAATGTTAAATTGAACGTAATTAAAAATAAGTTGGGAGATTCCTAAAAAAATTTTGACTATATTAGATAACGACATATTTTCCAAATTAAGTTTCATAATTATTTTTTTTTGTTAAAGTACCCCAGCAAAAACTGATAGTAAGACTTAGGCTTTTATCGTCTACTACGATTATTCCTTATAATAAATTTTTTTGAAAAAGTGTATTTTTAAATTATTTTTTGCGGTGAACGGAGAAAACAGTGGACGAAGTCTATTCACTATTCGCTACGCTCATTGCAATAAATGCTACAACGAACGAAGAGAGTAGTTGACGGAGTCTACTGTGAATGAAATGAACAATAGTGTCACTACAACGAACAACGTGAGTAGTGGACGAAGTCTACGGTGAGTGTAACGAATAGGGTAAGGAAGTTTCCAACGACCGAAGGGAATAGTGGACGAAGTCTACGGTGAATGAAATGAACAGTTAACTTTGTTAACAAAGTTAGCAATGAACGGAGTGAATAACGTAACGAATAATGAATAGCTATGCTACTATCATCCATATAGTAAATTTTTTTAAAAAAGTTTATCTTTCAAGACTTTTTTCCGATGAACAGTTAACGAATACTGTACTGCACTTATATGACGTTTTACTAAACCTCATTAAAAATTACACACTATCTCAAATCGAGTCAAGAAAGTCGCACAAAGCCTGTCCGTCCTCTTCCTCCCGCATACCGACGTTGACGATCGAGTCCTGTATGGGTGAGACAACAGTTTCTGGAATAGCTCTAGACATAAGCGAATCTACCGTAGCAGATACAACCTCTTCCGTTACTCTATCGATTATTTCTTTTGTTTTGTCCTCCAATGGTTTTTTAACCAAAGGAAAAAATGCTATTGCGAAATAGTTACTTACATAGGGTAATATGTAATAATAGCAGATACCTGCTATTATTATGCAGGCGACAGCTTGTACAACGTAGTTAGTAGGTACTAAATTTAAATCAAATCCAACTTTATCTGGAGTGATTACTTCATTTATAACAAGCTCATTTAGCAAAACTTCTTTTGTTGGTAGTAATTCTTCCATCACTGGATAAGATGGTAGCAAATTAAGTTCCTCTTGAAGCTCTTCTATATGGTTTT
>Ga0138273_1147607_pt1 | contig 10712 bp, 12 predicted proteins | sample C_130709_M_mt_FD_106919 | JGI IMG/M metagenome (GOLD analysis project Ga0138273, IMG submission 106919) | Freshwater microbial communities from Lake Croche, Canada - C_130709_M_mt (Metagenome Metatranscriptome) | ecosystem: Environmental > Aquatic > Freshwater > Lake | place: Canada: Quebec... | reverse complement strand
TAAAAATATAATTACTATTCATCTTAACCGAAATAATTACATTTTGTCGAGGACAAAGTGCTTAAATATTTTCAGTCTCAACTAATTCAATTTAGCCAAACCTAAACCGATATGGATCAATAGCAGGTGGAACACAGATCTATATCTTAGGAATTGGTTTTGACACTGCTTCTGGAATGGTAAGTGTTGAAATCAACAATAAAATATGCTCAATCAGTACCGTTACGCCTACCATGGTAGTCTGCTTAACTCCCGCCAATTCGGCTGCTGGAAACCCATATCAAGTGGTAGTTTATAATGATGGTATTGCGATTACGTGTAGTGCATGCAACTTTTGGTATTTAAGCTAATTCACTTCTTAAACATCGCAAATCGTTCCTCAGTCCTAAACTCCTGGTAGTTATATTAACTTTAGAGGAAACTTTGCTATCGCGAACATTTCTCAAGTAAACAATTTCTACATTTATGGTCAAAATGGGATTTACTATGCTTGCGATAGATTTGAGTTACCCTACGAACTCCCCTTTTAAAACTGGAATGTTCCTGCAACCGCTTAATGCAGGGTACCTCCTGATCTCGAGGCAGGATATTACAATGTATCGATGGTTACCATTTGGGGCAATGCTACTCAAAACAAAGGAAGTCTTAACTAAGTGCAACTAAATACAAACCTGACGTATTAATTCCGAGCAGTTCCATAAATCATAAGCGTCAGCTCAAATATAGGTTCACCATAAGGATAAATTTTGACTATTAATGGTAGTGGATTCTCCAACAACTAAGCTAACATACAAGTAAATGTGCAAAACCTCCCATGTGTAATATAGAAAGCTACAACCAAGTAAATAATATGCCAGCTATCTAATGGGACTTTGAACATAACTGACTACTACTAAGGAGGAAGTGGAATTGATGTGGAGAGCTTTGATATGTCAAATAGTACTGTTGGAAATACTCCAGCAATCCTCAAAAATTTTATTGAAAATGGAAGGCCCATAAATTCTCAAATATTATCTCAAGATAACGCCACTGTCCAATAGCCATACTGGGTATATCCTGAAGATGATAACCAACCATCATTTTTCCCCTTAGTAAATAATATGGCCAAATACTTCAGAGCCTGGTTTTTACCCCCTGTTTCAGGCAACTACATTTTTTATATTGCGTGTGATGATGTAGCTTAGGTCTGGCTCTCTTCGAGTGCCGGTTCTGGAAATACTAGTGATCTCGGAAATATTTTGAACCAATATTCATGGACCCACTATGGAGATTATATAGATTACTGGTACAATACAAATAGGACTATATCAACCCCAGTGAATTTAACAGCTGGAGAGTTATACTTATTCGAAGTATATTGGGTCTAATATACAGGAGATGCCCACTTGACCATGGCAGTAGAAACCCCGATACAAAATGATCTGGGCTCTCACTTTGGAGATTTCAAATATTATTAGGTGAATTTCAATTACACATATGAATAAGTATCATTCAGCCTCTACGGTGCTACAGGAGGAAATTTTTAAATTGTCTGGAGTGCAGGAAATACTTAAAATATCCCATTCAGTGCTAGCACATAAACGATTAAGAATGCGCTTTAAAATTAATTGTCAATGCCCACAATCATTCAGCTTAACTTTTTGCTTGCTGATGGAACTCTAGACACTAACTCCTCCACTACCATAGCAACCGCGCAAGGGTTTTAATGGGTGATTACATTCAAAAATCATAGAAATGATAAACGCTTACCTTACATAAAAAATATTGACTTATAAGGATCATATAAATAAAAAGTTATTCAAATTGCTGCACCCTCGTAACCTGTTTCAGGAAATTTCACAGTATCAATGTCAAACTATAGCAACTAAACTCAAATTCTAACAACTGATCCTATGCCATGGAATGTCACTGCAAATGCATTCTTAAAATAGCTCTAATCTAACCTAGGATTTGATTAAAACATGAATGTCTACACCTGGATCTCGGCAGGTGATGTGCTGAATTTTGAGTGCTTGTCATACGGAGTGGGTTACCAAGTTCCCGATTTCACATTTGACTTAACGAACATCACCATAGACCCCAATTAACCAGGGATACCATCAGTAAGTGTATTTTACATTAAAAATGGAACCAACAATCAGTTCTTTGACCCCATTCCTCCCGAGATGCTTTTCACCGTAGAAACACAACCCTAAATTTAGGTGATTGTTAACAATATTATGGCCGAGTGTGGGTCCTCATAAGGGAACTGCAATTATATGACTGATCCTTCAATAACTCCCACACTGAGTGCATTTGAGTTTGATGGTTAAAATCTGTCACTTATACTTACAAACCCTGATTCAGTTTACAACTACACATCAGATTCAGTTATAATTAGCATCGGAAACCAAGTGTGTACTTAGAATGAAATGATTGACTTCAATTCGACGAGCATGACTATATCATGCTCACTCTCTAACAACTTAGAAGCAGGCGACTATATCCCTATATTGAACATTCCAGGACTCGGATTTGCTATTCCAGACTCTAGCTTGACGCCTTATAAGATCCTAATGAGCGTGGGTTAATTTTCCCCTTCTAGTGGAAGCCTTTAGGGTGGCTCTGTTGTTATAGTGAGTGGAGCTGGGTTTCCAAGTGCATTCGATCCAACTTTTATAGTAACGGTTGGAGATGCCACTGGAAATGTTACAGTTAACAACTGGATGCCTATTTCTGACTCTAGTTTTTAACTCATAATGCCCCCCTAAAGTGATGTAACTGGATAACCTTTTATTAGTGCTGGTTTCGCGGATTAGATTTCAACCTCATCTTCAGCCTTTACGTACTCTGCCGATGGGATGCCGACTATTACATCTATTAATCCATAAATGGCTAGTCCAATGCAAAAGACGTTAATGAATATTACTGGAACTAATTTTGGAAATGATCCTACCTAGATTACAGCCTTTTTAGGAAACTCAAACGAGTATCATGTCTACGATTTATCCATTCTTTCGATGAGCGATACGCTGCTTACGGTGATTTTGCCTGGGGGGACCTCTGGTAACTTCACGGTACATGTGGTCCTCTAGTCAGTGGGGGAGGCTCAGCCTTCGGCACCTAGCACAGTGGCTTTCCAGTACCTGATCCAGGTGACTGGCATCAGCCCGAACATAGGGAGCATATACGGAGGGACAGTGCTCACTATTACCGGCTTGGACTTCAGTTCAATCCTGAACCAAAACTAGGCCTACATTGGGGTAGACCTTATTGAGCTGACACCTTGCTTCCTCCTTTCGGCCACCACTACTGAGCTTGTCTGCGTGACAGAAACCGCCCCAAATGACCAGTTCGACTAGCCAGTCGCGGTTGTGGTCACTCAGCGAGTGTCTGAGCTGGCTACTTGCACTGGGGATTGCTCCTTCACCTACTCGACAGCCCACAGCCCTAATGTGAGCAACTAGACAAGCTTAGCCGTGAACGTCGGAGACACACTGGTGCTAACCGCTGACAACTTCATGGCTAACTCTCCTGTACAAATCACCCTTGCGTACTACGACGACCAGGGAAACCCTTAGTCCTACTCCCTTAATGCCACCAGCATCGATGACCAAACCATCAGTTTCATTATGCCCAACCTCCCTACTTAGAACGGGCTCGGAATATACAATCCCACTGTATATGTCCCCGGCATCGGAAATGCATTCACAGGCCAGCTGCAGTTCACCACCTAGGCATCATTCATAGCCCTCAACCCCACAACCGCAGGACTCGGACCTACCCTGATGACCTTCACCGGTACAGGCTTCCCACCCGCTCCACTGATCTAATACCAAGGCCTGCAAGGGGCCTATACAGTCTGCAATGTCCTCACCAGCACACCCGATACAATCACATGTCTCACCACGGCCAATTATGATACCACCCTGACTAACACTTAATTCGTGATTTCCACACCCTCCCTGGGCGTCACAGTTCCCAACAACCTCACCTGTGCCACGTGCAGTTTCGTCCCTGACCCAGCTCTAGATGCCAACGTCACTACGATCACCTATACCTAAACAGACTCAGAAACCCTTACATTCACCCTCTCTGGAACCCTTTTGACCAATGCCTCCAACGTGACTCTTCAGCAGTACGAGAATGACGGCCAACAATAACGGGGCTTAGTATTCGAAGGAATAATCGTGAGCCAGACAGACACCCAACTTTAAGCCACCTTTACACAGGTCGCGAGCAGTCAGTCCTATTACTTGCAAGTGTTCATTAACCCAGGATCCTACTATGCCTCAATCACTAACAAAACTGCCTTAGTAAAGGTCCAGTTTACTGCTGCTATCGCCAGTCCTCTAATCAGCTCGTTTGCAGGAGGACAGGAAATCACCATAAGCGGATCCGGATTCTACTCGGGCGATTACCTAGATGTCAATAAGGTTACTGTCTGCGGTTCGGGAAGCTACTATCTTTGCCAAATCACCAGCTAGAGCTTTAGCCAGATCCAATGCATCTTGCCCTAAATAGTCACGCCATCCACCCCCTATGCTTTTAGTACCACTTAGATGCTTAGCTATACAGCTACTACTTCTTCAAACTAAAATGCAGCCAGTTTCATTAATGACGGCTAAACCGGAACCTACTACATCGCCTCTAATAATAATTGCTGGATTCTTATCGACTTGGGAGCATCCAATCTTGTCGATATTTCGAGAATCAAATTTATGATGTATAGCAACTTCCCTACCCTAAACTATGTCGGAACTAAGTTTTTGGGATTCAATGTCAAATCCATGACATGGGATCTTCTCTACACTTTAAACTAGCACGACCTGAGTAGCGGATGGAATACCTGGAATAATGCTAATCATACTTTTTATTATAGGCAAATAAAGATAGTTGGGCTAAGTTCCTAAAGTTAGAGATGCGCCTACAGCGAAGTGCAGATATACGGCAGCATATACTTCAATACAAACGTTACCGATAACTTGATTTGCCCAGTGATTGTCTCGGTGAATGGCTCGCCATCGAAGTTAGTAACCATTCCATCAATCGTGACCTATGCTCAAAACTCCACACCTACAGTTACAGGAATCTCCCCAATAAGAGGAACAACCTTGGGTGGCACTCCGCTTACAATTAATGGAAACTAGTTTGGAAGTGACCCCACGCTGGTCTCGGTGGTTATCGATAACATTCCTTGCATCGTTACCTCAATTAATGATAGCCAAATAGTCTGTACCACTGGTGAGCGGCCTATCTTTGTCCCTTCAACATTCATAGTCAAAATTAACGGGTAAAATGCAGTGATGGGAGGAATCATCTATTTATACATTGACGTATGGAGCTCATCTGTTACTTGGGGAGGGGAAAGTCCTCCTCGAGAAGGAGATTCAGTAATAATACCGTCAGGATAAAATGTTCTGCTGGACGTTTCGACCCCCGTGCTTAACCTAATCATCGTTCAAGGATCTTTGATTTTCGATGATGCAGACTTAACCTTGGATGCGCATTATATAATGAACGATGGAGGATATATTCAGATCGGTACTGCGGAGAATCCGATTCAGAGCCAAATAACGATAACCATGCATGGGCTGAGAAAAGATAAATAGCTTCCTATGTATGGTAACAAGGTCCTGGGAGTGATGAATGGAGTGATCGATATTCACGGAAAGCCTAGAAGTAAAACATTTACCTTGCTGGCAAATTCTGCTAACGCTGGTGATTCCTTAATCACCGTTATGGATACGGTTGACTGGCAAGTGGGAGAGCTGATTGTGATTGCGTCTAGCGATTTCGACATGAATCAAGCCGAAACCCGTTATATTACTGCAGTTAGTGAGGACCAAATGACCCTCACTCTTGACTAGCCTCTGAACTACCTCCACTATTCAGCTGACGAGTATTACGGCAACTTCACATTCCCAATGCGGTGTGAGGTGGGGCTGCTGACGCGGAACGTGAAGTTCTAGGGTGACGATACGTCCCTTCAGAACCAATACGGGGCGCACCTGATGATAATGGGTTCTGAAGATGAAGGCACTATAGGTAGAATATCCTACGCGGAGTTTTTCAACGTGGGGCAGATCAACATCATCGGCCGGTACCCGATCCACTTCCATAAGTGCGGAGATGTGCCTTCGAGCTACGTGCTAGGAAACGCTGTGCACCAGTCCTTCGCACGGGTGGTCACGATGCACGCAATACGTTTCTTGAAGGTCCAGTTCAATGTGGGCTATGATGTATTCGGGCACAACTACTTTATTGAAACGGGAAGCGAGTCCAAAAACCTCATCGAGTACAATCTTGGACTCAACACCAAGCAAGTCTGGACCCTGGTTAACACGGATATCACTGCCGCAACCTACTGGATCACCAACTCCGACAATATCATCCGTCACAACCGAGCAGCAGGCAGTCAGTTCTACGCCTATTGGTACCAGCTACCGGAGAACCCCACCGGACTCAACCAGTACCCCGACATTTGCCCCATAGGGATTCCGCTCGCGCAGTTCTACAACAACACCGCTCATTCCAACATCAGGTATGGGCTGAGAATTTTCACGATGATTCCCAGATAGCAGCCCTGCAAAGTGGTCAGTGCCACCAACCCTTCCGTGATCGCAGTCTTCGAGAAGTTCTATTCCTGGAAGAACAGTGAGAACGCCATCCAGGCCGAACACATCGGAGACCTTTAGTTTGTCGATATCATGACTGCCGATTGCCTCCAGGGGGGAGTCGACATTTGGGACACTCAATATGGAGTAAATGCTGCCCTCGATGGAGCCGTGATAGTAGGTCAGTCCTACGGGAATCCTGGTCCTGACTCCATCTATAGTAGCACCGCAGGGATAATGACCTCCAGATTTGACTACCTTCGCTTTAACAATATCACCTTCTTTAACCTCGGAAAATAAGGCTGGAAAAACTTTGTTGCCATTTTGGTCTGCTCCGTTTGTAACAACCAATGCGAGAGGCGTCCTGACCCTGCCACTCACAAGTATAGCAACATAAGCTTCGTGAATGTGACCAAGAAGGTCTTGTGGAATGGACCTAAAAGAGACATTATTGAAGATCTGGACGGGACTGTAAGTGGAAGACACAATAAGACCTTCTTGAGCTCCTACTATAAGCATCTTGAGACGACCAATTGCATCGCAACGTAAGACCCAGTCTTTGACTACGCCATCATGTGCAACCCGAACTCTCAACTGCGTCCTCTGCAGTTCTTTAATATCAAGCCTTCTAATATTTTGCAATATAACATAAGAGTAGTTAACATGGCGAACCTGACTGGCCCCGTGAACACAACCAATTAAACTGGACTCTATAATTAGCAAACCATGATCATTTTCGAGCAGGGAATTACATAGTCTTTTGCCCTACCCTTCGCCACTGGAGAACATTATAATGTCCATTTTTCGAACGGACTCTGGTGGGACTAGATGCAGATCACGCCCAAGGGGGTCTGGGAACAGTCAGACAAGCCCCTCACCATCAACTTCAACTTCTCCCAGCAGTTTGAGGCCATGGACGTGTGGACCATTAATAATACAGCCAGTGTGCCTAAAACCTATATATACAATAAGAACTCATCACTCAACAGCTCCGATACTTTTGGCTCCTATTACTTCTCCAACGTTACACAGAGTCTCGACCTCGAGTTCACCTCGTAGTCATAGGATATCCTTATGAAGACCGTCATTTGCAGGCAGTGGTGCCCAGTAGCCCCGCTCCTCAACGGCAAGGAGCGCTTCAGCAGGAAATGGTCCAACCTTACCAATTGGCCCAATAAAACGCTTCCTAAAGCAGGTGATGATGTGACTATCCTTTCCGAGTGGATCATGCAGCTAGATATCGACCCGCCCGCGCTTAACAACCTCTTCATCGACGGAGACCTGGTCTTCATGAACGGCCGTAACGAGTCCAATCTTAGTGCCAACAATATTTGGATCCGGCAAGGTCGACTGATAGCCGGAGATGAAAACACAAGCTTCACCAGCAAGATCAATATTATACTTTTGGGAGATTAGTTTGGTCCTGTTTTGGAAGTGAACTCCGAAATTTGGGCAGGAACCAAAGTGTTGGCGGTGACTGGGTCGCTCCTTCTCTACGGTTCTCATCCGGAGACCATGCAGACAAGACTAATCAGCACAGCCCTCCCTGGAGACACGTCCATTCAGGTAGACGAGGCGTCAGGATGGGTTGCAGGAGATCGGCTTGCACTCGGACCTTCTGAATCTAATGAGAAAGAGTTCGAAATGGTCACAATCAGAAGCGTTAACGGAACCAATGTCACCCTGACTGCGCCCCTTCAGTTCCTGCATTATGGAAGCCCCAATCTCATCATGACTGAAAAAGGACCCCTCGACATGAGAGCGCCTGTTGGGCACTTGACCAGAAATATTAAAATCGTTGCGGAAGACGTGTGGGATTATGGAGGCAGAGTGCTAGTCACCTACTATAATGATAAGGTCAACAACATTGTCTGGCAAGGGAATGCAAACTTAGTAGGCGTGGAGATCGCGAAGTTCGGGCGCTACCAGACGGACGAGGCCGCCCTGGACCTACGGTCTACTTCGAACTCGACTCAGCTGATAAACAGCTCTATCCACGACGGTCGGGATTGGTGTCTTCAGTCGCTGGACTCCTCCACACTACTTGTTTCTGGCTCTGTTATCGCGAATTGCACCTCCTTCGGTGTCTTTGCAGACACCACTGACTCTCTTTCTTTCAACTAGAACCTGGTGGTGGGAATAGTGGCTGCGGACCAGCAGATCCGGATAATCGAAGGAGCGCTGGTAGTCCACAAGCTACTGATTGATTCGGTCTCAATCAGTGGCAATGTAATCGTTGGCGTGAATGGCTGGGCAATCCTTATCAAGGGCTTCGACTGTTCCAATCCATCAGCCAAGGCCGCCTATCTGCTCAATTTCAACTCGAACTCAGCGGGCTCTTCGCGCATGGGATTGGGAGTGACTGCGCCCAACTCAGTCTGCCTAGGACTCTCCAACTACACCGCCTACAAGAACGCATAAGGCATTGGATCCTTCCAGTCAGTGCAGAAAGTGATGGCTGATGACTTGATCCTCGCTGAAAACACCATCGGGTACCACATCAACCAGGGACTGGAGACTAATGAAACCAGCCAGTACGTCTCCGATGTGCTTTACCTGGGAGTGGCCAGAACTGACTGCGACGAGTGCTACGCAGACGGATCCCAGTGCTCCAACCTGGTCGCGTTCAGGCAGCCCACTTTCGATGTGGCGCCCCAGCATCTTCCCGGAACCGCCACCGATCCTATCTCTATCATGGACCTCTGCACTTAATCAGGCTGGGACGCCAGGACCTTCCATGACAACATCACCATCCAGAACTTCCAAATGAACTACACTGCGCCTGCCCTCGCCAACTGCACCAACAATATCATCAGCATCCCCCAATAGCACGCCGAGGACCACTCCTCCGTCCTCAGTCTCACCAACTTCCAAATGCTTGACTCCGTCCCAAATGTATACTTCATCAGCCCAAATCCTAACCTAGTAAGTTGGGAGAAAGGGTGCGGAAAAATGGTCTGCACCGGAAAGTGGAACAACATTATTACCGATTGGGACGGCTCGTTTTTCGGAAATGTTTCCCAGGCGATCCCTGCTAATCCTGGAATCATTTAACCAAACTGCTAAGAAATGACTGACTGGAACGGTTACTTGTGTCAGGGCTACACCTATGGGCTGCTCAAGTTCCAATCCACCGCAGTAGATAACCGGTAAGTGGTGATCGTTTTGTTGAACCTCACCAACTCCACCATTAACTTTAACAATGTTCTGAACATGGGCTGGGAATGGGACTGGAATAACGGGTTGCCCGTCGACAACAGGCTCGTCAGGTTTTACTCCCTGTTTCAACTAAACTAAACCTATGACCTCGTGTTCCCTTCGACTCTCCCTTAAAGCATGGTGTTCACTATTCAAACAGACTATCCTGCCAGTATAGGAACGCCTAACAATGACTGGGTTATAATCAAGACCTAATACACCTCACCCAACAGCATTTAGGTCAAATTCGCAAACGGATCAATTGTGAGACCCTTCGTCGTATCTCAGAATAAAAGTCTTCTGGACTACACCTCGAGCTGTGGGGCCAATATCTTTGACAGTTCCAACAGCACCATTTAATTCGTCCTCACCAAGCAACAGGATTGCTTGCTCTATGTCTCTTAGATAAACTCGGTACTAGTGGCGCTAAGATTAAACATCTCTCCAGACCAGTTCTATAAAAGTGGAATGCAGACCTCCTTCGTAGATAATATGGCAGCCTTCCTTGGCATTTCTATGGACCGGATACGAATCGTCAACGTGAGGCATGGATCCACCATCGTTGACTTTGTTATTGACCAGGACACCTCTAATCCTACTTCAAGCTCTACCACCAATACATCGGCTGCAAATGCAGCAAGTGCCAAAGATCTGAATGCATAAGTTGCCAAGCTAACGACAGCAGTTAATGCTGGATCCTTGAATGTAGGCGCCCCTGTTCTGGGCATGAAATATACGGTCTAGGTTCTCCCTCCAATCATATTAAGGCCTCCAGGCACTCATCCTCCAACTCCCAGTCCTAGTCCGCCCTCGCCTAGTCCGTCCACGCCAACGCCGGCTCCTTCACCGCCTCCTTCACCTGCTCCTTCACCGGCTCCGAGTCCAGCTCCTAGCCCAGCTCCGGAGCCCGGCACGCCC
>Ga0138273_1058410_pt1 | contig 10889 bp, 12 predicted proteins | sample C_130709_M_mt_FD_106919 | JGI IMG/M metagenome (GOLD analysis project Ga0138273, IMG submission 106919) | Freshwater microbial communities from Lake Croche, Canada - C_130709_M_mt (Metagenome Metatranscriptome) | ecosystem: Environmental > Aquatic > Freshwater > Lake | place: Canada: Quebec... | reverse complement strand
GTTAGAACAACGGAATCATAATCCGTATGTCGTGAGTTCAAATCTCACTATCGCTATTGCTATTGTAAAAGCCTTCTTCTTTATATACTATAATAATACACTACTATGACATTGTTTTTATCGCAATATTTCTCAATTTTTGTACATTTAATTATTTGTTCTCTCTTATCTGTAGTATTTTTTGTTTTTTCTTTTATTCTTACAGTTCAGAAAGGAGATACCGAAAAATTATCAGCCTATGAATGTGGATTTGATCCTTTTGATGATGCTCGAAGTAATTTTGATGTTAGGTTTTATCTAGTAGCTATTTTGTTTATTATATTTGATTTGGAAGTAAGTTTCTTATTTCCTTGGTGTATAGCTTTAGGATCTCTTCCTTTATTTGCGTATTGGTCTATGTTTGTTTTTTTATTTATTTTAACTATCGGGTTTGTTTATGAGTGGAAAAAAGGTGCATTAGAATGGGAGTAGTTGTTAAACCTAGTGTTCCATCTAAACTAGTATCAAAAGGTTTTTTAAAGTCTCAATCTCATTGGGGTCATAATAAGCAAATACTTAATCATGCTTTGTCTGCCCACATTTTAGGTACAAAACACGATTTTGTAATTTTTAATTCTGCCCATTTTGTAGAGTATTCAAAACGTTGTTCTACTTTTTGTTCTAGTGTAATTTTGGATAAAGGAAACATATTATTTATTAATTTTGGTGTTGAGTATAAAAAATTAATTGTTTTTTTTGGTTCTAGATCCCTTCAAACTATACATGCTCACAAGTGGGTTGGTGGGTCTATTACTAATAATTTTTTAAAGAAACCTTCCGTTATAGTAACTCATAATATCCCTAAAGATAGTTTTATTTTAAAAGAAGCCTCAAAAAGATTTATTCCTATAATCACGATTGAAGATAGCGATTATAGCTCAAATAAAAGTTTTTATTCATCATTTGCTAATGATAATAATAAAGAATCTGTGTGTAATTTTTACTCTATCTTAAGTGAATCTATTCTTAAATCTTTATTATTGGTTTATGCTAAAAATTCTCTCTTACCCGCTTAATATTCTAATATTTAATAAAATTATTATTTAAAACTATGCAAAACCATATACAAACTATTTTTTTAACTGAACTATGTAGAGGCCTTTGGATGACTATGCAATATTTTTTTAGACGAAAAGTAACTTTGAATTACCCTTTTGAAAAAGGTGCTCTTAGCCCTAGATTTCGTGGAGAGCATGCTTTAAGACGTTATATGACGGGTGAGGAACGCTGTATCGCTTGTAAATTATGTGAAGCAGTTTGTCCAGCACAAGCTATTACAATTGAATCTGAAACTAGATATGATGGTAGTAGAAGAACTACTAGATACGATATCGATATGACTAAATGTATTTTTTGTGGTTTCTGCCAAGAAGCTTGTCCGGTAGACGCTATTGTCGAAGGTCCTAATTTTGAGTACGCTACTGAAACTAGAGAAGAACTTTTGTACAATAAAGAAAAACTGTTAAAAAATGGCGACAGATGGGAGACAGAAATAAGTGAAAATCTTAGCACAGAATCGTTATACAGATAAATATCATAAATATATGGCTATAGAAAATTTATTCTTTTATTTTTTTTCAACACTTTCAATTATATCTTCATTTTTTGTTATTATTTCTAGAAACCCAGTCCACTCTATTTTAAGTTTAATTTTAGTATTCTTCAATTCTGCTGCTCTATTAATTTTGTTAGGTGCAGAATTTTTGGCTATGCTATTCGTAATTGTTTACGTGGGAGCCGTTGCTGTGTTATTCCTATTCGTTATTATGATGTTAAATATAAAAACATCTAATTTAAGTATATCTATATATCGTTATTTTCCTATATCTATTTTATTTGGTTCCGTTTTTTTCTCTGAACTCTTTGTTATATTTTACTTTGATTTAGTTTCAATTGACACTAACTCTATTGTTTCTATTACTAACTTCAACTCTGGTTATTTTAACTCTTGGTCTAACTCTGTTTACTCACTTAATAATGTTTTTGTTTTAGGTCAATTACTATACACTTATTTTTCTTACTTATTTATAATCTCAGGCATTATACTTCTTGTTTCTATGATAGGTGCCATTTCTCTAACATTACATAGACGTAACGATATAAAAAGACAGTATATCTATAAGCAAGTTAACAGAGATTTTAAATCAGCTATTTCTTGGAAATATTAAATCTATATGACTTTATCTTTAATTGTATTAATTGATATTATTTTGAAATCTCTTGCTCTTATAGTTCCTTTACTTGTTGGGGTTGCTTATTTAACGCTCTTAGAGAGAAAAGTTATGGCTAGTATGCATCAAAGAAGAGGCCCTAACGTTGTAGGTGTTTTTGGTATGCTCCAACCTTTTGCAGATGGATTAAAGTTATTTGTCAAAGAAACAATATTGCCTAGTAGTGCTAATACCTTGATTTTTATACTAGCTCCTATAATCACTTTTTTAATAAGCTTGGTTGTTTGGGCTGTCATTCCTTTTGATGAAAACGTAGTTTTTGTCGATGTAAACGTAGGTGTTCTTTACATTTTAGCTATTTCTTCTTTAGGTGTTTATGGTATAATAACTTCAGGTTGGTCAAGTAACTCTAAATGGTCTTTTTTAGGTGCTCTACGTTCTGCTGCGCAAATGATATCCTATGAAGTTTCGATAGGTATTATAATTCTTTGTGTTCTTCTTTGTTCCGGCTCTCTAAACTTATCTGACATTGTAGACTCCCAAAGAAAAATTTGGTATATCTTTCCTCTTTTTCCCCTTTTTGTGATGTTTTTTATCTCTGGATTAGCTGAGACAAATAGAGCTCCTTTTGATTTACCTGAGGCTGAGGCAGAATTAGTTTCAGGCTATAGTACAGAGTACTCCGCTATGGGGTTTGCACTATTTTTCTTAGGGGAATATGCTAACATGATACTTATGTCAACTACTGTAACAATTTATTTTTTAGGCGGTTGGTTAAGTCCTGTAGACCTCTTACCTTTTAACCTTCTTCCCGGTTTTTTTTGGTTTGGCTTAAAAACAACTAGTATTCTTTTCCTATTCGTTTGGGTTAGGGCTGCATACCCAAGATATAGATATGATCAGCTAATGAGATTAGGTTGGAAAATATTTCTTCCCTTTTCTTTAGGTTGGTTATTCTTTATATCAGGACTTTTATTAGGTCTAGATTGGTTATTATAATTATAAATAAACTATATGCAAATAAATAAAGAAAATCGCTCTCTATCACCTCATCTATACGCTTATAAACCACAAATAACTTCAGTAATTTCTATATTCCATAGAATTACTGGTTCTTTATTAGCAATAATACTTCTCTGTACTCCTATTTGTATTAACTTATTGGGCTCATTTTTATCATATAACCTTGTATACTCTGTATTTGCTATTATTTTTTTTGTGTTTAAAATTGTTTTCTATCTCTTACTTGCTACTGTTTGTTTTCATTCTATGAATGGTATTCGTCATATTATGTGGGACTTTGGTATTGGACTAGACTTAAGTAATTTATTCATTACTGGTTGTTTAGTAGTTTCTCTTAGCTTATTAACAAGTTTTTTTATTATCCTACTTTAATAATATAATATAATATATGTTACATACAATTAATGAATTTCTTGCAAAAATAAGTTCTTTAGACGGTTTTTTACATTGGATTGTACAAAGATTTACGGCTTTAAGTATATTGTGTAGTGTTTTTATAGTTATTTTTTTCGACAACCTATATTTTTTTATTTTACTTTCATTATTTTTAATATTTCATATATCGGTAGGTATTAGAACACTTATAGATGATTATATTCATGATGATGTTTTATTTCTTACTAGCACTACTTTTTTAAGGATTATAGTTCTTTTTCTTTTGAAAACTATTTTTGTAGTATTTATATGTTAATAGATCAAAGTAAGTTTCTTTTTGTAGCAATCTCATTATTTTTTATAGGTCTTTGTGGTATAATGTTAAATAGAAAAAACATTATTTTAATGTTAATGTCTATTGAATTAATGTTGTTGGCTGTTAACTTTAACCTTATCGTTTTCTCAGCATTTTTGGATGATATTGTAGGCCAAATCTTTGCTTTATTTGTTCTTACTGTAGCAGCTGCAGAATCAGCTATAGGTTTGGCTATATTGGTTGTCTATTATAGAATAAGAGGCACCGTTTCTATAGAATATATTAATTTATTAAAAGGATAATTATGTATTTATTGTTAATTTTCTTCCCACTAATCGGATTCATTATATCAATATCTCTAGGTAGATTTATATCACCAAAAGGTGCTGCTTTTGTAACATGCTCATTCCTATTATCTTCCTTTGTAATGTCTTGTATTTCTTTCTTCGAAGTAGGTTTATCAAGATGTCCAGTATATATAAAATTGAGCCCTTGGATTGATTCTGAATTATTTGATGCTTCTTGGGGTTTTATGTTTGATAGTTTAACTGTCTCTATGTGTGTTTTAGTTACTTGTATATCTAGTTTAGTCCACATCTATTCTACAGGATATATGAGCCATGATCCACATCAGCCTAGATTTATGTCTTATTTATCCCTCTTCACGTTTTTTATGCTTATGCTAGTTACCTCTGATAATTTTATCCAACTTTTTTTTGGTTGGGAAGGGGTTGGTTTATGCTCATATCTGTTAATAAATTTTTGGTTTACTAGATTGCAAGCAAATAAGTCAGCTATAAAGGCTATGGTTATTAACAGAATAGGAGATTTTGGTTTAGCTTTAGGTATATTCTCTATTTTTGTATGTTTTAAAACTGTAGATTATTCTACAGTTTTTAGCTTAGTACCTTATTTTGTAAATTTTGATATATCTTTTCTAAACTTAAATTTTAACCTTATAACACTAATAGGTCTTTTATTGTTTGTTGGTGCTGTTGGTAAATCTGCCCAATTAGGCCTTCATACTTGGTTACCTGACGCTATGGAAGGACCTACACCTGTTTCAGCCCTTATCCATGCTGCTACAATGGTTACAGCTGGGGTATATTTGATAATACGTTGTTCACCTATATATGAATATTCACCCTCTTCGTTATTTTATATAACTATTATAGGTGCTATCACAGCTTTTTTTGCTGCAAGTATAGGTGTTTTCCAAAATGATTTAAAAAAAGTTATAGCCTATTCTACATGTAGTCAGCTAGGATATATGGTATTTGCTTGTGGATTGTCAAATTATTCTATAAGTATGTTCCATGTTCTTAACCATGCTTATTTTAAAGCTCTTTTATTTCTAAGTGCTGGTTCTGTTATTCACGCTCTTTCAGATGAACAGGACATGAGAAGAATGGGTGGTCTAATTCAAATTCTCCCCTTTACTTATGTCATGATAATTATAGGATCACTTGCTTTAATGGGGTTTCCTTTTCTTACTGGATTTTACTCTAAAGACGTTATATTAGAAATAGCCTATTCTAAATATAATTTCTTAGGTACCTTTGCGCATTGGTTAGGTATTCTTTCGGCTACTATTACTGCATTCTACTCTTTTAAGTTGATATACTTGACATTTTTAGCTAACCCAAATGGTTATAAAAGTTCTATGCAATTTGTTCATGATGCTCCTTTTTCAATGGCTTTTCCGCTCCTTTTTTTATCGATTTGTAGTATTTTTGTTGTGTACTTAACTAGAGACTCGTTTATAGGTCTAGGTACACCTTTTTGGAATAATTCTATTTTTATTTTGCCAGAACATTTAAATATTATTGACGCTGAATTTATACCTATATATATAAAATGGATTCCTTTCTTTGTAAGTATTTTTGGAGGAGCTCTAGCTATTATTTTATATTATTTATTTTCTAAAATGCTTTTTAATATTTATGCTAACTATTCTTTTTTTACTGTTGGTTATACATTTTTCAACAAAAAGTGGTTTTTTGATAAACTTCAAAATGAAATCATAGGTTCTTTTTTATTAAAAACTGGTTATAATACTACGTATAAAATTGTAGATAAAGGCCTTATAGAACTTTTTGGTCCTTCAGGAATTTCAAATGTTGTATCTATAATTAGTAAACAAGTTAGTCAATTAGAGTCAGGTAAAATTAATCAATATGCTTTTTTAATGTTTATTTCTTTAACTCTACTTATGAGTGTTAGTCTTATACTTTCTATAGTTACACCTTATATTGATTTACAAGTAACTTTTATGTTTATTCTTTATATAGTTATAAACAATACAAGTTCGAGCAAAATTAAATAATCTTTAAAAACAACTTTTATATGCTGTCTTTACTAATAACCTTACCTATTTTAGGTATTTTATCTATACTCATAACTCCAGAATATAAAACTGACTTGATAAAACAGATTGCTTTTTTTTCTTCTTTTATTACGTTTATATGTTCTATGTTTTTGTGGATTTTTTTTGATAACTCTACTTCGAAATTTCAGTTTATAGAATGTTTTGATTGGATGTCTCTTTTTAATATACATTTCTTTTTAGGTATTGACGGAATATCATTGTTTTTTGTTATTTTAAGTACTTTTCTTGTTTCTATTTGTATCTTAAATAGTTGGTCTAGCGTAAAAAAGCATTTGAAAAAATATTACATATGTTTTCTACTCATGGATCTATTTTTAATCATTGTATTTTCTGTTTTAGACGTGGTAGTTTTCTACATATTTTTTGAAAGTATTCTAATCCCTATGTTTTTAGTTATTGGTGTTTGGGGCTCAAGAACTCGTAAATTAAAAGCAGCATATCAGTTCTTTCTATATACACTTATAGGGTCTTTGTTTATGTTATTAGCTATTTTTTATATGTTTTTCGAAACTGGTACTACAGATTTCCAAATATTAAATACAGTTCTTTTTTCTGAAGAAAAAGAGCTTATCCTTTGGATAGCCTTTTTTCTATCCTTCTCTGTAAAAGTCCCTATGGTTCCTGTCCATATTTGGCTGCCTGAAGCCCATGTAGAGGCTCCTACTTCAGGCTCGGTTATACTAGCTGGTATATTATTAAAAATGGGTACTTATGGTTTATTGCGTTTTTCACTCTCCTTGTTCCCATACGCTAGTATCTATTTTACTCCTTTAGTGTATGTTTTAAGTGCTGTAGCTGTAATATACACTTCTTTAACTACTTTAAGACAAATAGATCTTAAAAAGATAATTGCATATTCATCTGTAGCTCATATGGCATTTGTGACTATAGGCATATTTACTTTTAATTTATATGGTATAGAAGGTAGTTTACTTATAATGTTAAGTCATGGGTTTATTTCTAGCGCCCTCTTCCTTTGTATTGGTGTGCTTTATGATAGACATCATACAAGATTAATCAAGTACTATTCTGGACTAACTCAAGTGATGCCAATTTATTCTTTTTTTTTCGTCTTTTTTTCAATGGCAAATTTAGGATTTCCAGGTACTAGTAGTTTTGCTGGAGAATTCTTGACTCTTGTAGGTTCATTTCAAAGTAACACTTTTGTTACATTTTTTGCTTCTACTGGTATGATTTTAGGTGCAGGTTACTCGCTATGGCTTTGTAATAGAGTCCTTTTTGGTCCATTAGTTGTTAATTATATATCGCAATATACCGACATTACTCGACGAGAGTTAGCTGTATTAACTCCTCTTCTGCTTTGTACAGTATGGATGGGAGTGTACCCTGAAATATTTTTAGATCCTATGCATCTAACTATAGCTAATTTATTACAAAAAATTTAATTATATGAACTTTTTATTTTTTAATAATGATTGGATAGCTATCTTACCTGAACTATTTCTTGCCATCTCAATTAATTTAATTCTTGTATACTCAGTAATTTACTGCACTTCCCCTTTGTTCGATTTTCCTCTTTTGATAAATAATGTCTCATGGTTAACTATACAAATACTTATAATATCTTTTTTATTGAATTTAAATAACTATTATTCTGATGTTACTATACTTAATAATTTTCTTATTATAGATAGCTTTGGTAATTTGATTAAAAGTTTTATTTTGATAAGTACCATCTGTATAGTTGTTATGTCTTTAGTTTATAATAAATTTGAATCAATAAATAGTTTTGAGTTTCCTATTCTTATTATGTTAACAATACTTGGAACTCTTTTATTAATATCTTCATACGATTTAGTAGCTATGTATTTAGCTATAGAGCTCCAAAGTTTTTGTTCTTATATTTTAAGTGCTTTTAAAAGAAACTCAGAATTTTCTGCTGAAGCTGGTCTAAAATACTTTATCTTAGGCGCTTTCTCTTCTGGTTTTCTTCTTTTTGGATGCTCGTTGATATATGGTTTTACTGGTTCTACAAACTATGAACAAATTTCTCTTCTACTTGTTGGTACTGATTACACTTATCTTAATAATAACGGCATAGTTATAGGTACTATATTTATACTTATGTCATTTCTTTTTAAAATTTCTGCCGCCCCTTTCCATCTTTGGTCCCCTGATATATATGAGGGGTCTCCTACAACTGTAACTGCTTTTTTTGCTATTGTTCCAAAGATAGGTCTATTAGCTTTTTTTCTAAGATTGTTTTTTGACTCTCTTTATACTTTATTTATACCTTGGCAAGATCTTCTTCTTATAGCATCAATTACTTCAATGTTAGTAGGTAGTTTTGGTGCCATTTGGCAGATAAAATTAAAAAGACTCTTAGCTTTTAGTGCGATTGGTCACGTGGGTTATATGTTAATTGGTTTGTGTTGTTGTTCTGTTGAAAGCGTTTATGCTCTGATATTTTACTCTGTGATATATATATTTATGTCTATTTCAAGTTTTTCTTTGCTTATAATGATACGCAGAAATGATAATTTAAAAAAATTGAAATATATTGAAGATTTAATAGTAATAGCAAAGACTAACCCTTTTATTGGCTTTTGTTTTGCTATTACTTTTTTTTTCTATAGCCGGTGTTCCACCTTTGGCCGGTTTTTTTAGTAAAATGTTTTTATTTTTCAGTGCCATAGCTCAATCTGCATACATACTTTCTGTTGTGGGTATTCTAACCAGTGTAGTTTCTTGTTTTTACTATCTTAGGATTATACAAGTAAGTTATTTTGAACAGAACGATAATTGGATTACTTTAAGAAAACCAGGAAAAGAAATATCTATTTTAATTAGTCTTATGACTTTAGTATTAATTGTTTTTTTCCTACATCCTAGTTTCCTAACTATATTAATACACAACTCTATACTTAACTTATGTTTATAAGTTAAGTAAGTCTAGATAGCTCAGAGGTTAGAGCGAAGGACTGAAAATCCTTAGGTCAATGGTTCAAATCCATTTCTGGACAAACCTTATTGTCTAATTTTTACAATAAGATAACTTAAATACTACATTAATAAATATATATGGCTTTATCTGCTGCAGAACTTTCAAATATTCTTGAACAAAGTATTTCAAAATACTATACTAATTTAAATATCGACGAAATAGGTACCGTTTTAACTATAGGTGATGGTATCGCTAGAGTTTATGGCTTAGGCTCTATACAAGCTGGTGAAATGTGTGAATTTAGTGCTTCTGGTATTAAAGGAATGGCTTTAAACCTAGAAACTGATAATGTAGGTATTGTTATTTTTGGAAATGATAAATTCATAAAAGAAGGTGATGTTGTAAAAAGAACAAGCTTTATTGTTGATGTTCCTGTAGGAAAAGAATTACTAGGCCGTGTTGTTGACGCTTTAGGAGTTCCTATAGACGGTAAAGGACCTATCGCCTCTAAACTTCGTAGAAGAGTAGAAATAAAAGCTCCAGGTATTATACCAAGAAAATCTGTTCATGAACCTATGCAAACAGGTTTAAAAGTAGTTGATGCTTTAGTTCCTATTGGTAGAGGGCAAAGAGAACTAATTATTGGGGATCGCCAAACAGGAAAAACTGCTGTTGCTATTGATGCTATAATTAACCAAAAATCAATACATGAAAGTAATGATGAAACAAACAAATTGTACTGTATTTATGTAGCTATTGGACAAAAACGTTCTACAGTAGCTCAAGTTAGTAAAATATTAGAATCTGCTGGAGCGTTAAAATATTCTATAATAGTTGCAGCTACGGCTTCTGATGCAGCTCCTCTTCAGTTCTTAGCTCCATATACAGGTTGTACAATGGGAGAATTTTTTAGAGATAACGGAATGCATGCTTTAGTTATATACGATGATTTGAGTAAACAAGCTGTAGCTTATCGACAAATGTCTTTATTATTAAGAAGACCTCCAGGTAGAGAAGCTTTCCCTGGTGATGTGTTCTACCTCCATTCTAGATTATTAGAAAGAGCTGCAAAAATGGGTGCTGCTGCTGGATTAGGCTCTTTAACAGCTTTACCTGTTATAGAAACACAAGCTGGGGATGTTTCAGCTTATATTCCGACTAATGTGATTTCTATTACTGATGGGCAAATATTCTTAGAGACTGAGCTTTTTTATAAAGGTGTTCGACCTGCTTTAAATGTTGGTCTTTCAGTAAGTCGTGTTGGTTCTGCCGCTCAAATTAAAGCTTTAAAACAAGTAGCTGGTACTCTCAAACTCGAGTTAGCTCAATATCGTGAAGTAGCTGCCTTTGCCCAATTTGGTTCTGATTTAGATGCCGCTACTCAACATCTATTAAATAGAGGTTCTAAATTAACTGAACTTTTAAAACAAAGCCAATTTTCTCCTTTGACTATAGAACAACAAGTTTTTGTGTTATTTGCAGGTGTAAAAGGTTATCTCGATAAGATAGATATTAAACGTATAAATTATTTTGAACGTGCTTTATTGACAGATTTATCTCAAAGTCAATCAGAAATGCTTAATACTATAAAAACGAAAAAGTCTATAAGTCCTGAATTTGAAAAAGAAATGCATAGCTATATGGCTAAATTTATATCATCTTTTAAATAAG
>Ga0138273_1037890_pt1 | contig 10901 bp, 2 predicted proteins | sample C_130709_M_mt_FD_106919 | JGI IMG/M metagenome (GOLD analysis project Ga0138273, IMG submission 106919) | Freshwater microbial communities from Lake Croche, Canada - C_130709_M_mt (Metagenome Metatranscriptome) | ecosystem: Environmental > Aquatic > Freshwater > Lake | place: Canada: Quebec... | reverse complement strand
GATAGGCTTTGAAGAATATAGGCGACTATATATGAGATATTATTCGGTTTGCGAGGAGTTACGTAATAACCTCTGGGTCATAGATGATACGAAGTTCGAAAGAATTTCCTGGGTGTTGTCTACTTTTATAAAGGGGGTGTGATTAGTCGTTTCTTCTATAATTAGATAGGTTTTGAAGAATATAGGCGACTATATATGAGATATTATTCGGTTTGCGAGGAGTTACGTAATAACCTCTGGGTCATAGATAATACGAAGTTCGAAAGAATTTCCTGGGTGTTGTCTACTTTTATAAGGGGGTGTGATTAGTCGTTTCTTCTATAATTGGATAGTCTTTGAAGAATATAGGCGACTATATATGAGATATATTGGTTTCGGTTTGCGAGGAGTTACGTAATAACCTCTGGGTCATAGATGATACGAAGTTCTAAAGAACTTCCTGGGTGTTGTCTACTTTTATAAGGGGGTGTGATTAGTCGTTTCTTCTATAATTGGATAGGTTTTGAAGGATATAGGCGACTATGTATGAGATATTATTCGGTTTGCGAGGAGTTACGTAATAACCTCTGGGTCATAGATGATACGAAGTTCGAAAGAATTTCCTCGGTGTTGTCTACTTTTATAAGGGAGTGTGATTAGTCGTTTCTTCTATAATTAGATAGGCTTTGAAGAATATAGGCGACTATATATGAGATATTATTCGGTTTGCGAGGAGTTACGTAATAACCTCTGGGTCATAGATGATACGAAGTTCGAAAGGATTTCCTGGGTGTTGTCTACTTTTATAAGGGGGTGTGATTAGTCGTTTCTTCTATAATTGGATAGGCTTTGAAGAAATAGGCGACTATATCTGAGATATAATTCGGTTTGCGAGGAGTTACGTAATAACCTCTGGGTCATAGATGATATGAAGTTCATAAGAATTTCCTGGTTATCATCTATCTTTATAAAGGGGTGGCGCGATTAGTTGTTTCTTTTATAAAATTTAGGTTTAAAAGAATATCGGCTACTATATATGAGACTAATTAGTATATCTGGGTTCGGTTTGCGAGGAGTTACGTAATAACCTCTAGGTCATAAGTGATACGAATTTCGAAAGAATTCCCTGGGTGTCACCTGTTTTATAAGGGGGTGTGATTAGTCGTTTCTTCTATAATTTGTATAGGCTTGGAAGAATATAGGCGACTATATATGAGAAATTTATCGGTTTGATAGGAGTTACGTAATAACCTCTAGGTCATAGATGATATCAGGTTTACAAGGATTTCCTGTGTATCATCTATCTTTATATAAAGGGGGTGTGATTAGTTGTTTCTTCTATAGATTTTGGTCTTAGGAGAGTATCGGCGACTATATATGAGAAATTGATTGATGTATTCTGGTTCGGTTTGCGAGGAGTTACGTAATAACCTCTGGGTCATAGATGATATAAGGTTCGCAAGAACTTTCTGGGTATCACCTATTTATAAGGGGGTGCGATTAGTTGGTTATTCTATTAGAAGAATTTTGGCGACTATATACGAGGAAGTTTATTGGTATTGTAATTATGGTTCATTTATTTATTTAAAAGACTTATGTCTAAAGTGATGCCTCGATGGGTCACTCATACGGCTTCGGCTAAGTGATTGGGGATAATTTCCCCCGTGCTGGTGCGATAAATCAGGGGTGAAAGTTTCTGGACCACCTATTAATAGTCCAATTGTCTAAAGTAGTGTTTCTATAATTTAGGTTGAATAGGGTGAGAACGCTGGGCTCTCTCTATTCTCTAATTTGTAATTTGGTGTTTTTCACCAATAACTTGTAAGTTTGTCTCCTCGACTTCGAAACTTACATTTTTGACTATGAAAATTTTGCCAGAGCCCCGATGATGTGAAATAGTAGTCTGGTCGGCGCTTGTACACTAGGAGCGACTCTGTGTCCTAGGTACCGAGTAGCCTGTAACGCTGGGTAAAATCGAATAAACTGTCTTGCAAATTAGGATCTCTTAGGAGTAAACCGTCTTGTGCAGTGTGGGATATTTTAAACTAACTTTGTTAGTTTGAAATCTCATGCTGTCCATTTCCTTTCTCGGCGATAGGAACTGAACAGTATGATGACTTCAAACTTAATTGAATTTTGTGAGGAAATTGGTTTTTGGATTAATGTGGTTTTGGTTTACGTTTGTAAATGTGTTACAAAACCTATATCGGGAGAATTGTGTTTTAATGTTGAGTTGGGAGGAATTAGTGAAGTAATTGCAGGGTATGCTGGTATACAATATAGCTATGATTATGGAATCTATGAGATCTTTGTAAGTTTAATATCAAACATAGTGTACACAATTGCTATATATGTTCCCTTTATATTCTTACTTGATTTCTCAATATTGGTAATAGTAAGGAAATTGAGAAGTTATATATCTACTTGCAAAGAATTAAAGTTATTATTGGTGCTGTTAGTCACTATGATATTGTGTTTGTCTTACCTTAACTCATTTTATAGTTCTTTGGCTAGTATTATTATTTCTAGAAGAATTATATTTTCAATCAATATGCCATATTTGTTTAATGACTTGGCTTATAATAAGAATTGTTTTGTTAGAAACAATATGGTAATTGCTGATAAATTTGGTTATGCTCAGGTTCATAGAATATTGTTCTCTGAATCAGATTATAATTTTATTTTGGCAGAATTAGGTAGGTATCCCTATGTTGATATGGTGATTAATTTATGCATACATCATAACATAAAATTTTCAGATATTAATGTTATATTTGTATTTAGAGATGATGTGTTGGACATTATGGAAGGTGGTATTGAGAAGTGCACAATTTGGCGCTTATATAAAGCTATTTTGCCTCCAACACCGGTAACTGTCGTGTTAACTACTTGGTATTTTGGGATTTTTAATACGATAGTTATTGTAATTGTATGTTTGTTTGCCAGCTCATTAAATATAATCATTTCTATTACTATAATTTTTGTGCTAGATCTTTCGTTTGTTATTAAGTTTGATGATGTGTTGCTATTTACACTTCATTTTAATTTTGTGAGAATGATAGTATGTAAACATATAGTCTCATACAAAGTTGTGTTTAATCACTCGGGTTTTCAGATGACTTACGTAGTGAATGCGTATAGTAATGATATAGTAATAAATCATGGTAAATGTTATAAATGTTTGTATAACCAACCGTTTTATGATTTATTAGAAGTAGGGGAATATCCTAGTTTGTATAAGCTTATAAGCAAATTGTACTTACTTGACCTGGGACCCACTGAACATGGCGTGATATGTCAATGCCTTGGTCATTTGCATGTGTACAGAGATAATTCTGGCATAATTATTATCGATGCGTTAGGTTTTTCTGTACTTTTGCTGTGTTCTAAGTATGGTTTCTTGATGAGTTATTCAATTAACTTATTGTGGGTGCTGTTTGCTATTCACTTGTTAGCACAATTGTATTTTGAGTACTATACTATTTACAATGTAATGGTTTTTGAACTTATTAGTTACACACTGTCATGCTTCTTAGTATCCTGCTTCTTTTTATATTGTTTTTCTAAATTGTCACTACTACTGGTAATTAAGGCTATATGTTTAGTATGTGGTGAAGAAATATTGGTAGGTGGTAGGAATTATGATATGTATCCAATAAAGTCTTACTCTGAAGAAGTAACTTCTATCACGGATGAAGGCTATTGTTATCTTTTGCTATTTGACGAACCTGAACGCACTTTTATGAGGAACTTAGGGCCTAATCCCAAGTTAGCTAGATTGATACAAGTCATAAGGGAACGTGAGGTGCTCATGACCATAGCTAATGTTAAGATACTTGGTGGGCCTACACATTACCATGTGGTTAGAGGTGGGCGCAATAGCGTTAATATTACGACATTATGCAATCTTTCTACTACTTGTGAAACTATCATAGGTTCTACTATATTCGCGGGCAAATACACAATGCGTACTCATTGTGTTGCTAAGTTCGTAGTTGATATACGATCTGGTTTTTGGTTGTTTCTAATGTTCGAAGTGCTCTTACTACTTGTGGCTATGGTGGGTGCAGCCTTAGAGATTAGAAGGTTTTCCTATTATGACTTTGGTTTGTATATATTGGCTATACAGCTTGGTTATTATGAGTATTTAATATTTATAGTTTTCTTAAGTCTTGTTGGTACGACAAATAGGTATCGTAATATGACTGCTGATATAATTGGCTTCGTAGTATTGTTATGGGTGTTTACGTACATACTCGAATTTGTTGTGTCGAATTACTATATTAATATCATTGAATACATTACATATTATTTATCTTTAGTTAGACATCTTATAAACTTATGGTTGTTAGCATGCTTCAGCTATATTATTCTAATACTTACTTTAAAGTTATTTTTGTTTTTAATAACAAATATTTTAAAATATAAATATGAGGATATGATTGATCATATGGCTAATAGCAGTGGTTTTATGACTAGTTCACCTATAGACAAGTTTAAGAAGGCTACTCTAATTAATAGAGAGGTTGTGTTAAATAATGTTATTACTTATCATGGCATTGATTTAGATGGCTTCACTACTACTAGAGGTGCAAATAGTAACATAAATAGTCATTTCTATATCGATCCCAATAATTCGATATTTACCAATGATATGGATAATGACGATAAGGAATTCTTTGGTATAAGGTCTATTGAAAGAACTGCTATTAATTATTATGATTTTCTAAATAATATAAGTGAGTTTAAGTTAGATCCTCGATTAAATTTGAATAACTTAAACGATGTGCGAGGATTGTTAGCTCACCTTAGAGAAATGCCGCATTATCCTTATGATTATGAGTTGGTGCAAGGTGTTAAAATTTTTGGAAATGATAGAGCTGCTGCTACTGCTGACACTAAGTATAATAAGAACTTCACGTTCCCTGAAGGCGAAATCACTGCTAATGCATATATGCCAATTTCTCATAAATTTATACCTAATACTTTTGTGCCATATGGTGCACCTCAAGTTGTACTCTTAGATTTCGATGATTACATCCCAAGAAATTACCTTGAAAATTTTCGTGACTGGTCTGATGAGATCAAAGATAACCGAAATTATCTCTCGACTGGTTATATATCTAATGTAACATCTAAAATTACGGAAGAAGTGGTTTTTACACTGGGTTTTCCTTTAAAGATTAAATTTGACAGTCTGTTACCACAAAAGTATAGGAGTATAATTTTGCAACCACCATTTGACAATTTTATAATGGAATGTAACTCCATAGGATTGAGTACTTCAGCGCAGTCTAGTGCTGTTGTTAATCTGTGTGACGTTATAAAAGCTGGTAAGAGAGTAATAGTACTTAACTGTACCGACATAACACTTTATCCTTGCAGTGGTTTTACCTTTTACTTTGATGAGGATATGCCTTACTGTGAAATTTTACACGCTAAAGCTACTCAAGTTTGTTCTGATATGTTTAAAGAAGGAATTGTATATGACGTAGTGCGCGGTGATATATCTTTATTTAACTATTCATTTGATTATATTGTGTTTCACATGTGTGGATATTTTTATAAGTGTGATTATGTCAGTAGGTTAGCATTGTCATTACATTGCGAAGCCATAGTTATAGTAGATGTTAGAGATGCGGCGATAATAGCAAACGATGAGTCCTACGTTGGCATAGTAGGTTGTGCCTGCAGAAAGTTAAAGCACTGTGATGTGTCTCAGATGCAGTTCTGTTATAATAAAGATGGAATGATATATGTTTATGATTATGAAAATATGGTTGAAATGATGACTTGTTGCTCCATGGGATATGTTATCAAGGAAGGTGACTTTATGCCTAATAGACCTAGGTATACTAGGGCACATATTTATAATAATTTTGGTTTCGGCTACTCTATATTCAGATCTATGATATGTGATGATGAGAACAGTGCGATGCGATGTTCTGCTCGTATGGTATCAGACTTAGCAGAGAATACAGCGTGGTTAAGAGTGCCTTGTGAGAAGAAAACTAAATTTTTCTTCTTTGAGCTGACTAAATATGATATGATAGCATTGCCGAAAGACTTTTTGGTTATACTAGTATCTAAAACATCTCAAGAACGTGCTGGTAAAGCCATAGATGAATATCAAACGCAATCCACCTTGTCGACTATAAGACAAGTAATGGCTAAGAGTGTAAATGCCATAGGATTTGATGATATTATGGACAATGCTCAAGACTTAAATATTGTCAAAGGGGTTATATTGAACTGTGCTAATATAGGGGAAACTTTAGATAGTGCTCTATGGTATGTACCCACTTCTACTTCAGCTTTCGAGTCTTATTTAGCAATTTTTCGAATTATCTATGATAATTTGATAATCATATCTGAATTTTATATGGATAGTAGTGCTACATTGTTTGGTACTTTTAAGTCTATATACGATAGTGATCATTTAAACTTATCAAGTTACTTTACGGATAATTTTATTATATGTCTTATGAGGCAATTGGTAGATACCATAAGTAATCTGCTGAGCTTAGCTGTAAATTTAGTGATATTGGCTATGTATTCTATATTCACCATGGATGTGACACCTGTTTACAATTATATGAATAATTATTTAGCTGTGATGTTTCGCAATCGTGAGTACAACCTAATATTAGATGTAGACATGGAAAGGGGTGGTGAAATTATCGAATTTCACAACATATCTGACACTGATCCGCTGCCGAGACGTTTGCGTAATAATGTAACAACTAGTTTACCGTATGTAGTTGTTAGAAATTTAGTTACGGAGGTAGATGTCGTAGGTAGAGATTATGCTACATGTATAGGTAGACGTGTAAATGAACCTACTCTTGATCTGATAGATTTAACTAAAGAGGTTTGTGCAGTGTGCTCGCACAATGATATTCATAGCGACTTAGTAGTTCTAAATAACTACCAGAAAGATAATTTGGCTAGCTTGATTTTTAGGTCACCTTATTATGCCGATTCGGTATTACTTGGTAATGTGAAATTCGCTATGCTTAATTATATGGCTCTAAAGGATTGTGTTGTGTTATGTTCTATAGCTAGCGGGGCTAGGTTATATATGACGACTTTTGAAGAAAAATCCATTACTAGTAAGCAATCTCTATTTGTATTGACTAGTGATTGCTGTTCTATGCAACGTGCTAGTCTAAGTATTAACGCTTCTACTACTAATATAGAAGGTTTTGGTGTCAGAATAATTAGTAAGAATCCATTTTTGTTTAGTGTTATATGCCGGCACTACGAAAGGTCTTTAGAAAGTGGTTATTGCTTCTATAAGAATCTTGATTATTATTATTCTAAATACTTGCTACCGGGTGACGCTAAAGGTTATTGCAGTCCCATGGGAATTATAGCTGCGAGCTGTGCATGTTGTGTAGCTATATTACACTGTACTATATCTGGCGATTTCCTGTATTATCCGAAACTAATGTCTATCGATTCCATAAGATCAGTTATATTAGTAGTTGATAACCATGCGCATGTCTTGAAGGTTGACTGTATACGTCATTTAATTAATCATGTTACAATATTAGACATTGAAAAATGGCAGTTATTTGTGGGGATGGAATTCTCGGAAGTACTGGATAAGGAAACTAGTAATGATGTTAAGATGTGTTTAGTTGTTGATGAATTATTTTCTAAGAACTCAGAGTTAGCATTAATTAGTATAAATAATAAGTTGGTTACTATAAAGGCGAGATACGAGCAATTAATGACGAGTATGTATGATGTAAGTTGTTCTGCTAGAATGAAGCAGTTGTACGAATGGTTATTATATAATTTATTATATGAGAGATACTTATACGAACGCATGCTACTGGTGTATGCTACAGAGAATGTTAAATTTTATATAACCAATAGGGATGTGTACGTATATGATTATACTAACAAGAAATTTTTAACAAAACCAGAACCCTCCTTTCCGCTTAGTGCGGCATGGGATGGTGTTTCTTTTGTTAGAGTTAAATCTTCAGGAAATAAGTACTATGTTGTGATTGATAGTGAAGTAAGCATGAATTACAAATGTGTTTTGGGATACTTGATATTTTGCGAGGCTACGGAGTTTCTGAAACACACTAGAGTTATAGAAGCATATGACCAACTGATTTATAATATAGGGTTGACAGAGACACAGCGTAGATTAGATGGTTTGGTAATAAATGATTTCGATGGTGTGCCTGGTTGTGCTAAAACAACAAGTATATATAGTAGGTTTGTTTCGTCTAAGGCACTAGTATGCACTAGCACAGTAGCTAATAGAGAAGAGTATGAGATTAAGAATGGTGGGAAGAATATATTATTAAGAACATATGACTCAGTTGTTCTAAATAGAAATGTACAATCTCCAATAATGTACTGTGATGAAGCGGGTATGGAACATGCAGGTCACATTATGTTAACTGCATTGCTAGTCAATAGCCATACTATCTACACATATAAGGATTCATTGCAAATACCCTTTATAAGTAGAATAGCTGATTTTGAGCCTAAGTATCATATATTACTCGCTAACTCAACGACTCGACAGTGGTTGACTTATAGGTTACCTATTGTGATGATTAAAGTGTTAGTTGTGTTTTATCCTATGATTAAAACTTTTTCCGTGGAAAAGGGGTTAATACATGTGGAGAAAATAATGGCTGGGATAGTGCCGTACATGCCTAAAGTACAACTCATAATGACTTTCACACAAGTGGAGAAATTAATTATAAAAGAACAACTGAAGGGGACTGAATGCAACGTTCTGACTATACATGAAGCCGAAGGACAATCACATGTTGACGTCGTGCTCATAAGATTGACACATCATGAGAATGAGATTTACGATAGTTTACCTCATTGTATCGTGGGCATAACTAGGCATAAACGCAATATATATTATTACACACCGATAGAAGATGACACTGTGTCTAAGATATTAACTATGCGATTTACGGCGTTAGAAATTCAAAACACGAAGCTTGCCTCTAAGATGCGTATGGCCATGATACCTAATTGTTTGCCACCTTTACGAGGTGAGAAATTAATACATTTAGGAGATGGTGGGGAGAAGGTTAACACATCGTGGTTTAGTAGTATATTGGCTATGCTTTATAACACTTATAGTTATAAACCACAGGTGAAATACACTTACTACCTACCAAATTTTAACTGCGTGAATAATTACGTAGCCGGGCCTGACTTAGTTTATGTCAACAACTGCTTATCTATATGCTTCAACCTTAATACAGAAGTTTATGATCAAGTAAAATATGCATTGACATGGCAAACTATAGACTACAGCATATTTGATCGTATAAACCCTGTTAGATTGTCTCAGGCAGTGGGTAATAAGAGGTCAGAAAGAGTGTCTCCTAAGTTGATTACTCCACAACCCAAACCTGTGGCTAATAATTTGATAAACACGTTTCAGGCCGTTCTAAAAAGGAACTACAACCCTCCGCACGTTAATAATGATAGGCTAATATGCACCGTGAAACAAGTGGTAGATAAGTTTATAGAGACTTATATAAACCCTGACAAAGTAAATGCTTTCACTGAAGCTGAGTTTGATTACGAATCACTTTCATTCTTAAATGCATGGGCAGGAAAAAGAACGACTGCTCAAATAACTAACTTAAATAGAGCTATATTGCTGGATCATACAGATAGAGATTCTTATTCCTGCAGTATCAAGAGCGACGCAAAACCTAAGCTGGACAACTCTCATGGCTTCGAGATACCGACTTCTCAAGTAATAACTGCACCAGACCCTGTGCACACAGCCAAAATATCAGGGCAATTTAGTTGTTTTGCACATAAACTCAGATTTATGCTTAAGGACAAATGGCTTATAAGTGACGGTGTAAGCGTAGAAGAACAGTCAGGATTTATAAATAAAATTTTGTGTGGTGTATCTGAGTGTTTGTTACTTGAAGTTGATTTCTCAAAGTTTGACAAAAGTCAAGAAGATTTGATACTAACGGCCAGTTGTGCAATTTTGTTAAGACTAGGTATGCCTAAATACGTGGTGCATCAATACTTCGATGACCATCTTATAAATAGATTAAAGTTTCCTAACTTAGGCGTCATGTTAAAGACGCATTTTCAACGCAGAAGCGGAGAGAACTTTACTTTGATGGGCAATACTATAGTATCAATGATGGTTTTGTGCTTTACATACAATTTGGAAGAGGCGTATGGTGGTCTATTCGTAGGTGATGACTCCTTGGTCTTCATATCACGCTTGTGCAACTTCACACCTCGCGTTACTCGCACTTCAGATGTTTTTAATCTGGTGTCTAAGATAGTGACCAACAATGATGCTCCCTTCTATACAGGCAAGCTACTATTGCATGTCAGAGGATGCTGGTTATTAGTGCCAGATCCTATAAAAGCATTGGTGAAATTAGGTAGGAGTGATTTGTACTGTAAAGAGCATGTGTTGCTATATTATACTTCATTTTCGGATGTTATGCATTTATACAAAGATAATGATGTGAGGAATAAGCTTAAGGTGTCGTGTTTGCATAGGTATGCTGGCGTTTTGAACGTTAACATTAACATAGTGGAAATATTTATTGACTTCTTAGCTAGTCTTGTGTTTTCCAAGAGTAAATTCGTTAATTGTTTCTATGCTAGACCATTAATATGGGAAAGAAGATTACCTGCTTTGCTAAAAGAATCTATCCTCAAAAATCCGAGCCTAAGTACGGAAGTTCTAGAAGGAATATTAGCAGATATGGAATACGCTGCTTAGCGTTTGTATAGCAATAGAAATGAACGCGAGCGATATATGAAGAACTAATAACTTAGGTTTACTTAATGTAAATAAACTACTCCAGTTTAACTGGGAATGTTGCCGATAATTTAAGGTGACATTTAAAGTATTACTCTAAGAGAGTATAATGGGCCTCGAG
>Ga0138273_1008113_pt1 | contig 10949 bp, 19 predicted proteins | sample C_130709_M_mt_FD_106919 | JGI IMG/M metagenome (GOLD analysis project Ga0138273, IMG submission 106919) | Freshwater microbial communities from Lake Croche, Canada - C_130709_M_mt (Metagenome Metatranscriptome) | ecosystem: Environmental > Aquatic > Freshwater > Lake | place: Canada: Quebec... | reverse complement strand
CACAAAGAATGTCATCATAACCCTCAACAACACCACCATCACTACCGGTGTTCCAACCCTTTGCGGATGATATTTTCGCGAGCGCTTTCCTTCCATTTCTGCTTTCAGAAATCGAGGATATCAACGCTTTGCCTCCTTTCATCCAAAACCAACCCCAGACTTACGTCATTGACCCAATCGATAATGTCGAAGGTGTCAACATCGGCATGACTGCTACACTCAACACAGTCAAGTTCTAAGATGGCTACAAACTTTTCTGGAACGTCCGAAACACCTATGACCAAGAAATCCCTGTTGGTTTCACCGTGTAACAATGGTTTGCTCCACAATGGGTCACCAACAACAATGTTGGTTACCCTTGGAACGTCGTGTACAATGGCACATTGCTGACTAACCAACCTTATCCTTATGGACAAAACTAGACTGCACCCGTCATCAGCAACGTCACTGATCCCAAAACAAAGATCACCACCGTTACGTACGCAAAACCACTACCATTCAACGCATCATAATGGTACGACAACTTTGTCTGCGAAAGTGTAATCCCAGATCCTGAGGATTGGGACACCTATGGTTAAGATTCTACTTTTGGAATTCTTTCAAATTACGACCTCAACCTCCCTGCTAGAACAAGATATGACATCTTCCCACAGAACTTTACCGAGGTCAACACCTATTACTATTCAGATGGCTCGGTTTATCAATGGAATGACACCTACAATCCCTTGATGATAGACGGCGAAGACTTTGAGTACTACACTAGTGTTAGAGCTCTTTACAGCGTCTAGAGTGAATATCCATCAATCGACGGCTTGTTTATGCGCGACTGTTTCGGTATGCGTGAGCTTGGCTACGATGACTCTTGGGCATTCAAGAACATCCTCTACGGAAGCAACTTCACATTTACTGCAGGTTGGAAAGTCTTCGATGAAAATGGCGCAATCTGGAACTAATCTACTCCAGTTAAGCCATTTGTTTTCAACTTTGTCGACAGTGCTTATGACTTCAATGGTCCACTCACCCAGCCTTAACCACCAACCCCCATGACCTATGCGCTCTAAACTGGACTCTTCAACCTGACATAAAACAGGACCGTTTTCACTCCTTCCAACTACACACTCACCACTATGAATGCCGTCTCTGGCTTCTAGAATATGGCGAATAATGGAACCTAAATTGATGGATTTGTTGGTCAAGTTGCCACTATTCAAACGGCCATTGTCAACAACCAAACCTTCTTGCTTTGGGAAGTTCAGACAAACATTCAAGGCGATTTGTTAGACGGAGAGTACCAAAACTTGACAGCTCAGACTTGGTTCACTGCTAACTGGAACAAAACATTGTACAACTTTGTTTGCACAACCAACATCCTCTACGATGATGAAACCTACAATACGACCACCGATTCAGTCTACAACATCTTCGCTTCACAGCAAGACTTGAACGCTGTAAATGCCAGTGATAGCAACAACACTATCTTCGGCAACAGCACTTAATTGTATGGCAGCAGCAACACATCTCAAAACACCACCTTAATGATTGGTGAGGTTGCTGGCGCTAATCTTTGGTATGTCTCATCAGTCAGATGCTCAGGTGCTCGTCTCCTCTCTTCATTTGATCCCGCACTTCCCTCTGTCAACATGAATGATACTTTCACTTTCACAACTGGTGTTATCCTCTCTGTAAACGTTTTAAACGATGATGAAGAAGAAGAATCAATCGTTCTTTTCCAGTCAGATCCTCTCAAAAAGCCCGTTTCCTATAAAGTCGGTAACCCTACACCCATTTAGGCCGATGCTCCTAACGCCTTTGTTGCCTGGTAGAGAAACCAAACTGCCCAGGCTGGTAGATTCGACTTCCAAGCTGGTGCACCTCAACAGTACACCATCAACTAGTGGAACACTAGAAACACCACTATTAGTTCTGGCCTCGTTGCTTCCTTGAGCATTGCTAAAGTTCCACAGGGCCTTGGTGTCTTTTGGAATGTTCAGAGCAACTACAATGTTTCTGCTCCAATTGGTTCCCAGATCAACACTTGGTTCTCTCCAATTGGATGGTTGTTCAGCAACAGCACCAACACTACTGTCCAATAGCCCTTCGTGCACTTCCAATGCATTAATGTTGTTGGCGGTACTGCAGCTGCTCCAATACACACCTTCACTTACAACATCACTAACGGCACTGTTAACTTAAGCCGTAATGTCACTAATTTGGCTAACCACACCTTAAATCACACCTCATTGAACACCACTAATGTTTCTGGAATATGGCTCTAAGGTTTTGGACAGGCTGCTGTCGCAACAAACGGTGCCTTCAGCGCATCCTGCAGTGGAGCTTTTATTTTTAGCCAACAGCAAAACAATGTCTTCAACTAATTGAAGTATGGTGCTGAATTTGCGTTCACTGCTGGAACTAAGCAGTTTGCATCAACTGCCTTGACAGCGGCTCCCAGGTTGCAATCAGTTGCCTAAACAACTCCCTTCAGCTTCTTGATGGTTGACCAAGTTTTTGATGGTCCTTAACAAGCACCATACTTCCTCACCGAAAGCCAAATTGTTCAAGATCCAACTATCTTCTACACTTAGCTAAGAATGAATAGCACTGGAAGATTCGACTATCACCCAAGCTTCTTAAACGGCACTAACTACACGCTCGCCAACTACTCATCAAATATTGGTTACGGAGCTAATATTGCCCTCAATATTTTCAAGTTAGGACCCAACTTCGTTCTTGGTTGGAACATTCGTTTGGACTACAATGAACTAGCTCCTGGCTTCAGCTAACAATTGTTCTTCTCCCCTCAATGGGCCTTTGGCAATACCACTTCAAACACCACTAATACCACAGCACCACAACAATGGATCAACTTTGCTTGCATCAACAACATTGGTGCAAACGGAGTAAACACATGGGTTGCCCAATAGTTTAATGGCACTAAGGATATTAACAACATCTAGTCAACAGTAAATGGTGACATTTGGCCAAATACTACTAATACTACTATGGATAGATCCATTACCTGGTTGAACTTCAACATGACAAACCAGTCTGATATTCAAAGTGGTTTTAGATCAAGCTCCTGCTAAGGTCTTAGAAACCTCGGGGTGAACTCTACTCTCAAAAAGCTCAACTACAATGATACTATCCAATTCAAGGCAGGTTACAAGGTTTACAATGGATCACAGATTGTTGCTCAGTCTCGCCTTCAGCAGACTTTGACTTACAGACTCGTTGATATTGCTTTCGATGGCGCTTTCCCTGATCCAATCATAAACCTTTAGAATGCAACTAATCCATTTGATCTTTTCTTGCAGAGCGCTGGCCGAACTCCTGCCTTCAAAGGTACTCCCAAAAATTACACTGTTGAGCCATTCTCCATTGGTAAAGGATACGGTTTAGTCGCTGCCTTAAATCTCGTCAAGCTCCCAACTGGCTACACTCTTTTGTGGAATGTCCAAGCTTAAACCGCAGATGTTTGGGATTACGAAACTACTCTTCAGACTTTCTTCTCACCAAACTGGTATACCACTTTAGCTCCACCTGCATCAGGTTTAAATGACACTAGACTTACTCAGACTCTTAACATCGTTTGCGAAAATAGAGTTGATTTGACATGGATCAGTAATTTTGAACCTGAAAGTAATTCTACTGACAACTCTACCGATAATGGTAACTCAACTGATAACTCCTCAGCTCCAGTTGCGAACATTAGAAGCGCCTTTAACATCAAAGGTGATTAAAGAAAGAAACCTGCAGCCGCAAGTCAATTCGCAAGCAGAGCTAACAGAGCAATGAAGAAAGCTCATAGCCTGAGACTTTTGTAGGATGACAGCTCTACTGACAACTCCACCTCCAACATCACCGTCTGTGATGAGGATGATTAATACTGTGATTAATATGATATTATTGAAGACAACGCATGCACTCCTTGGGATGGCTATTGCACAACAACTTGTAAAGATGATAACAGCTGCGAAGAATTTGATTATGATATGTTAGAAGCGTCAGGTTACGAAGTCACGAACAACTGGAGGTACTACACAACCTTTGGTACAAGGAACATCTCAGACCCAGTTCAAAATATTAACCAAACTTTAATGAACACTACCAACATCACTACAAATCTTACCGGAATTTGGATTAGAGGATTAGACACAGATCCAGTGATTTGGCAGTATGACTACATGGACTACTACAACTAGTACTACAACGCTAATCTCACTGCCAACATGTGGACTACTGGTTGCATTGGTTCAAGAAACCTTAACAACTCTGACTCCAGACTAAGAGAAATTAAGTACAACGACACCATTTCTTTCCAGGCTGGTTACAAGGTCTTTGATAGGGATGGTGACATCATCGTCTAGTCTGACGGCATGCGTGTATTCAATTACACTGCTGTTGATGTTGCTTTTATCAACAACCCCCAGTTCAAGGATTCTGCGCAACCCAACGCCTCTGATGCCTTCATCTAATTCAACGAAACTTATCTCAACTTTGCCGGTAAATTCGACTTTGTTAAGAGCAGGCCAAGACTATACAATATCACTTTGTTCTACCCTGAGGTCGAATTCGGTTCAACTTTCTCAATTACTTTCGTTAAGATCTTAAACAATGGATTTGTTCTTAACTGGAACACTTAAATCAACAGTAAGATTGCCCCAATCGATGGATCTAGCTCCCAAGCTTGGTTCGGACCTAACTGGGACCCCGTCAATCCTAACAAAACTATTAACTTCATTTGCGAGCAGTACTATTACGCCAACTACTCTTACGTAAATTAAAACAATTATACCACCGATATTCTTGGTGACTCTAACACCTACACTCTTGTTTTGAATGCCACAACCGCTATGTCTAACAATGTTGAAGACGACTCCAACTTTGCTGATGAAGGCACACCTGAGAATACTCCAATCTCTGTTGGTCTCAAGTCTGTTTTAGCGCAGGGACCTGATGCAAATGGCTTCTACGCTTCTGCTTGCACTGGTTACAGACTTCTTTCTGTAAACGACACTCAACTCAGAACGCTTAAGTACAACGACTCTTTCCCCTTCGTTGCTGGTCACAAGATCTTCGATCAAGGTATTGTTGTCCATCAGTCAATGCCAGTTAACTTCAACTATACCATTGCTGACACTGCTGTTTGGAACTACTCATTCCCTATTATTAACTAGACCAACGCTTCTGACGCAGCACTCTCAATGGTAAACGATTACAGAAGTATCTTCGGTGCAGCTGATTTCTTACAAGGAGCACCAAGATAATACTAGATTGAGTAATTCTCCAACACTACTGGTACTGGTCTTGTTGTCTCAATCACTCTCGTCAAGATCCAAGGACGTGGCTACGCTCTTACTTGGAACTCTCAAGTAAATTATGCTTAACCATGGAATGTCACCGACTTAGGTTCATTCTCATGGTTCTCCGCAGCAGGATGGGACAACCCACCAGTAATTCCTGGCACTTGCAATGCAACAGTAAAGACCAACTGCACTAACGCTACTCTTGCTTACCAACCTCAATTGGTTCACAGTCTTTGCGCTCACTTCAGCTTTGATGGTGAATTCGATGATCTCGAAAACACAACCTAACCAGTGATCACCACTGCTGAATTTGTATTCCCAGGTCCAGATCTCGGTCTTTTCAATATCGGTGACACACTTGATCAAATTTTCGAAGATTAAGATGAAACTGAATTGTATCAATCAATTGGTACTTTCGCATTCGGAGATGGCGCAAATCTTACCAGCTCATCAGGTACTTTCAACACTAAGTGCATGGGTGGCAGACTTCTCTGGTGGAATGAACCAGCCCTTAAGCCACTTACTATCGGTCAGACCTTCTAATTCAAGGCCGGTTATGAATTCTATAACTCGGATGGTATTCAAGCTCAATCAAGCTACGCTCCACAATGGTTCAACTACACTGTCCTTGATACAGCTATTACTACAAACTAATCTGTATACACTTTCAACGCCTCAGCCCAGCCTGTCGCCTTACACCCAGGTAATGTCTGGTAGAACGGCAGCATTCCATTCTGGGGAAATAAGGACTTCTTCGTCCAGAGAGCTCCTCAAAATTACACCATTAACGATTTCAACAACAAGACCGGTTTCGGTGCTACTGCCTCAGTTGCTTACATTAAGTACCCAGAGGGCTACGGTGTTGCATGGACTGTCCAGGCCAACTACTTGTGGAACTCCTACGCCTATCTAAAGAATCAAACCTTCCCTGGTTACGATTATCATGATTAAGACTCAGAATACTTCGATGTCTACGTTGCCCTTTGGTTCTCACCAGATTGGGATGCTAAAAACGGCACAATTAACTTCTACTGCACACAAAACATCTGGCCAGTATCATGGGCTAATGAAACAAACTCCACACCCGTCATCCAAAACGACTGGTAGTATGGTATCTCAAGATCAAACAATAGGAGCGACGACTTGAACACACTCACTCCTCTAGATCTCGAGGTAAACGGCGATTACGAATTCTTCAAGGGAGAAGATATGGTCGTCTATGGTGTCTATCAACAAGGTGTCAATGAAGCTAAGTTCAATGGCACTAACGTTTCCACATCAGCTTGTGTTGGTCACAGACCTCTATGGCAAAATGATTAAGCTCTTAAACAACTTAAGGAGACCCAAACTTGGACTTTCAGAGCTGGTTACAAGATGACTCACCTTGACACTTTCATCGCTCAGTCATTCCCATCTGCAACTAACTTTACTGTCTTGGCAGTTGATACTGCAACCGCAGCAGCAACTTGGATCACTAACTTGACCCAGCCCAACGCCACTGATGCTTTCTAAGTTTACAAAAACATCAGCTCTCAATTGTATGGCGCTTAAGCTGTCTTCTGGGGCAAACCACAAAACTACTCAATTAACTTCTTCAGCAACAAGACCCAGACTGGTGCTACTGCCGCTATCACTCTTGCTAAGTACCCAGATGGCTACGGACTCTTCTGGAGTGTTCAAGTCAACACCAAAGCTAAGCTTCCACCAGGTTTCTCTGCTATGGTTTTCTTCAGTCCTCAATGGTTCGCAAAGAACTCCACTTCACCTGCAAACGGCACTTTCACTCACTTCGTTTGCGACTGGACCCAAGAGCAAGACGATAACGGCAACTGGACCATATTTGACAACGACACCTACGTACTTGGTGGACAATGGAGCGGTTTGGACCTTAACACTCAAATCAACTACAAGTCGGACTTGTTCAACTCTTTCATGGAAATGGAACTTCACGACGATTTCTGGTACCCAGACTTCACATGGCAAGATGTTTATGTTAACGCGAATGCAACAGCTAACAATCAATCAGGCTTCTTGAGCGTTGGTTGCATGGGTAACAGACTTCTTCAAAACTCAGATTTCAACTTCAGAGCATTAAAGTATGGAGACAGCTTTAACTTCGAAGCTGGTTACAAGATCTTCGAGTATGACAATGATATTGTTCTTCAATCTTCAGGACTTCCACAGGCCAACAATACCGGTTTCTTCTATTTCATTGTTGATAGTGCCCTCAACGCCCAAACTTTCGCGAGCATGCCACAGGTCAACGCCACCGCCACCTTCCCTGCTTTCAGATCATTTGTTGAATCTATGATCGGTAAGCAAGAATGGAAGAGCTCAATCCCTGTTAACTTCACTGTTGCACCAATGAACAATGCAACCAATGCTGGTATGACTGCTTCAATCACCCTTGCTAAGACAGCTGATTAGACTTACGCTCTCCTCTGGAATGTCTAACTGAACACAAACAAACGTTTCCTCATTGACACTGACGTTCAACTCTTCTTCTCACCACTTTGGTTTGCTCAGAATACCACAGTTAACGTCACAACCGGAGCCGTCACAACACTTTAAAACAGAAGTGCTGCACCAGCATACACTAACTTCATCTGTGAAATGTATCTTGAAGGCTACAATATGTCCAAAGAGACAAACGGTACAAATACTTCAGTGATCCCTGTTCCTGATTGGGAATACTATCATTCAAGCTCAACTGCTGATCTTAACATGCTTGCAACGGGTGCTTATGATATTTGGAACTACGCCAATGATGAGATGTTCGATGGAATCTGGCAACAAGGTGTTAATCAAACTGAACTTAACGTTACAAACACTACTAAATAGCAATCAATTGGTTGCATGGGTGCCAGAGCCCTCAATAGTTCTGATAAAGCCTTTGTTCCACTCAACTACACTACCGGCTAATTCGCTTTCAGAGCTGGTTTCAAGGTATTCAACTGGACTTTTAATGAAGAATTCCCAATTGTTCAATCAACTCAATCTCCACAAGCCTTCAATGTCACTTTGATGGACACTAGTTTCGTAACTCCCAACGGTGCAGCCTTAATTGGTCTTTCCGCATTCCAGTTCGCCAACATCTCACAACCTGTTGCTGCTGACCTTAAGCCAACCTTCAGATGGTTCGACCAATCGTTCTTCGGTGCTCGTGATTACATCTTCGCTGCTCCTCAGAACTACGTCATTAACCCAATGAGCAACTACACCAGAGTCGGTGCTGTTGCCTCAACTTAACTTGTCAAGATGTTGGATGGATGGGCTCTTGCTTACTCTGTTTCCGTCAACACTCAGGATCCAATTGTTGCCGGTCAATCCATTGAAATGTGGTTCACACCTCAATGGAACAGGGGTAACAACGCCACTGCACCAGCTAAGGATGTCAATTTGTTCTGTTTCTTCTCCAACGATACACAGGAGGACAACACTACTGAAACCTACAATTTTACTGAAAAATATGTAGCAAATTATGATTTCAACTCACAAACTTAAGCGCCATTTGAAATAACTTATGATGCTGATTACACAAGAAACGATGTAATTCAGTTTGTAACTCAGACTTCAGTCCTTGTCGCTAACGCAACTAATGCCACTAACACTACAGCAGCTAAACCCGCTACATTCTGGTAACAGACTTCTTGCACTGGTATTAGATACTTGCAGTACCCAGATAACGCATTCTAGCCAATGAATATCGGAAACAATTTCACGTTCAAGGCTGGATACAAGCTCTTCAACAACTCCTTTATCCAAACTCAATCATTCCAATCTTCTGCAACAATCCCAAGAGTTATCCTTACTGATACCACTGCAAACGCTCCAGTGGCTAATTTCACTAGACAGCCAAACGCATCTGAGCCATTTGTGAAATACTCACTTCCTATGCTTCAATCATACTTCGGTTCAATTGATTACAAAGTCGGCTAGTAAGGCCTCGTAAACACAACAATCAACGGCTTCAGCAACAAGACTGGATACGGTATGACTGCAATTGTCTCATTGTCCAAGTCAATTGGTCTCTACTAGTTCAACTGGAATGTCTAGGTTAACTACCTTACTCCTTTGACTGAAAACATGTACAGTCAAATTTGGTTCGCACCCAACTTTGCTCTCAATGATCAAAGAAACACCACCGGTAACTTCACTTGGTTGAACTACATCTGCGAGCAATCTTTCTGGACAGATTATGACAATACCACTGTTGAAGAGCCAGCCTACACAACTAAACTTTACAGTGGCCCAGCTGATCTTAACATGCCAAGTGAAGACTTCTACGGCACTTATGAAAATTCCAATTATGAAGATGAGACCAACGAAGACTTACCATGGAGCTCAACTTGGTTCAATGTCAACCAATCTATCGCTATTAACGGAACAAATGCAACCAACAAATCAGCTGCTACACCAACAGTTTATTCTTCAGGCTGTCAAGGAGGAAGATTAGTTGGAAGAGGTTATGATGGTGGATACAGAGATTTGCTATTGAACACCAACGTTGCTTACAGAGCCGGTTTCAAGTTCTGGAATAATACTCAAATCCTTGCACAATCATGGGCCACTCCTTTCGCATTCAACTTCACTTTGACTGACACTGTTCTCTTCGCTAACAACACCACACCACAACCCGTTGTTGTTGATGCTTGGACTGCTTACTTCCCTCTGCTCAACGCAACTAAAGGAAACCCATGTTTCAATGAATCTAACCCATGCCCTGCTACCCCAACTTCAAATGTTACTTAGAACGCCACGAAAGGTGCCACTTTCTTCTACCAGAAGGCTGCTCCTTAATATTACACCGTTCAAAACTTCAGCTCCGTCACTGGCTACGGTCACGGCGTTGCTATTTCTTTAGTTAAGTACTAGTCAGGTTACGGTTTGGTTTGGAACTCACAGACCAACACCAACAAACCAGTTGTTAACGGCACAGTTTACCAGAGTTGGTTCTCACCAGTTTGGGGTGCAAATAACACTCTTGTCCATTACGTTTGCCAGAACGATAGAAGAGTTGCAGTTACCAATGTCACCAACTCCACCGGTGCTGTCATCAACTCAACCGCAGCCATCACTAACAGCTGGTCAAACTCAATTGGAAGCGTAAATTACACCCTTACATACCTCGTTGCATTCCAACAAGCCAACTATTGGACATACGAAGGCATGCAATTCAACGACACTTGGATGCAAGGAGTTAATCAATCCAACGTCTCTGACACAACCAAGAATTTCACTACTGGCTGCCAGGGTGCTAGACCATTGTACTTCAATTACACTAGACTTATGACCATCAAGTACAACGACACCATTCAGTTCGCTGCTGGTTTCGCTTTGTTCCAGCGTAACGCTACTGACTTGTAAGATGGAAATTGGGCTGTTACCCAATCATGGCCCAACGCACCTTTCTTCAGCTATAAAGTGGCTGACACCGTTGTCAAGGATGGTGTTGACTCTTGTGATCTTCTCGATGAAGAAGGCAACTGCCTCGCCGTCGAATTCACAGAGGAAGAGACAACTCACAGTATTGATTCAACTTTCGATGAAGGTCTCCAGAACACTGGTTCCTTCAGATTGTGAGCACGCTGCCTTTAAATTATGAACTAATTCTAATTCTGAGTAATAAAACTCATTCCCTAT
>Ga0138273_1066778_pt1 | contig 11098 bp, 1 predicted proteins | sample C_130709_M_mt_FD_106919 | JGI IMG/M metagenome (GOLD analysis project Ga0138273, IMG submission 106919) | Freshwater microbial communities from Lake Croche, Canada - C_130709_M_mt (Metagenome Metatranscriptome) | ecosystem: Environmental > Aquatic > Freshwater > Lake | place: Canada: Quebec... | reverse complement strand
GTCGGACCGGTGAAGGACGAGGAGTTTGACGACACGGCGACGCGTTTGACGGACCACCCGACTGTCCTTCTCAACGTTTTTGTACGAATCCCCGACCAGCGTCATCAATAATATGGCGTTGTCGGAGCGTCACCGGTGGTGCGCGAGTAAAATTGTCGAGGCATTCAAGCCGGAGATCACCAACGATGCCGTGCAAGCCTTTATCCGCAATGAAAAGAATTTGACGGCGTTTTCGCTGTTTTTCCGTGGCGAGTCGTCCGGGCGGTTGTTCGTGTTTTACCAACCCGAGGGCACGTTCAATGGCGAGGGCGAGCCGCCGAAAATCCTCAGCCTGTCGGACGGTAACGCGGGGTTGATGACGAACAAGTGCTGCTACTTTGTGCGCAACGTGCCCGCGGGTGCGGCCTTGGACATCAGCAAGAGCGGCGACACCGACCTGCTGTTTGGGGAGCTGGGCGACTCTGCGTTGGCCACGATCGAGGCGATTTTGAGCCAAACGTACCGCCCGATGCTCAGCACGTACGACAACTGGGGCAAGGTGGACGACGAGCAGAAGAACGACTTCATCACGGAGATCGGGTCGTTCATCACGAACATCAACGAGGCGTTGTCGAGCTTCGAGCAAGGCTTGGAATTGGACGCCCCCGACGCCAAGCTGTACAAGTCCATCGAGGTGAAGTCCCACCGCACGCAGATCAACACGGAAGCGGCGGACCACTTCGAGCAGCTGTTGAACACGTGGTGCACGCAGATTGAGCGGTACTTAGACCAACCGAGCACCGCCGACGGCGAGGACGTGGGTCCCCGCGGCGAGCTCGAGTACTGGCGCGGCCGCATGCAGAAATTGACGTCAATCACGGAGCAGCTGAAGCGCCCGGATTGCAAGAACGTCATCGCCGTGCTCAGCACGTTGACCAAGAACACTGCCGACATTTCGAAGCAGAACGTGGTCACGTTGCTTCGCCGGTGGAAGCAGATCGACGTGAACATCACGGAGAGCGCCAACGAGGCCAAGGACAACGTCAAGTACTTGTACACGTTGGAACGTTTCATCGACCCCTTGTACACGGGCAACGCGGAGACCATCATCGACACGCTCCCGGCGTTGATGAACTCGATCAAGATGATCCACACGATTGCGCGGTACTACAACACGTCGGAACGCATGACGGCGTTGTTCGCGAAGATCACGGAGCAGATGATCGCCAACTGCAAGCGCCACATCCTCGGGGACGAGAACGTGGACTACCTGTGGGACAGCGACCCGCAGGAGCTGGTGCGCAAGCTCGAGGGGTGCTTGAAGCTCAACGAGGCGTACGAGGAGCAGTACAAGATCACCAAGGCGAAGTTGGACCAGAACCAGAAGGGCAAGCGGTTCGACTTTGACGAGATGCAAATCTTCGGCAAGTTCAAGCTGTTCTGCCGCCGTGTGATCAAGCTCATCGACATGTTCAGCACGATTGACCAGTTCAACTCGCTGTCGAAGAACAAGCTGGAAGGCATGGAGCGCTTGATCGAGCAGTTCCACCAGATCGTGAAGGAGTTCCGGCTCAAGCGTCACGACCTGCTGGACTACCACAACAACAAGTTCGACCGTGATTACGTCGAGTTCAACGTGAAGATCACGGACTTGGAGTCGGCGTTGCAGCAGTTCATCAACCAGAGCTTTGAGAACATCACGTCGATCGAGCACTCGCTCCAGTTGCTGCGCAAGTTCCAGAGCATCCTGCAGCGCGAAAGCTTGAAGAGCGACTTGGACTCGAAGCTCAACATCATCTTCCAGAACTACGGCCAGGAGCTGGAGGTGGTGCAGCAGCTGTACGAGAAGGACAAGCACGACCCGCCGATCCCGCGCAACCTGCCCCCGGTCGCCGGCAACATCACGTGGTCGCGCCACTTGCTCAAGCGCATCGAGGAGCCCATGAAGCAGTTCGAGTCGAACCAGAACGTGCTCGCGGGCAAGGACGCCAAGCGCATCATCAAGATGTACAACAAGGTCGCCAAGACGTTGGTGGCGTTTGAGTACCTGTGGTACCAGGCGTGGGTGCAGTCCATCGACCAGGCCAAGGCCGGCTTGCAGGCCACGCTCATCATCCGCCACCCGGACGACGGCAAGCTGTACGTCAACTTCGACCAGGAGATTTTGCAGCTCATCCGCGAGAGCAAGTGCTTGGACCGCATGGGGGTGGACGTGCCGGACGGCGCACGCATCGTGCTGTTCCAGGAGGACAAGTTCAAGAACTACCACAACGAGCTGCACTGGGCGTTGAGCGAGTACGATAAGATCGTCTCCAAGGTCATCCCTGTCACGGCCATGGTGCTGCGCCCGCACTTCCGTGACATGGAGTACAAGCTGCGTCCGGGCATGATCACCCTCACCTGGACGTCGATGAACATCGACGCGTACAAGGCCCACATCCAAGCCGGCCTGCGCAAGTTGGAGGAGCTCGTGGTGAACATCAACGACATCATCGAGAACCGTATTGAGAAGAACCTCAAGATCGTCTCGAAGACGTTGCTCGTCGACCTGCCGGAGAACCAAGCGTTCACGGTGGAGGAGTTCGTCAAGATGCAGGAGAAGCACATCGCCCGGCAGTCCACCGTGCTGCAAGGGAAGAACCTGGAGATTGAGTTCGCCGTGAAGGACCTGATCAAGACCATCGCGTCGTACAAGCTGGAGGTGCACGTGGAGGAGGTGTCGGACGAGGACATCAACAAGCTCAAGAAGCACTACAACCACTTCATGTACCAGGCGCTGCTGCACTGCGCGAAGAACTCGATGAACGCGCTGAAGAAGCGCATCGGCACCAAGATCATGTCGTCCGAGGAACAGGCGAAGGCGGCGGAGAAGGACAAGGGCAAGGGCAAGAAGGCAGGCGTGCCGCAGCCGTTCTTCGAGGTGGAGATCCACTTGGAGGCGCCGCACGTGGCCCTCCACCCGAACCTCGACGACATCCAGCAGTGCATCAACCTGTCGGCGTTGGCCATCTTGCGGTGCTTCAAGCAGATCAAGGACTGGCCCGAGGCCGACGGCACGCGCAACAAGGCGTTTTTCGACCGGATCACCAAGGACATTGAGATTGTGCGCGTGGCGCTGCTCTTGACCGGGTGCATCCAAGGCGTGCGCAACTCTGTGCAAGAGTACCTCGACTCCTTCGCCAGGTACGACTGGATCTGGCAAGAGGACAAGGAGGCGAGCTACGCGGCTTTCATGAAGACGAACCCGAACCTGGACGATTTCGACCGCAAGTTGCGGTCATTCGGCGACGTCGACCGCGAGATCGAGCACATCCCCGACACGATGTCGTTGGGTGCGCTCATTCTGCGCACGACGTCGATCAAGTCGCAGTTGCGTTCCGAATGCGCCCGTTGGAGCATCAAGTTCTCCGACAACTTGCACGCGCAGAGCAAGCAGAAGCTGGAGCAACTGACGGAGTTCATCCGCATGACGACCGGCAAGGTGCAGCGCGAGGTGTCCGACCTCGACTCGCTGCGCTTCATGATGCGCCTCCTCGTCGACGTCCGCGAGCGCGAGTCGTCCATGGAGATGGAGATCAACCCGATCATGGACATGTACCGCATGCTCGAGTCCTACCTCCCCGCGGGCTTCATGGACAAGGACGAGATCGACAAGAAGACGGTGCTGCGCGCGAACTGGAAGCGCCTGCTGAAGCAAGCCGAGGCGCGGACGGAGGACCTGTCGAAGAAGCAGACGGGCTTCAAGCGCCGCCTGCTGAAGGACATCAAGGAGTTCAAGGCGGACGTGGCGCACTTCCGCGACGACTTCTTGCGCAACGGCCCGATGGTCGACGGCATCCACCCCAACGACGCCGTGGACCGCTTGAGCCGGTTCAAGGAGGAGTTCAAGATCCGCCAACGCAAGATGGACTCGTACCGCGGCGGCGAGGAGCTCTTCGCGTTGCCGTTGACGGACTACCCGGAGCTCGCGCAGACGGAGAAGGAACTCAAGCTCGCCGACCAGCTCTTCGGCCTGTACGTGGACGTGCTGGGCACGATCAACGACTGGAAGAACGTGCTGTGGTCCGACATCGTCAAGAACATTGGCGACATGAACGAGAAGGTCGAGGCCTTCTCCAATCGCTGCAAGAAGCTTCCGGCGCGCCTCCGCGAGTACAACGCCTTCAAGGCGTTGCGCACGACCGTCGAGGACTTCCAAACGATCCTACCGCTGCTCCAAGAGTTCACCAAGGAGAGCATCCGCGACCGCCACTGGGAGGAGGTGATGGCGATCACCAAGTCCGAGTTCGACTTCGCCGGTCCGGAGTTCCGCCTGCAGTCGCTGCTCGACATCAACATGGTCGCGAAGCGCGACGAGATTGAGGAGGTGACGGACGGTGCCGACAAGCAGCTGAAGATCGAGAAGGGCCTCGAGGACATCGAGGCACGCTGGAAGGTGGCCATGTACCAGTTCCGCGAGTGGAAGGGCCGCAACGTGCAGATCTTGCAGGCCACGGCCGGCACCATGGAAGAGCTCGAGGAGGCGCAGATGAACTTGCAAGCCATGCTCACGATGCGCCACGTGACCCCGTTCCGCGAGCGCGCGCAAGAGATGCTGCAGTCGCTGTCGGAGACGTCGGACACGTTGGAACGTTGGGTCAAGGTGCAGATGATGTGGTGCTCCCTCGAGTCCGTGTTCACCGGCGGCGACATCGCCAAGCAGATGCCGATGGAGGCGAAGAAGTTCGCCAAGGTGGACAAGGAATGGTCGAAGGTGATGGCCAAGGCGTACGAGACGCAGCTGGTGGTCGAGGCGTCCGCCAACGAGGTCCTCCGCGCGGCGCTGCCGGTCATGTACAGCGAACTCGAGAAGTGCCAGAAGTCGCTGGAAGGCTACTTGGAGCAGAAGCGCAACAAGTTCCCGCGCTTCTACTTCGTGTCCAACCCGGGCTTGCTGATCATTTTGTCGCAGGGCTCGGACCCGCTGTCGATGAACGAACACTACGAGAAGGTCTTCGACGCCATCTCGTTCGTCGAGCACAACAAGAAGGACAAGACCATTATCGAGAAAATGCACGGCGACGGTGGCACTGGCCACGAGGTGATTCCCTTCTCCACGCCGGTGCGCGCCGTGGGCAACATCGAGGACTGGCTGTGCGAGCTGCAGAAGAAGATGCAGCTGACGATGAAGGACCTCGCGCGCAGCTGCGCGGCGGACATGCTCCCCGTGCAGAACGACGTGACCCAGCTGCGTGGCTTCGTCGACAACTACATCGCGCAGTTTGCGTTGCTGGGCATCCAGATGCTGTGGACGAAGGACCAGCAAGAGGCGCTCGAGCAGATGCGCACGAAGAAGAACTCGATGAAGGATTGCAACCAACGGCAGAACGACTTCCTCAAGGAGATGTCTTCGTGGTGCTTGCAAGACCTCGGCTCGGCGGTGAACCGCCGCAAGATCGAGACGCTCGTGACGATCCACGTGCACGCGCGTGACGTGACCAACGAGCTCACGGCGTTGGCGCGTAACAAGCGCATCCAAGACTCGAACGACTTCGAGTGGCTGAAGCAAGCGCGTTTCTACTGGAAGGGCCAGGGCTCGGACGACATCTCGCCCGACGGCGCGTGCGTGGTGTCGATCACGGACGTGGACTTCGACTACCAGTACGAGTACCTCGGCGCCAAGGAGCGCCTCGTGGTGACGCCGCTGACGGATCGCGCGTACATCACGTTGGCGCAGGCGCTGGGCATGTTCTTCGGTGGCGCGCCGGCCGGCCCCGCCGGTACCGGCAAGACCGAGACGGTGAAAGATCTCGGCCGCTCCCTCGGTATCTTCGTCGTGGTGACCAACTGCACGGACCAGCAGTCGTACCTCGATTGCGCCAAGATCTTCAAGGGCCTGTGCATGGGCGGCCTGTGGGGGTGCTTCGACGAGTTCAACCGCATCCGTTTGCCCGTGCTGTCCGTCGTGGCGCAGCAGGTGCTCTCCGTCCTCAACGCCAAGAAGAGCGGCGTGTCGCAGTTCCAGTTCCCCGGCGACCCGCAGAACGTGACCCTCATCCCGTGCTGCGGGTTCTTCATCACGATGAACCCCGGGTACGCCGGCCGCCAGGAGCTGCCGGAGAACTTGAAGGCGCTCTTCCGTGGCCTCGCGATGATGGTCCCCGATTTCCAGATCATCATGAAGGTGAAGCTGTGCTCGGTGGGTTACGAGCAGTTCGACATGCTGTCGCAGAAGTTCTTCGTGCTCTACAACACGTCCAAGGAGCAGCTGTCGGCGCAGAAGCACTACGACTGGGGTCTCCGCAACATTCTGGCCGTGCTGCGCACGGCCGGGCAGACGAAGCGCGACAACTTGAACGCCCCGGAGGCCTTTTTGCTGTACCGCACGCTGCGCGAGATGAACCTGTCGAAGATGGTGGCGCAGGACGTGCCCCTCTTCCTCTCGCTGCTGGCCGACTTGTTCCCGTACCTCGCGCCCCCGGCCAAGGCCGAGTACCCCGCGCTCGAGGAGACGTTGAAGAAGAACGTGGAAATGAACCGGTTGGTGTACCACCCCACGTGGGTGGGCAAGGTGCTGCAGCTGTACGACACCATCCTCGTGCGCCACGGCATCATGCTTGTCGGCCCCACGGGCGGCGGCAAGACGCAAATCTTCAAGAACTTGCGTCTGTCGCTCGACACCATCACGGGCACGCAGCACAAGGACACGCGGTTCAACCCCAAGGCCATCCGCGCGCAAGAAATGTACGGCGAAATCGACCCGCTGTCCGGGGAGTGGACGACGGGCGTGTTCGCCGCGATGTGGGCCAAGTACTGCCAACGGTCCAACGCGTTCAACACGTGGATCATCGCCGACGGCCCCGTGGACGCCATTTGGATCGAGGACTTGAACACTGTGTTGGACGACAACAAGATCCTCACGCTCGCCAACGGCGACCGCATGCCGATGACGCCCAACGTGAAGATGATGTTCGAGGTCGAGACGCTGGTGAACGCGTCGCCCGCGACGGTGTCCCGCGCCGGCATCATCTACGTGTCCGACACGGACCTCGACTGGTCGCCGACCGTCGAGGGCTGGATCCGCCGCCAACCGGCCAACCAGCAGACGCTGCTCCGCAACCTGTTCGTCAAGTACATGGGCGAGTCGACGCCCGTGTACCCGGGCCACGCGATCGATTTCCTCAACCGCAACACGGCGCAAGTGATGAGCATCTCCCGCGTGGGCATGACGTCCGCCCTGTGCGACCTGTTCATCGGGCTCACGCAGGGCAAGGGCGCGTTGGACATCAACGTCGACATGGACGTGCGCGTGGAGAAGCTGTACCTGTACTGCCTCGCGTGGACCGTCGGCGGCCTACTGGAGGCCGACGGACGCGTCTAGTTCGACGAGTTCCTCCGCAGCATCGACAAGAACGGCGGGATGATGCCCAAGGTGGGCGAAGGCGAGACGATTTACGAGTACTTCGTGTCGCCGGACACGGCGGACTGGATGCTGTGGCGCCCGCCCAAGTGGAACTACCCCGCGGGCCAGGAGAAGCTCGACTTCTCCAACTTGCTCGTGCCGACGATGGACTCGACGCGTGCGTGCTACAACTGCATGCACATGCACAAGCAGAAGAAGGCCATCTGCATGGTGGGTGGCGAGGGCACGGCGAAGACGTCGACGGCGCTCATGTTTTTCCGCACGTTGGACCCGGCGGAGATGCTCGTCAAGCGTGTCAACTTCTCGTCGGCGACGACGCCGTTCATGTGCCAGTCGACGATCGAGGTGGAGTTGGAGAAGCGCGGTGGCAAGAACTTTGGCCCGCCGGGTGGCAAGGCCATGACCATCTTCATCGACGATATCAGCATGCCCGAGGTGAACACCTGGGGCGACCAGACCACCCTGGAGATGGTGCGCCTCATCGTCGAGTACGGCGGCTTCTGCTTCTTGGACAAGGACAAGCGCGGCGACTTCAAGGTCTGCGAGGACCTGCAGTTCATGGCCGCGATGCAGCACCCCGGCGGTGGCAAGAACGACATCCCCAACCGCCTCAAGCGCAACTTCTTCATCTTCAACATGGTGCTTCCGTCGATCACGTCGATCAACGACATCTACGGCCAGATGTTGCAAGGGCGTTTCCCCAAGGACAAGGTCCCGGCGGAGACGTTGAAGGTCGCCGACGAGTTGACGACGGCGACCATCGCGTTGTGGCGCACGATGAAGGACAAGATGCTCCCGACCCCGGCCAAGTTCCACTACATTTTCAACCTCCGCGAGCTGTCGCGTGTGTTCCAGGGCATCATGCTCACGCCCACGGACACCATCCGCACCGGCGGGTACCGTTGCGAGCAAGGCACGGTGCCGTTCGAGGGCGGCGGCGTCACGTTGCTGCGCATTTGGAAGCACGAGTGCTCCCGCGTGTTCTCCGACAAGCTCACGAACCTCAAGGACAAGGCGGTGTTCGCCGGCTACCTCGAGAACCAGCTCGCGGAGTCGTTCGGCGACGACTTGGCGGACATGACCAAGGAGCCGTTTTACATGGTGAACTTCCTCCGCCCCGACGTGTACGACGAGGAAGGCGTGCTGGTCGAGGACGCGCCGAAGATGTACGAGCCCGGCGGGACCCTGGAGGACGTGCGCCCGGTGGTGCAAGTGTTCTTGGAGAAGTACAACGTGGAGTTCCCGCAGAAGAAGATGGAGTTGGTGCTGTTCAACGACGCGTTGGAGCACCTGCTGCGCATCAACCGCTTGATGGAGATGCCCCGTGGCTCCGGCCTGCTGGTCGGTGTCGGTGGCAGCGGCAAGCAGTCGCTCACCCGCCTGTCGTCGTACATCTCCCGCTCGATGAACTTCCAAATCACGCTGACCAAGCAGTACAACAAGAACTCGTTCCTCGAGGACATGCAAACGTTGTACAAGTCGGCCGGCCACATGCGCAAACCCACCACGTTCCTCTTCACCGAGTCGGAGATCAAGGACGAGGTGTTTTTGGAGTACATCAACAGCGTGCTGCTCACCGGTGAGATCCCCGGTTTGTTCGCCAAGGACGAGATCATGGCCATCACGGCCGACCTGCGCTCGTCGTTCCTCAAGGAGCGGCAGGGCATGGACGAGTCCCAGGACAACCTGAAGCAGTACTTCATCGACAAGGTCCGCGACAACTTGCACCTCATGCTGTGCATGTCGCCGATGAACGCCAAGTTCCCGGTGCGTGCGCGCAAGTTCCCCGGGTTGGTGTCGTGCCCGACGATCGACTGGTTCCTCCCCTGGCCGGCCGACGCGTTGGTGGCGCTGTCCAAGGCGTTCATCCAGAACTTCCACGTGGAGTGCACGCCGGAAGTGAAGCTGGGCTTGATGACGCACATGGGCATGGTGCACTCGATGGTGACGGAGGTCTGCGAGGAGTACTTCGTCAAGATGCGTCGCCGCGTGTACCAGACGCCCAAGTCGTACCTCTCCTTCATCCAGAACTTCACCCAGCTGTACGCGGTTAAGTTGGCGGAGTTGAAGGACAAGGAGGGCCGCGTGAACTTGGGCCTGCAGAAGCTGATCCAGGGTGCGAAGGACGTGGAGGCCATGAAGGTGGTGCTCAAGGAGGAGTCCATCAAGCTGGAGAAGGCGACGGAGGACACGGCGAAGATGCTCGAGTCGCTCGAGGTGTCGTCGGCGGAGGCCAAGCGCGAGGCCGACAAGGTGAACACCATCAAGAACAAGTGCATGGCCGACGCGACACGCATCGGTGCGGAGAAGTCGGCGTGCATGGCCGACTTGGCCAAGGCGCAACCGTTCGTCGACGAGGCAGAGACGGCCATCAAGTCGATCAAGCCGGCGGATATCCAGGAGGTGAAGAAGCTCGGCAACCCCGCCGTGATCATCCAGCTGGTGTTCGACGGCATCTTGCTGCTGTTCAAGCTGCAGATGAACCCGGTCAAGGCCGCGCAGTACGTCGTGGCGAAGCAGGACATCAAGTTCATCGACCCGTCGTTCCGTCCCCACGGTGCCGCGGTCATGAACAAGGCCGACTTCTTGGCGCAAGTGTTCGAGTTCGGCGCGAGCGGGAAGGACCTGATCAACGAGGAGACGATCGAGTTGCTGACGCCGTACGTGGAGCTGGAGGTGTTCACGGCCGCCGTGGCGAAGAACGCGTCCAAGGCCGTGGAGGGCCTGTGCACGTGGGTGCGCGCGATGAAGTTCTACCACGAGGCGTCGAAGATCGTCAAGCCCAAGCTCGAGGCGCTCAGCATCGCCGAGGCCAACTTGGACGCGGCGAACAAGGCGTTGCAGGCCGCGGAGACGCGCTTGGAGGCGTGCCAAGCCCGCCTCAACGAGCTGCAGGTCATGTTCGACGCGCAGATGGCGGACAAGCGCCGCATCGAGGACGGTGCCATGGCCCTCCAACGCAAGTCGCAGATGGCCTCGCAACTCATCGGTGGCCTCGACGGCGAGCGCATCCGGTGGACCGAGGATTGCAACAACTTCTCCGAGATGAAGCGGCGGCTCGTGGGTGACTGCGCCGCGTCGTGCGCCTTCGTGTGCTACTGCGGCCCGTTCAACCAGGAGTTCCGTCGGTACCTGGTGCAGGACAAGTGCGTGCAGGACGCGCTGTCGCGCAGCGTGCCCATCACGAAGGACCTGGACGTGATCTCGTTCATGGTGGACGTGGGCACGATCGCGGACTGGAACATGCAGGGCCTCCCGGCCGACCCGCTGTCGATCCAGAACGGCATCTTGGTGACGCGCAGCAGCCGTTTCGCCCTGATGATCGACCCTCAAGGCCAGGCGTTGGGCTGGATCAAGAACAGGGAGGCGACCAACGTGCCGGCGTTCGGCCAGACGACGTTGACGGACCCGAAGCTGAAGGACAAGCTGGAGAGTTGCATGGGCGACGGCCTGGCGCTCATCATCACGGGCGTGGAGGAGGAGATCGACCCCATGTTCGACCCCGTCTTGGAGAAGCAACTCATCGTCAAGGGCAAGCGCAAGTTCGTCAACGTGTCGGACAAGCTCATGGACTACGACGACAAGTTCATCATGTACTTCATCACGCGTCTGCCCAACCCGGCCTTCTCGCCCGAGTTGCAGGCGAAGACCAACGTGGTCGACTTCACCGTGACGCAGAAGGGCCTCGAGGAGCAGCTGCTCGGCAAGGTGATTGGC
>Ga0138273_1045346_pt1 | contig 11212 bp, 1 predicted proteins | sample C_130709_M_mt_FD_106919 | JGI IMG/M metagenome (GOLD analysis project Ga0138273, IMG submission 106919) | Freshwater microbial communities from Lake Croche, Canada - C_130709_M_mt (Metagenome Metatranscriptome) | ecosystem: Environmental > Aquatic > Freshwater > Lake | place: Canada: Quebec... | reverse complement strand
GCTGATTTTAATTTAAGCATTACAACAACTTTATTTCTCAGCTTACAATGCAAGACCTTAGATTAGAAACTATATCAAGAATCAACTTAATCCGTGTTGCAAAGAAGCCCCACCGCCCTCAGTGTCCAGAAAGCTGGATTCTTGTCTACATTGCACTTGAGAGTGACCATGAAGATGTAGTACCTGTCCGTGCGCGAACGGTACTTATAGCAAGGGCAGTCATAGGGCCCTTGTGCCCCGTACACATCCCTTCTATTCTTCATCTCGTCTTGCTTCAGATTAGCAGACACTAAGAGCACCGGCAGCGGCACAAAGAGCGTCTTGGGCTCCGACTCCACCAGCATTTGCTGGTCCTTCGACCACGCACCACCCTCCAGAAATAGCCCATTGAGATAGCAGCCTTCAGAAGGAGGAGACTTCACGCTCTCCACTCTCTCGTAGTTAGTCACCTCCGTGTGGTACACAATATCATCAAGTGCCCATTTCACCGCATCCTTCTGATGTTTTCTACACACCTCCTGCTTCATCGCAGTGATCATGCCCTGTGGATTGAAAAAGCCAGTGAGCCAGTAGGTGTTGGGACGCCCCGTCAGTAGCCAGGAACGGTCCTGGTCGTCACGCAGAAGTAGCGACGAGAACCATAACCCTAAGGTGGGAAGGATCCACGAGAACTCGTCCCCAGCAACTGTGAACAGCCACATGCGAGGCACCTTAGCATCGAATATAGCATCCAAGCACTGCTGTAGTTGATCCGTCATGACGACCTCCCCATTGATCGCCAGACGAAGCTGCTTCAGCATGAAGCTCACCTTGGATAGCACATTTTGCAGACGTTGAATCTCTTGGTAGAGGAAGATGTTCAGAGGGATAGTGAGGCCGCCAAGTTTGTTTATCTTTACTTTGTACTCTTCCTCAACATAGAACTCCGGGATTCGATTCAAAATCTCCGCCGCTTTCTCTGACACCACATCTTCTCTACTCATTCCCCCGCCAGCTCCTCCTCCGCCTTTAGGCTGAGTCTCTCCTAGTGTGTTGAACAACGCATTGACTTCCTTCACTCGGAAGGTCAAATCTGCATTGGGGTGTAGTCCAAATATCTCGGGAGAGTCGATCTCAGGGAAAGACTTGATGTAGTTATGGTATTGACCGATTTGCTCGAAGTTCTCCACTCGATACACAAAGTTGTCAGGAATTTTAAGAATAGGAGTCTTGGGATTGAAAGAAAATCCCTCCTGGCATGTCGAAGCATTCAGCCACACTTGCGTGTAAGTTTTAAAAAGTCTTCTATCCAATGAGTCAGTGATTTTCCCTCCGTATTGCGCTTCGCAGACCATGTACTGAAAAGTTGGCCACGAAATCGAACCGTTGTATAAATGCTTCTCGAGAAATAGAATGCAAGCTGTCAAATCTCCGTTATTGTATTCGTAAGGAATTCCCCAACCAAGCGATCCGAACTTTCTTCTCTCCTGTACAGTGGAGTGCATAAAGCACAGCGCAAAGAGAAGTTGTCTCCACTGCGAGGCACCTTGATCGACACGCTCCAAGCGATCTTGATCGACGATGATAGTGTACGATCTTAAAATTCCAGCCTTCAAGCCCGCCGGCGGCTCGTTTGTTACCTTGGTCGACATCTGCAGCAAACCGAGCGGAAATGAAGCGTCTGGAAGTGCAGTGATGAAGAGTCGGAAGTTAGAATCCATTCCTTCCTTAAGCTTTTCCAAAAACTCCTCCATCGTCGCCATCAATTCGAGACCTAACTCACAATTTTGTAGCAGTACCCACGTACCATTGGCAGCTCCCGTTTGCATGGCTTTAATCGCCACTGGCTCCTGGCCCTCTCCCATCGAAATCACCGCAGGACTGGGCAACTTGCGCTTTCTTGCCAAACCTTCAATAGACTCTGTGGGGTCCGCTCCAATGGACAGCAAGAAGATGACCGGAGTGACGGAGACCATTCCATCGTAGATCGAATCGATGGTGTCGGTGACGGGCTCAACAAAACGAGGGCCCATTTCTTCAATGTTGCGCACAAACCATTTGCACATCAACATGCAACGATCCATTCGAAGAGCACGAACTAACAGCAGCTTATAGAAAGGGCCAATTACGGGAACATCAGTGATTTTTTGTTCATAGTCTGGAATGTTCATCGCTTCGGGTTCATTATCCTCGTACCAACGCCTCCACATCTCAACGTTCGCTGCCATATCTGTCGGTAAGTTCGCGAAGAACTTCTGCGACTGCGATAACTCTACAACATTGAGCCATGCCTCATTTGAAATCCAGTTAAATGGCTTACGACGAACAGAATCTATATCCAAAGCAGCCCCACCCCTCAAGAAGAGAGTCATGTCGCTCTGCTTTAAGTGACCCGCAGTAATGAGGATCTTCATTGTCATTACGAGAACAAAAGTAAGCTTATCAGCTTCGTAGACACCTCTGTTAATATAGCGATATACATTGTACGTCATCGTTTCTATAATGTTCTGCACGCGTTTACTCGCAAGAGAAGCCTTCTCCGCTTTGTCCATGGAATCCATGAAGTGGTACAAAAATTGAGTCAGCGATGTTTGATACATGCAGTTCACGCCACTCATCTCAACGATAGCGAAATATAGTACTGAGCCTCGAGTAGCCACTGGACGGAACTGTTCTCTCTTCTCAGCAATGCTAGTTTTTGTGTCCGCAGCCGCACTGAGTTTTTGGTTGACTTCGGCAGCTTTTGCTTTCGTGTTTGCAAGGACTCCAATGAGTTCCTCATCCTCCAAAAGATTACCAGTATTTGAAGTCAAACGCTCTAGAAGAGACGCATCAAGAGCCATGAGCGCCTTAGTATTTGAATTCACCTCCTCCAGTACACCATTGAGTTGGTCTTCGAGTGCCTTCTGCTCCTTTCCAATAACTTTGCCGAGCAACTGCTCCTCTAAACCCTTCTGAGTAACAGTAAAATCTACCACATTCGTCTTCGCTTGAAGCTCGGGAGAGAAACTTGGGTTAGGCAATCTAGTGATAAAATACATCATGAACTTGTCGTCATAATCCATTAGTTTGTCCGAAACGTTAACGAATTTCCTTTTCCCTTTGATTATGTGCTGCTTCTCGAGAACTGGATCAAACATAGGATCTATTTCCTCCTCAACTCCGGTGATAATCAATGCTAAGCCATCCGACATGCAGGCCTCTAATTTATCCTTCAGCTTCGTGTCGGTTAGTGTTGTTTGACCCCACAGTGGAACATTGGATGCCTCCTTATTTTTGATCCAACTCAAAGCTTGTCCCTGGGGATCTATCATGAGGGCGAATCTACTCGATCTCGTAACAAGGATGCCGTTCTGAATAGATAGTGGATCCGCAGGCAAACCTTGCATGTTCCAGTCACCAATTGTACCGATATCCACCATGAATGCAATAATTTCAAGTCCCACTGTGATAGGAACGCCTCGTAACTGACAATCGGAAACACATTTATCTTCCACGAGATATCGCCGGAATTCTTGATTGAATGGCCCCGTATAGCACACAAATGCACAGGCGGCAGCGCAATCTCCCACAAGACGTCTCTTCAAATCTGAAAAGTTATTCGAGTCTTCCGTCCAACGGATCCTTTCGCCAGCTAGACCACCAATAAGTTGGGAAGCCATTACCATTTTGCGTTGCAGAGCCATAGCTCCATCCTCAATTCTTCGCTTTTCTGCCATTTGAGTATCGAACATTGCTTGAAGTTCATTCAACCGCGCCTGACAAGCTTGCAGACGTGACTCGGCCGCGGCAAGAGCTTTGTTGGCAGCTTCCAAGTTCGACTCAGCTATGCTCAACGCCTCTAGCTTAGGCTTAACGATTTTGGAGGCTTCGTGATAAAATTTCATAGCTCGAACCCATGTGCAGAGACCCTCGGCGGCCTTCGAAGCATTCTTAGCCACTGCAGATGTGAAGTTTTCCAAATCGATGTAGCAAGTGAGAAGCTCGATAGTCTCTTCATTGATAAGATCTTTCCCGCTATTTCCGAACTCAATCACTTGATTGAGAAAATCTGCTTTGTTCATGACGGCAACTCCATGAGGGCGGAAAGATGGTTCAAAGAATTTGATTTCCTGCTTGGCGACCACTAAAGTTGTGGCTTTTACCTGATTTAGTGGTAGCTTGAACAGCAGTAGAATTCCATCGAAGACAAGTTGAATAATGGTGGCTGGATTGGCGAACTTTTTCACTTCTCCAATATCTGCTGGTTTGATGGAGCGAATGGCAGTTTCAGCTTCATCGACGAAAGGTTGCGCCTTCGCCAAGTCTGCCATACAAGCCGACTTTTCTGCGCCGATTCTGGTTGCATCCGCCACACATTTGTTTTTAATAGTGCCCACTTTGTCACTCTCTCTCTTCGCCTCTGCAGAAGAAATTTCGAGAGACGCAAGCATCTTATTTGTCTCCACCGTCGCCACTTCTAACTTGATTTGCTCCTCCGCCAGGACCTTCTTCATGTCCTCCACATCTTGGGCACCTTGAATGAGTTTCTGTAGACCAAGGTTAACACGCCCCTCTTTCACTTTCAATTCTCCTAGTTTAGCTGAATATAAACCAGTAAAGTTCTGAATGAAGGATAGATACGACTTGGGAGTCTGGAAAACTCTCCGGCGCATTTTTACGAAGTATTCATCGCAAACTTCTGTCACCATACTGTGCACCATTCCCATGTGGGTCATTAGTCCATTCTTTACTTCTGGGGTACACTCCACGTGGAAGTTCTGAATAAATGCCTTCGATAGCGCCACAAGGGCATCAGCTGGCCATGGCAAAAACCAATCAATCGTAGGACAAGAAATAATACCGGGGAATTTGCGGGCTCTCACTGGAAACTTTGCATTCATGGGAGACATGCAAATCATGAGGTGTAAGTTATCCCTCACTTTGTCGATGAAATATTGCTTTAAGTTATCTTGAGTGTCATCCATTCCCACGCGTTCTTTCACAAACGAGTTACGTAAATCGGCAGTTATGGCCATGATTTCATCCTTGGCGAACAACCCAGGAATATCTCCAGTTAATAGTACCGAGTTGATATATTCTAGAAACACTTCATCTTTGATTTCCGACTCAGTGAAGAGAAAAGTAGTAGGCTTCCTTAGGTGACCAGCGGACTTATAGAGCGTTTGCATATCTTCAAGGAATGTATTCTTGTTGTACTGCTTCGTTAGAGTAATTTGGAACTGCATCGATCGAGATATGAATGAGGACAGCCGAGTCAAAGATTGCTTACCAGACCCACCCACACCCACCAACAAACCGGATCCACGAGGCATTTCCATCAAACGATTGATACGAAGCAAATGTTCCAGTGCATCATTGAAAAGCACAAGTTCCATCTTTTTGGCTGGATACTCCATGTTGTACTTGTCTAAAAAGGCCACAACCACAGGTCGAACCTCCTCCAATGTGCCTCCTGGTTCATACATCTTTGGCGCCTCTTGAACAAGAATTCCTTCCTCATCAAACACATCTGGTCGAAGGAAATTTACCATGTAGAAACTTTCTTTCGTTTGTGAGGCCATTTCTTGACCGAAAGTTTCAATGAGCTGTGCCTCCATGTACGATGAATAAACAGCTTTATCTTTCAGATTGGTTAACTTGTCACTAAATACTCTAGCACATTCGTGTTTCCATATCCTCATCAAGGTGATACCTCCGCCATTAAAGGGAACAACATTTTGCTCGCAGCGATAGCCACCCGTTCGAATAGTATCAGTGGGTGTCAACATAATACCTTGAAAGACACGGGAAAGTTCTCGCAGATTGAAGATGTAGTGGAACTTGGCTGGTGTTGGCAACATCTTATCTTTCATAGTTCTCCACAGGGAGATCGTCGCCACTGTCAGTTCCTTCACAACCTTCAATGTCTCTTCAGGAAATTTGTTGGTTGGGAATCGTCCCTTAAGCATTTGTCCATAAATATCGTTGATGGAGACAATAGATGGGAGCACCATGTTGAAGATAAAGAAGTTTCGCTTCAGACGATTTGGAATATCGTTCTTACCACCACCGGGATGTTGCATAGCAGCAATATACTGTAAATCCTCACAAACCTTGAAGTCACCTCTCTTATCTTTGTCTAAGAAACAGAATCCGCCGAACTCAACAATTAATCGCACCATTTCAAGTGTTGGTTGATCTCCCCAAGTGTTCACTTCGGGCATACTCAAGTCATCCATAAAAATGGTCATCGCTTTGCCACCAGGTGGTCCAAAGTTTCTTCCACCTCGTTTTTCCAACTCAACTTCGATCGTGGACTGACACATAAATGGGGTTGTTGCGGATGAAAAGTTAACACGCTTCACCAACATTTCAGCGGGATCCAAAGTACGGAAAAACATTAGGGCGGTAGACGTTTTCGCAGTGCCTTCGCCTCCAACCATGCAAACAGCTCTTTTTTGCTTGTGCATATGGGTAAGGTTGTATATTGCTCGAGTACTATCCATAGTTGGCACCAAAAGGTTACTGAAATCGAGCTTTTCTTGTCCTGCAGGATACACCCACACTGGAGGCTTCCATAGAATCCAATTGCCGCTTTCATTGACAAAATATTCATAAATGGTTTCTCCAGGCTCGCACTTTGGCATCATTTGACCGCCTTTATCGATCCCTCTCAACCACTGATCAAACTTGACTCTATTTTCAGATTCCAACAGACCTCCTACCGACCATATTAGACAGTAGAGTAGAATTCGTTCCATTCGAACTTCAGTATCGACGCCAATATCAATGGAACCTTTGCCTTCAGTGAGACCCTTGAAAAGATCGCACAAGGCAGATGTTAAACCAACTCTGGAGCAACTCATAACTTGACTGGTATTTCTCTGCATCCAATCCAAGCAGTGCCCAGGATCCAGTGGATTACTCGCACCCATATATTTGGCGAATAAATTGCGCAGAATTGTTTGCTGAAATGCCGGTTGCTTTCTTATCCATCCTTCAACAGTTGGCGACCAATCAAGATCGGTCTCAGAAACGTAAATGATACCCGCACGAGAGACTGTAGCTGGCGAGGCATTGACTAATGTCTCCACCTCGAACATTATCTTTACATTAGCAGTCATTGGAATCCTGTCCCCATTTGCCAATGTCAAGATCTTATTGTCATCCAATACAGTGTTGAGATCTTCAATCCAAATAGCGTCGACTGGTCCATCTGCAATGATCCAAGTGTTATACGCATTCGCCCGATTGTTGTACTTCGCCCACATGGCAGCGAACACTCCAGTGGTCCACTCTCCGCTCAACGGATCCATTTCACCGTACATTTCTTGAGCTCGGATGGCTTTAGGGTTGAGGCGAACATCTCTGTGCTGCGTACCAGTGGTCGCATCTAAAGAGGCTCGCAAACACTTGAATATTTGAGTCTTGCCACCTCCTGATGGACCTACAAGCATGATTCCATGTCGCACCAGAGTGGTGTCGTACAATTGCAGTACTTTACCCACCCAAGTGGGATGGTAGAAGCTTATTCGTGTCGACAGCAATTTTAAGAGCAGCTTCCAATTGTGGGTACTCAGCTTTTGCAGGCGGAGCCAGATTAGGAAATAGATCTGCCAAAAGGGACAAAAATAGCGGAACATCTTGGGCAACCATTTTTGATAAATTCATTTCTCGTAAAGTTCTGTAAAGTAGAAATGACTCCGGTAGCGTGGGATTATCTCTCTTTGTCTTGCCTCCAGTGCGCAACACCGCTAAAATGTTTCTCAAACCCCAATCGTAGTGTTTCTGTGCCGAAAGCTGTTCCTTACTAGTGTTGTAGAGAACGAAAAACTTCTGCGACAACATTTCGAATTGCTCATAGCCAACTGAACACAGCTTCACCTTCATGATCATTTGGAAGTCGGGAATCATCATAGCAACACCGCGGAAAAGTGCCTTTAGATTCTCAGGTAATTCTTGTCTTCCAGCATAACCAGGATTCATGGTGATAAAAAAGCCACAGCATGCGATTAATGTTACGTTTTGGGGATCACCAGGGAATTGGAACTGTGTTACACCACTCTTCTTGGCATTCAGAATGGATAAGACCTGTTGAGCCACCACTGATAGCACAGGCAGACGAATTCGATTAAACTCATCGAAGCAACCCCAAAGGCCACCCATGCAAAGACCTTTGAAAATCTTAGCACAATCCAAATAGGATTGTTGATCGGTGCAATTTGTGACCACAACAAAAATGCCCAATGATCGACCCAAATCTTTAACTGATTCCGTTTTACCAGTCCCTGCAGGTCCAGCCGGAGCACCACCAAAAAACATGCCCAGAGCCTGAGCCAGAGTGATATAGCATCGATCTGTCAGTGGGGTAACGACCAATCGTTCCTTCGCACCGAGGTACTCATACTGGTAGTTAAAGTCTACATCTGTGATAGAGATAACGCATGCACCATCAAGAGAAATCTCGTCTGACGCCGAGGACTTCCAATAAAATCTGGCTTGCTTAAGCCATTCAAAATCGTTAGGGTCCGATATTTTCTTATTCTTCGAAAGAATGAATAGCTCGTTGGTCACATCGCGTTGATGGACGTGAATAGTCACCAAGGTCTCAATCTTACGCCGATTCACAGACGAACCAAGTTCTTGTAGACACCAACTAGACATTTCACGAAGAATTTCCATTTGGCGTTGATTGCAGTCCTTCATTGCGTTTTTCTTAACCTTCATGGACTCAAGAGCCACTTGCATATCAGTTGTCCACAGTATTTGAATCCCCAACAGAGCGAATTGGGCAATGTAATTATCAACGAAACTTCGTAGCTGCGACAAATCAGTCGCCAAAGCGTTCAAGTCTCCAGCACTGTTGCGAGTAAGATCTTTCATGGTTAACTGCATTTTCCTCAGTAAGTCGCACAGCCAGTCCTCGATATTACCGACAGCCTTCACTGCAGTAGAGAACGGAATAACTTCATGACCATTTCCACCATCGCCATGAATTTTCTCGATAATGGTCTTATCTTTCTTGTTGTGATCAACGTACGATATAGCATCGAAAACTTTTTCATAGTGATCATTCATAGATAGCGGATCGGAGCCCTGGGAAAGAATTATCAAAAGTCCAGGGTTGGAAACGAAGTAGAATCGAGGGAACTTATTTCTTTTCTGTTCCAGGTAACCTTCAAGAGACTTCTGGCACTTCTCAAGCTCGGAATACATGACAGGAAGTGATGTGCGAAGAATCTCATTTGCTGCAGCTTCAGTGACTAACTGAGTCTCGTACGCTTTCGTCATGATCTTTGCCCATTCCTTGTCGATCTTCGCGAACTTCTTGGCTTCCATAGGCATTTGCTTCGCGATATCTCCTCCTGTAAAGACAGATTCTAAGGAGCACCACATCATCTGCACTTTAAGCCATCTCTCTAAAGTATCTGAAGTTTCGGATAACAATTGCAGTAGCTCTTGAGCTCTCTCCCTGAAAGGAGTTACGTGTCTCATTGTAAGCATTGCTTGCAAGTTCATCTGGGCTTCTTCCAACTCTTCCATAACACCGACGGTGCCTTGCAATATTTGAATACTTCTTCCTTTCCATTCACGAAAAGCAAATTTTGCAGTGCGCCAGCGCTCTTCGATGTCTTCAAGTCCTTTTTCGATTTTAAGCTGCTTGTCAGCTCCATCAGTGACCTCCTCAATCTCATCTCTCTTTGCAACGAGATTGATATCCAACAGTGACTGCAGTCTAAACTCGGGACCTTCAAAATCGAAGCTTGAATGCGTAATTTCCATGACTTCCTCCCAATGTCTGGGGCGAATACTTTCCTTAGTGAATTCTTGAAGTAATGGAAGTATGGTCTGAAAATCTTCGATTTGTACTTTTAAAGTTTTGTATGCACTGTACTCACGAAGCCTTGCTGGGAGTTTCTTGCAACGCCCCGAAAATGCTTCAATTTTCTCATTCATTTCTCCAATCATCTTGGTCACATCTACCCAAAGAATTGACTTCCATCCTTCTAGAGTACTCAGCACATCGACGTAAAGTGAGAATAACTGATCAGCCAGCTTCAGCTCCTTTTGAGTTTGGATTAACTCTGGATAATCAGTCACAGGTAAAGCAAATAACTCTTCACCGCCTTTATAGGACTCCATTTTGCGATCTCGAATCTTGTTTTCTTCTTTGAATCGGTTGAGTCTATCCACAGCATCGTTTGGATTGATACCATCCACCATAGGACCATTGCGCAAGAAATCTTCACGGAACTGCTCCACATCTCTCTTGAATTCTTTTATGTCCTTAAGAAGTTGTCGTTTAAACTTTGTTTGCGTCTTCGACAGCTCTTCTGTTCGGAGCTCGCATTGTTTGAGTAGCTTTTTCCAGTTCGCTCTAAGTACCGTCTTCTTGTCTATTTCTTCTTTCTCCATAAAACCTGAAGGGAGGTAGGATTCTAACATGCGGTACATATCCATAATGGGATTGATTTCCATTTCCATGGATGATTCTCTGTCTCGCACATCTGCCAATAACCTCATGATAAAGCTGAGGGTATCTAAATCTGTAACTTCACGGGTAATCTTTCCATTGGTCATTCTGATGTACTCAGTGAGAGTTTCCAACTTTGTCTTCGCCTGAGAATGAAGGTTGTCTGAAAATTTAACCTTCCAGCGATTGCATTCCGATCGAAGTTGAGATTTTATGGAAACAGTGCGAAGAGATAAAGCTCCAATATTTTGAATATCATTCGTCGCAGCGATTTCGGTGTCAATACCACCGAAGGATCGTAGTTTTTTCTCGAAATCATCCAATGACGGCACCGTCTTCATGAAAAGATTGTATGCAGAGTCTTTATCATCATGCCAGAGCCAATTGTAGCGGGCAAAAGAGTTAAGATAATCCTGCACAGTGTTTCTAATGCCTTGAATACATCCCGTAAGAAGTAAAGCGACGCGAACGATTTCAATATCTTTAGTAATTCTATCGAAGAAAGTTCTGTTTCGGGGTCCGTCAGATTCGACTGTCCAATCTTTCACAGTCTTAAAGCACTTAAGAATCGCTTGTGCGGAGCGGTTGATACACTCTTGAATTTCATCGAGTGATGGATGCAGGGCAACTTGCGGAGCAGCAAGCTGGATGTCAACTTCAAAGAATGGCTGCACAATGATTTCCTCTACACCAACTTTGGTCTTTTTCCCACTACCAGGAGCGGGCAACGAGGTTGGACGGGAACCGATTCTTTTCTTCAGCGCATTCATCGAGTTC
>Ga0138273_1098243_pt1 | contig 11670 bp, 1 predicted proteins | sample C_130709_M_mt_FD_106919 | JGI IMG/M metagenome (GOLD analysis project Ga0138273, IMG submission 106919) | Freshwater microbial communities from Lake Croche, Canada - C_130709_M_mt (Metagenome Metatranscriptome) | ecosystem: Environmental > Aquatic > Freshwater > Lake | place: Canada: Quebec... | reverse complement strand
GCAAATCGGAACCCTCAGATTTCATCAGTCTTCATCAATCAATTTTCATGATGACAATTTTAATGAACCGGTCAACTGCACACCTTTCCAAGAAGCATTTTTTTTGGAAAGATTTTTTTGGAAAGATTAAATTGTGACAGTCATAAGGACACACTACTTGTTAAGGCTGTCATTTCATGTAATTGGTTGTTGGTCAGTGGTGATCTAAGGGGATGGGTCGGCACTCATTGTAGGCCAATCTAATGATGATGATCACCCAATTGATTGCAGTGAGGAACTGGTCAGCTACTGCTGGTGAGCAACAACATAAATTGTGTCTTGGCATTGTTAAATTGGTCTTGGAACAACTTGGTTGTTGCATTCATCGATCTTGTAATTCTGAAATCAAACGACTTGGACAATGTGATGATGGGAGTGTTGGATTCATTGTCAGTGATCATCATGTACTGGTGGAATGAACTGTCGTCAAGGTTTAATCCATACCCATCAGAAGTGATTAAGTGTCTGTTGACAGACCATTCTACTTGTTGATTCTGAACAGGGTCACACAAAATTGATAAACAGAAGGGGACGGTGTCAATGATGAAACTGCAAATCATGTGCAGTTCAGTGTCAGTGATATCAGTTGAATGGGGTGGGGGACTGTGCAACTCTGAAGGTTCTGATTGGATCAAGTTGCAATAACACATGCAAACCTTTGTCAATGCCAAAAGTCTGACAGTCAACGGTACTCCTCTGAGTTCTTTGTCTGTGATTGCCAGCACGAATGACGTCAAATTGATCGCACTTGTGCTTTTCCATGTTATGAAATCTTCATCAGCCAAAAACTGATTGTGAATGACACTTTTGGACAAGTTGATTACACGTTGCAGTGAACTGACCTCCGGAGTTGTTGAATCTAACATCAGTGCCAATCTCCTGGCTGCATTTAAATGGTAATGATATTCTGATTGCACCTCTGCAGATTCAGCCACCAAAAATGGAGAAGGCAATTCCTGCTGCCATTGCTCAACATCTGTCATGTTCAAATTGTAAGCTGCTCTTGGATTGCCGACGATGCCGACTGCCATTAATTCATTGTCTGCCTTGTTCAACTCATCGATGGATTTTCGTAGTTTGGCATCTTGTCTGGAATTCACAACCATTTTGAACAATGAAGCTTGATTGAATGTGTAGTCAATGGGCAAAAGTTCCACTGGCTCTGGCATGCCGGTATAGTTCAACAATCCTGAACCAGAGCGGACAAGTGTTATCCAAGGACTTGTGGTCTGTGCATCATCATATGTATGTAGTGTCAAGTTAAAGCAATCAGGGGTCCGCTTGCTCAAGTTGTTGTGAATAACAGCAGCCCCTCCAGGGTCAGCAGACATTGCCGCCACACACCGTTTCATAACGGCTCTTTGGACTGCAAGATCTAGATTGCTGTCAGTCCATGATCGAGACAGCAACCCGGCAACAGCCACGTGGTGCACCCAAAACAATTCACTTTCTGTGATTGTTAGATGATGAGCTCTGCAATGACTTATCACATTTGTGATGGGTTCAAGCTTCACATTGTTGTCCAACCTCACCACTGATTTGGTGATGACAGTCTTGTTCAACGACAACTGATACTGGTCAATTATTGAATTGATTAATGCGACTTGATCTGCAGATCGGTTGACTCCAGTCATCTGACGAATGATTTGGATAGAATCTTCATCCAGCATTGACGAAGATGTTGTTGATGAAGCTTGTCTCATGCCGGGAGACGATTCATCAAATGTTGACTTCAGGTTAATCTGTAGCGGGTTGGTGGTGACCTCAAATTGAACAATTGATGGTGTTCTGCATGCTTTACTCCATGCTGGTTCACCTGATGTTCGCCAACTAGATTTCACATTTAAGATGGGGGATGATGGAGGTGCACGACCATATTTCACCATGTTCTCAACAGTTAAATGCCACTGAGATTGATCAGGGTTGATAACCCCAGTGAACAAGGAAGAATTGATGATGCAGTTTGGTGCAGCTCCTGATCCTGCATGTCCAGTTAGTTTTAAGGACAAGTTTTGAAGCAATGTTGTTAGTCGCATTTCATCTGGATTGATGATCACATAGCATACTTCCGATCCTGATGTTTGAGCCATCATTAGTGTATCAGCTGATGACAGGGTGGCAGAAAATTCCAATCCTATGGGCATTCCGGGCAGTGTCGGGTTTGTGACAGAATTAATGTATGAATGGGTCACAACAGCCGAAGTGCTCATGTCTTTCACAACAGAATCGTTGAATGCCCCAGTGAGTATCCACAACAGTGCTTGAGATTTCATTGTCAACGATGTTTGTTGTTCGGGAGTCATGTCATCACTAATCACAATTGTGCGCAAGTGATCAGACATGGATTGTGATATCGAATTAACCACCATTCTGTATGTCCTATTCAACAATCTGACCAATTCTATGCATTCAGTTATAGTATCTTTGATTGTAAAACAAGCTGATATAACTTCTTGTATTTGAGAGTGCAAATGGTTAACAGTGTTGTAGTGAGATGCCAATGTGAACACCTTGGGGCGGAACATTGAAAAGTTGTCTGGCAATCCGACGTCAAACTCTAAGTTTGTGATGATGGATCTGCACATTAGCCTTTTCACCTTGATTTCATTGCTGCAATTGGTTGTGCTGGGAATGATCGTACTGACTTGGTATTTTGTCAATGGGATGCATCGACTCCACAATGCCACGACACATGATGCAAATTCCCGTTGGACCTCAGGAGTGCAACCTGCGGTCGAGCACAGTTCAACACAGTCTCGAATCTGCTTGAGCTCATTGGGGCACTTCTCTTTTAGGATGATGAGGTCTTGTGCAAGTCGCTTAACATCTCTCAACCTTCCTTGGGCGTTAATGAATGCTTCTTGTGCACAGTCGTACATTACTGCAGACAACGGAGGGTTGGTTAGTAGTGTGCTGTCATGGGCATCATTGATAATGCAGTCTGAATTTTGCATGTTCTCAATTTGTTTGCAGTTTCTGGAAACAGACTGCCGGAAATCCGTTGCAGTCTGTCTTATGGAATCTGATTTAGCAGTCGAAGTCCAGAATGGTATCTGTGAAAATAAGGGATTGGCATTGATGTCATTAGCCAAATAAACATTACAGGGAGCATTGTAAATTTGGATCCCTGCTAGGCCTCGCAACCAGCAGATGTACAAAGCATGATTGTATTTGATGCCGTGTTGAGTGTCTTTATTGACTACAATGCTACCAGGCAGGACTGTCGGACGACAAGTGATGCTGGTGTCATTGTTTATTGATGTTTCTTCTCGGCGAATCCATTCATCAGTGAGATTTTTTGTCAGTTCTATCAAGGACTCATCCCAACTCAACAATGTTTTAATATGGTCCCAGTTGATTGTCGTTTTAATTGATGACTCCAATTCAACATTCCATTCAAAGGGGACGGTCAAAGCATGCCCCTTGGCTACCATCGTTGACAAAAAGGAAAGATGAGACCAATCTGCATCAGCAAGGCTTCTCATTAGGCCGGGTGACTGCAGCACTTTGTGCATTTTCAAACAATCAGCTTTCAGTGTCCTGGCAGGCAAGTACGGAGCCATCAGATCACAAACTTGTTGGACCGGAAAGGTTGTGAGCGATTCATTCAAGTCATCAGATTCCACTGCTCTGGTCAAGTTACTCATTAGATTGTCCAACACTGCTTGAACTTTGCCGCCCTTTTGCATCAGTCTTTTTCTTATTCGGAATGCTGGGAATCCAAGATGACTAATTGTCAATAGGTTATCCAATTCTGGATTGAGAACATTCCCAACTGCAGATGTGGACTGCCTTGTCAGTCCCTCCAGGAATATGCAAGTGATCATGTTGGCAGGGGTCTGGTAAAGTTTCAATCGCTGAATTTTGCTCAATTCAGCATCTTGAGTTGAGCTGAACAGGCAATTGCTTATGGTTGGTAGCACACATCCTCCTAATGAAAGTGGCATGTCAAACAATCCGTATTCTTCGTCTGACAGTTGGCAACTTGCAGTTATGATTTTGTGAATTACAGCATTCCTCATCCCTGGTGCCAATTCAAACCGATCCGACAATCTGCTCAATTGGTATATGTAAAGTGGCATTATTGTGCATTCAGACGCCCCACATGAGTAAGCTGCTTTGGTGCGTGAAAATAATTCTGTGAATGTCTCTGATGGTGTACTCAATGTAGGTCCCTGGCACAATGGGGCTGTGTCTCGGACAGACGGTGTTATCACTCGATTGCCTGCTATAAATCTAGAGTTCATCTCAGATAAACACCTCAACCAGCCAGCCTTGTCACTCATCTTGTGATTGCCTGGCTTTCCCAGCATGACGTCTAATGCGATCATCAAAAATTCTGCACACCGTTGTATCATATGCACTGGCTGATCATGGAAAGTTTTTCGCCTCGATCCAATAAGTTGGTTCATTGTTTGATCATGAAGGCCTAAGATGGTGAGTCCGAAGTCTGCATTCACGTGCGGATTGTTCATCAGTGTTGTCAGCATGCTGGAATTCCTATCATCTGAGCCTTGTTGATCGATGCAACTCCAACTGATCCCATATTGGGTGGCCAATATGGTTGACACATGGCGACGTGCATAACCCACTGATATTCCAAAAAGTGATGATCCCATGTGCAACATGCCTTGCCCCATGTCTCCCGGTCTTGGTACAGCAACAACACCGCGTTTCATCACTAAATTGTATTGACTGACCATGTATGAAGGCAAAAGAGTAGCATCAAAATCAGGTGCTAACCATCTTTGCCACATCACAGCAGGGATTTCGTCATCTTTTTGACTCATACCTTCAAATATAAGTCGCTTGACTATTTGCAAGTCACGACCAAATGCAAACTGGAAGGCATTACTGGCAGCAGAGAATGAACTTGGGATATGGCCAGGTCCCCATGCAGCATGATCTAATAATCCATTCACACCAGATGTCGTCTGCCGTGAGGAGTAATTGAGACGCACTTGTTTTGGCGGTTCAGATGCACCTAATGACGGGAAAGATGAGTCATAAGTCTTCATCAAGGGTTCAGTTGTGAATGTTCTGTTGGTTAATTGAGAACTGACTGATTTCCATGATTGTTGGGTGGTCACAGACATGGAATTTTGCAATTCCTTTTTGCCCTTGGGGTGCGTAACAGCTTCTTCTCTAAAGTACTCACAAATGGCTCGGTCAGTTAATTCACTCAGCACAGTTGCTTCATTGGTTATGAGATCTTTGATCGGAAGTTCTCTAGTTGATCCCACTTGAGCCTTGACAGCTCTTCCGAAGAAATAAACTTGCAGTGCAAATGCTGATTTCACGCTGCGAGACAACTGGCTTGATTCCACTTTAGATCCAACTGCAACCTGGCTGATTAAACGTTCAGAGATGCTGACAACATTTTTGACTCTGCCTGATCTTGGCAATCTGAATGTTTTATTCCCGCATGACTTGGCAAATGTTGACAGCAACTTCTTCAATGGTCTGCAACACATCTGTGACCATATGGAATCATCTGAGAATGACGTGGCTTTCAATGATGAGGCATACCCTGTCGCATGTAAGAAGTTTATAAGGATGGTTTTGTCATCAAATGCTTGACTGCGATCCCATTCAGCATTGTGGACATGTTGACCTGTCATGCATGAGAATGTGTGGTCTGGTGAGTCAGGACAGCTCAACCAAAACAATGTCAACTCTTGACAGGTGGATGATAATGATTCAATGAGCCCCGACTCCCGCCATGCATCAGTTGTGACCGTCGGTTCATTCAACATGTGGCGAATGATGTCAGCATCAGACAAATCATTGATTGGTAGGCCCGTAAGTTTAATTAGTTTGGATGGTAACAGGTCAATTGCAGTGATAATCCAGCCAACCAACCTCATACAGTCAAGGAACGACACAGGTAATGAACTGATTGATGATTGAACAACAAGCTGAAACCCCTTCAATGATTCGCTGGGTGGTGAATTGTTATCCACAAGATTGTCATAAGTTTGACGAGCAGCATCCAGCATGGTCTCCATCTCGAGCTGCTGGAAGCATTGTGACAACCTGGTCATCATCACCAACCAAATGGATCTGGACTTGCTGATTAATGCCAATTTGTCATGCATGCTGGTGTGTTTTATCATGATGATTATTTCAGCAGAAACTGTGTCAGAAAACAATACTGCCGATTCCTCGTATTTGCATTCTGTCATGAGGCCTAGAATGGTGGTCAGTAGGTCACGACTTTTCAATTGCTGCTTTTCTTTGGACACTTCATCTGCTAATTGCTTACAAAAATCAGTCATTTGAGGGGAGCAATACCCTGCCAACTTCATTAATGATTCCAATTTGGCAAAGTCGGAAGTTTGGAGAACTTTTTGAGCATGAGTTGCTCTCAACTTCATTGATTTGTCTTTTAATTGTGGAATGTTGACGACCAACAGAGGGTTGATGACTCCTGAGGATGAGTTGGATCTGGAAGACGGCCCCAATGACAAATCGATGATTGTCTTCCAATCTTTGGTGACTCCTTGCCCTTGAGGGTGAGCATTGATCATCAATTTCGCTCCACAATTAACATATCTGCGACACACAGCAGGCAGTTTGAGTTGATTAATAGCAATCATGGTGCACAATGATGCATCCAAATATTCTCTGTGGTTTGAAGCAACCACCCCGTCTGGGATTTTGTGGTACCGATCATGATCAGTGTGTGTGTACCCTCTTGCCGACCACAAGTTCCATGGAATTCCGTCACAAAATTTTGTCGCAAGAAACTTTTGTTCCAACTCCCACCCTCCTTTGGCCACTTTATTACCGACTAGGATACATCCGTTATCATAATCATCAATGCTTCGTTCAAACTGATACGCTTTGAACAACTCCCTGATCGCTGCCCCCACTGACTTGTTGGAACCTGATCCAATGAGTCTGGGAGACACCCACAAACTGTTAGAAGATTCATCTTCTTGCTCCTGACGGATGCCTTCATCCGATACAGCACCTGTTTGAATCATGTCAAGGAATCGGGCTGATCCAGCACTTAATGCTTGCAAGCTTTGATACCATGCTTCATTGAATTTCTTGACTACATTGTTAGTAACATGTCGGAGAATGTGATGATCGAAGCTGTTAAAACATTCCATTGAAACCTTTGATGCTAATGTGGTGTGGAATGACACTTCACCAGCTAAGTTGACAAACAGGTAACGGAGTCCTTGACAAAATGTTGTCAGTGACCGTCTGTTATTAAGAATGATGGGGTACCAGAGTGTCATGTTACATTCTATCAAGTCACGCACCTCATTACTTTCCCAGTCAACGCTCAACTGTGAAGAGTTGTTAACTGTCACCAATTTGTTCAATTGGATCTCAGTGATGACATTATCCAACAGATAAGCAGGACCAGACATACATTGCCTGATGCTACGACCATTCATTTTAAAGCAATGAGATTTGCTGATTCGGGAACCCGGAATGCTAGACCAACCTGGTGCATTAATGGCGCTTGACTCAGGACCGCATTGGAAACTCGACGCAATGACAGATGATTCATGATACAGAACACATTGATACACAGGATCTGATGATGTGCTTTTAGGAGGCAGATGCACCCATATCTGGACCCCTGACACTGGGCAAGTTTTCCAACCTATGTTAGCCGGCCCCAACCTTGTATTAACCAGTTCGTCAATGCAAGTGGCCAAACTGGCAATTTGAACAGAATGTATGAACCCTTTAATCCTGCACAATCTGTCCACAACTTCGTCACTCAACTGCAAGGATGGCAACTCAATGGATTCCCGTAAACAAAAGTTGACAAGTGAGTCATGAATCCATTTGCCAGATACAAATTCTTTAACTCTCCCAATCAAAATGTTGCTATTTTGATGATGTTGTTCGTTTAAGGATTCATTGAACACTGACATCAATTCTCCGATTTGATCAACACGTGCCTTCATGTACGGGAATGACTTCCCAGCACTAGCCAATTTTTCCTTCTTGCTAACAGCTCGATTGCACAACTCGTTGAATTTCCCCTTGGCACTCATGAGTGACAAGTTGTGTGTGGTCGTGGTGAAATCACTGGCCACTAGCCACAAGTCCTTTTTATCCATAATTGATTTTACAACAACTGCCGCATCAGAATACTTTCCCGATTCAGATCTCCCGAGAAGGATTGGCGTGACAACACTCTTTTTTGTTTTCAGTTCAGAGCAAATCAGATCGACAATCTTGGAAGAGTGTTGACCAGTCAATTTCTTTGCAGTCATGGATTTCCTAGAGATGGCCTCTTGTACAAGCTTGGTTAGTTGACCTGACGGTTCTGATTTAATAGCTACTGAGAAATTAAGCAATTCGTCTGTGTTAAACAGCCACTTCCCGTGAGAACCATCCAGTATTGTCATGGGAACACCCAGCTCAAAAGACTTCGAGGCCTGACAGTTTCTTATTAAATTACTGATTGTTGTTACCTTTTTTGACGACCTTACTGCTCGCCTCATCTCCTCCATCCCTCTAAGTTGGTCATTGTTGCTCAATTTGATTAGATCAACTGTTAACATCATCGGTTTGATTTGGAAATATGGAGATGGGTATCTGAATAACGGGTCTATCCATTTATGACATGAATCTTCAGTGAACACATTAGATGTTGACACATCAATCATCTGCTTGGCCAGCACGACCGGGAATTGAAGGCTGTTGATGGCCAACCCGGAGGACCATTGCAATCTTGTCAGTTGATCTGACTCCACTACAGTGACATTTTTACTGGCATTGAACTTTATGAAATTGTAAGGTAGAACATTGCACTTTGTGCATTTAGCAATGATGACAAATGAGTTGCCGGATTGACAGCAACTTGCTGAATAATTGCTGCTTGCAGGTGCAACTAAAAACCCTGAACCGTCACAACGATCAATGATTCCCTTGTTCACAAACAACCCCAATTGTTCAGAATGTTGCTTCAGGAAGGATTTGTCAAGGGGTGACAGTTCGTGTTCACATTCCAATGCAAAATGTCCTTTGCCTGTAATGCAATCTTCCAAATTGAGGTCATTCGGACCCAGTTCGTCACAATGAATGGGGTGCACATTCAAGTCCATCATTTGCATTTGACGCCTTTTCATGAAGTTGATTTTGTCAGCTAGTTCCACTTCGTCAATGTGAATGTCCGGGACTGGAGGACTGCCCGACAGACCCGAATGGGAATATTGAACAGACTGCTCAATCCGACGACGATCAGAGTAAGACATCCATTTGAAACATGTGGTGGTTGCATTTGTCAATGTTGATAACACTATTCCCAGGTTGTCTTCCATGTTTGGCGTGGCCCTTTTTCCAGTATCATGGAATTCAATGACTTGTTCAGCTGCATGATACCAGTCATCAGCATTGGATCTGACACCCACCACTTGAGTCAAGATCACACAGTCTGGTGCATACTGGAGCAATCGCGTTTTGAGAACATTTAACTTTGCTTCCATTCGTTCAACTTGAGGTTCATAATTGGATGCCCAAACGAGTTCTGTGATTCTGATCATCAACTTCCCTTCTGTCACTTTGCTAGTGACAATGTCATGACTGGGGTAAGATATGGGAGCATTCAATAGCTTTTTGACATAAGGGTGCACGTTGAAGGAGACGGCATCCAAAACTGTCCTGTCTGACCGATGTTCTGTGGGATCTTCAAAACAACACAGTTTTACGAAATCTTCAAACATCTGACCTCGTAAGAGCAAAAGTGCATCAAACAATGACTTGAGACTTTTGGATGAGCACGATGATATCATTTGACACACCATATCACAACTGTCGTGATACTTGCACCAATCGTCAATGTACATCTTTAGGCCCATCAAATCAGAGATCAATTGATCTTTGGCCTGAATGGCAATCAGTTGATTGGGGAATGATGATGGCTGAGACAAGACAACATCGTTGTAAACAAATTCCAACATGCACCAATCACAGTATTTCTTAAACTGATCTGTTGATGTTAATGAGCAGTTGCCTGCGAATGCTATGATCAATGATGTGTTGACAGATGACTCCCCTTGGTTGATCATGTTCAACAACCCTTCCATCATGATTCTAACAGAGTTAACTTTGAACTTGTTCTGTGAATACTCAGATATCAACAATCTGTGGACAGTGGTCAGAAATTGGCTGACCTCATTGACTCTGATACTAGGTAACAGCACCTTCCAGTTGCTGGTGGTGAGATGCTGAAAGTCGTGCACAGTGTGGCACAATGCTGATTCATCAGTCAGCATCCAACTAGGGCAAACATTTATTATGGACGCCATGATGGCGGAGAATTTGATGGGTTTGTTGCACATGTGGTCTAATATCAGAGCACACTTGGTTACAGAGTCTGCAGGCATCTCGAATCTTAATCGTTCATTGATGAATGTTTTCAATGTCAATGATGCAGTATTGACGACCGATTCAAGAGACATGAACATAGACCAATGACCATGAGCTGACATTCTGGACAGTTCCTCTACCATTGAGGTGCCGAGTATCCATCTACCGTGAATACTAAATTGTTGTTTCATGATTGCAAATGTGTCATCAGTAGTGGTCACTATTGACGCATTCATCAACAGAGATGATGCAGACAGTAATTGTGGTGGAATGACAGTGAATTGATACCCTTTGCAAATTAACTTAGATGATCTTTTTGTCATGGTGAGAGTTTTCAACAAGGACAATATGATGTTAAGTGGTCTGAGAATTTTGACCGACTGATTGGGACCAGGGTTGAGTTGCTCAATTCCCACTAGATTTTGCAAAGAATGTGAATCCTCCACTCTGAAAGCAATCAATGACGTCATTAATTTGATATCGTCGGCAGTAAGCAAATCAGAGAACATTCGCAAGCAGGAACTATGCACTGACGTTGAATGTGTCATGTTGGAAGCTAATTGTGACCACCTACGATTCAGTATTGTCAAATAAAGGTATTCTATGAAGGGCATGGTATGACCGGTTTGGAGATTTTTGGCAGACGGCATGTCAAGAAAGACGTGCAACAACCAGCGTTCAACCTCAGTGTCAAAACGATGAATTTTTGGATTCAGAGACTGACATGGAGTTACGGTCAACCTGGGTTGTATGCAAAATCGCTCAATTGTCATGGGTGGTGGCATCTCGTAAGTCATAGGAGCCTGACAATCCAATTCAATGGGTGTGATTTCCAACAAGATGTTGTCTAGCCACCATTCAATCAGTCGGTTGGGATCATCAAGTCCGTATAATCTGTTGAGATCATTGGAGACCACAGTTGGAAGTCTAGTCACACCAGAATATTGCTTCTGAGTGACCTTTTCCAGTATGTCTGTACTGGATCTCACATTACGGAGTGTGGATGCAAACGATCCTTCTGATTCAGATGCCATGATAAAAGGATGGTGAGGTTGTCCGGGAACTATCAATGTTGCAGCCGTTCGGGAAATAATTTCAAATGCAATTAACCACAAGTGCAAACAGGCAAAATTCATACAGTGATAAATGGTTTGGACCAAATTGTCACTCTTTGTTAGATGGCTTTATGGTGACAGATACAATGCGCAGATTTTATGAAATGATCTATTGTTGTTCTCCTTAATCTTGCACTTCGGTCTCCAATTTGCGGTATACACTCTTTTCGAT
>Ga0138273_1168612_pt1 | contig 11851 bp, 1 predicted proteins | sample C_130709_M_mt_FD_106919 | JGI IMG/M metagenome (GOLD analysis project Ga0138273, IMG submission 106919) | Freshwater microbial communities from Lake Croche, Canada - C_130709_M_mt (Metagenome Metatranscriptome) | ecosystem: Environmental > Aquatic > Freshwater > Lake | place: Canada: Quebec... | reverse complement strand
CCGAAATCAAAAACCAAACCGGAGATTGTTCGAAACTGCTCAGTACTAAGGACAACCCTATCTGGGGCAGCGGCGTTACCGTGATTGGAAGGAATCAAATTTAATATAACATGGTTGATTACTTTACATTGGAAATAATTATTAAATAGAAAACTACGATGGAAAACTATGATAATCATGCGTATTATTCGGCTCGCAAGACCGGGCGCAGAGCTGCTGTGCCATCAGTGACCTAGGCTTCGGATTCAATCAGAGGTGTTTTGTCAGGATGTCCGACCCTCTAGGTGGTCGCCACCGCTCCTCCCCCATTGGGGGCGCTAAGTGCCGGCGTAGCTTTGTTTATACCCGCTTGCTGCGCTTTCGCGGGTTCTGTGTGCACTTGAGCCTTCACCGTCTGGGTGGCAGGCTTCGGCCCGGCAACAATGGAAGAGGTGCTACTCTTCCTGCTGTTAGGGTTGCTGAGCTTTGTCCAGTCACTTCTCTTGTAAGAGTAGTCCTGGGTTTTGCCCTGGAGCCAGTCAGAGTTCTTGAATGACTTGGCTCCAGAGCCGTGGGCGTTTTGTGTTGTTTGGGGGAGAACGCTCCTACTCACCCCTAGATTGACCTTGCTTCCAGAGTGGCTGATGCCCCCATTGGATCCCCAGTTGTAACCTTTGTAGTGGGAATTGATAGCATTGAAGTTGTGCTTGAGCCTGATCTTGTCCAGTTCATTTTCCAGCTCATACTTCTGCATGTCTTTCCTCTGCTTCCAGTCATACTGGTTCTGCCAAGCGTTGGCCGCTCCCGCTCCTGCTCCACCTATTCCTCCCAGGATTGCTCCGATCCAGGATGACTGTTTCTTCCTAGGAGCCAGGTCCACCGCATCATCTGAGATGAGCTCTCTGATCCTCCTATCAACCATTCTGTTGAATTGTTTGATATCAAGACCAGTAGCCCTCTCCGATGTTGGGGAGGCCTTCTCAGGGACAACTTGGATGTATCCAGAGGAGAAGGGGGGCGGGTTCGGATTGCCCTGCGCAACTACGAAGTTGGTGAGGTAGTGGGTGGGATCTATCGAGATAAAGCCTCTGTTCACGTTGGTGTTGATCTGAATGGAGGTGATCCCATAGTAGGGCTGAAACCCAAGAGTGCCCATCTTAGTGCTTCCCGTGTACAAGTCTGCAAATATGCTCGTTGCGTAGGGGGGCACGTACATCCCAAGTCCAGCCAAAATGCGATAGATGTTGATAATCACATTGTGGTTGGTCTTGTCATGGGCCCAAACTGTGTTGAGTTCCTGTCCAACGTAGGTGGGGGAAACGGGTGCTCCTGAGAAGGTCACACTCATACATCCCGCCGGGGGAATCCCAGTCCCAGGATAGGAGGAGTACTTGAAGCTTGGAGCGTCAAGTCCAAGAAGCCTAAAGGTTTTAAGCTCCTTGAACTTGGGGTTCCAGTCCGAAGTGACGTCCTGCGGATCCCCAGGGGAGGCAGCGTGATAGAGCATGACAGGCGCCCCCCAAATCATAATGGAGGTGACCAGGCCAGAATCTCTCTGGTAGCTACTGATCCTGTAGAGGGTCGTGGTGGTCTCACAGTTGGTGGGAACTTCGTAGTCCACGGAGACCTCTGACTGGGCATAGATCGTGGTGGGAGTCATTGACCAGTTCCAGCTGAAGCTCGCAAGGGGGTTCTTCGCCCTGGGATTGTAGTAGTGGATGGCCGTCCCAAGGCCCAGGCTGATGCCCGCTTGGTACTCTTTGTAGGCAGAGAGAAAACCACCGAAGTTGGATGGGTAGATTTCTCCATCATGCTCAAAGTACTTCGCTGAGAAGCCGCAGCCGGCGAGATCTCCACCGTCAGTGTACTCACATGCTAGGATGTCTTCGGCATAGCCGTCCAGATCGCCTTCAAAGAAGACGCAGAACGTGGAAAAGCAGGCAAAGTTAGCTGCTCCCAACAGGTCCTGGTTCTTTTGTCCAATGCTGGTGATGGGAACTGTTGTAAAGTCCCAGCCCTGAGTTACTCCCTCGACGTTGGTGGTGAGGCCACTCCTTTCGAGATAGGGAGCCACTCTGGCATAGGCCTTTCCGGCAGTCTGGATTGCTCCTTTGGATGGGTAGATAGGTAGCTGCATCTGGGTCTTGCCTATGATGTTAAGATACTTGGTGGCATCCAAGGTGATCTGACAGTTGATGGGAGAGCCCTGGGCCCCCATGGCTGTGAAGGAGGCTATGTCAAAGTCAGTGCATCTGAAATCCTCGGAAACCTTCGTGAAGATTCTCCAAGAGACGCTGACGGTGTTCGAACCAACAAGATCCTGGATGGAATTCCAGAGGACAAAGACCCATCTGGGCCTGTCGTCTATCTTTTCCAGGGTCAGTCCGAACTCATCAGAACCTCTGACGAATTTGTTCAGGAGGATGTCGTTGCACTTGACTGTGACGAAGTTCTCCGCCCCAGCCAATTGGAGGACGCAAAACCTCCTTGCCCTGAAGAGCTCAGCTGTGGTGTATGTGCCATAGGAAGTGGCAGTGGCAGTTCCGTTACCACGGGGCATCCAAGCACAGAGTATCTGTGCATTGGTAGTTAATCCCGTAGTAAACTGGAAGCCATGCTCTATTCCTCCTGACGCATACCTGTGGAGCGAGATGTATCTCTTCACAATGGCAGGCATTTTGTCGTCTCCATATGCTGTCTCAAAGAGAACTTGTCCCAAGGGAGCATCTGCAGTGATGATGCCTTTGCCGGTTTCGTATGCCTGGCCGTAAAGGGCGTCCTCAAGATTCATCCTGGGGCCAACCATGTCAAGCCATGTGGGATCTACACTCCCAAAGCCTTCCATGGCGGCAGGATTCATGATCCCGAGTTCCGCCGGTCCTGTGCCGGGCATACTAGCACCGTCGCCATGCATTATCTCCTCTGCGGAAGCTGGGATGTCAGGGGCCATTGTAGTAGCCGCTGATCCTCCAGACTTCCCAGTCATGAAAGCGTTTTTCATGGCATCTCCTCCAACTTGTGGTGTACTCTGTCTGATGGTTTCAACCAAGTCAGTAGTGTCCTCAGCAAGCCTAAGGCGGATGCGCATCGCCAAGGGGACTGCATGGGGCCTCTTGTCGAAGTAAGATTGAGCAGCTCTAAGATAGTCTTGGATGGCCGGGTCGTAGGCCTTCCACTCATCGTAGGTGGTGTTCTGGAAGAACTTGACGAGCTGCTTCAGGTCGTCGGTGGGTTTGTCTTTGGAGCTGCAAGTGCCCTGAAGGACACACTGGGCAAAACTCCTAGTTTCCAGTATCTCTAGTTTTTTAAGTGAGCTAGCTCCACTTAGTTGCTGCCCCGATTCTGTCGAGGAAACAGGCTTTTCATCCGGGATGTCGTCCGGGATTGCGGCGGTTTCTGCCTCATTGTGAGGCGTTGGAGGGGGTGGCCTCCAACCGTCATCATTCTCCGTTTGGAAACGGAGTTTGTAGTGGCGGTCGTAGGCCATCTCATCCAATATCTTCATGAGGACGGTCTGAGAATATTCTTCAACCTCTCCCTCTGTGAAGGCATCAGAGAACTCGATGGTGAGCACTCTTCTGTCGTGTCTGGGGGTTCGTGTCCACCCCCTTGGTGGTCGCTCTTTCTGGGGTCCGCACTTGAATGGATCGTCAGTGATAGGAACTCCACTTGCGCTAACAAGATCTCTCGCTGCGCACGCAGAAAGCAAGAGTCTTCTGACTTTGCTTCCTGATGTTGTTTCAACGACTCTTGGGAGCTCGTAATACTCGATGTTGACTGAGTGAGAGCCTCCACTAACGTGGTAAGTGCTAGGCGATTCTTCCGCCTCGCTTCCAGAATCTCTGTCCATGTTATATCTTTCTTCCACGGACTTCTTTGGAACATTAGTAGTCATCCCCACTTTGCTTTGATATTCAGTAAGGGCTAGGTCAACCAGCTCTGAAGTCAAGTCTATCGCGGGGATAGTATTAAGCTTAGGGGACTCAATCCTCTCACCCCATAGCGCATTGCACATCTTCTCATAGGTCATTGGGATATAATCTAGATCCAACTTGTTCTTATTGTAGATGATCTTGGAGCATCTGTTGTACTCGGCAACGATCTTGTTGTAATATGATCTACCGTGAACACAGGCCTCTATGAGCGCGCTATGTATAGCATTGACGATGTCAGTCTTGCTCTCTGAAGTGGTCCAGTGGAACGCTTTCTCTATAGATATTGTCTTGAGAGCGCCCATGACATTGTCGGAACCCTTATCAAAGTTGAAATGCCTGCTGCTAAAGTCCATGTCCTTCAATGAGACAATGGGTGTTATCATCCCTTCACCATTCTTTGCGGGGGAGTCGGGAACCATTCCTATGGCAAGGTATTCAACACTTGCCGTATCATAGTTCAACCACTCGCAAACCTTTGCAAGCATGGTGGCAATGAAATCATCTCCATTGATGAAAAACCTGCAACTCTTAAAGAAGTTCCAGAGGAAACTCTGAATCGACATTTTCGGGTCATACTCCTTGCTCTTTTGCCAACATTTGATGGCGACATAGAGCCAGGCGACGGTGTTGTTGAAGCCGTCATCTTTATTGGTTCCATAAACTCCGCTGTTCATGCTACCGTCTGTCATGTAGAGAACTCCATCACAGATATGCATGTCCTGGGAATTGTGGAATTTTATAACCTCAAAAACATTGGCGATTTCCTCACGGCCAACAACATCATCTGGGTCCAACGTATCTTGATACAGTCTGACTTGGATGTTCTTGACCACTTCCTGGATATCCTTGTTGCAGGTGGCATCAAATCTCTTGAAGTCCAAGGCTATGCCTTTATTAGATATCTTGCTTAATTCCCTGTACAAGACTGATGTTTCTGTGTACGGATTCATTCCAATAACAAAGGGGTTACCCTTCTCCCATCTGTGCCTGCGCAGGCAGGCCTGGATGGGAGCAGCATACTTCCTTTGGAACAAGAATGCATCTATTGGGGAATTCTTTATACATCTGGTTCCACCTCTGTCGGCTTTCTCCTCGGGGAGCATCTCAACTTTGGTGTTATCCTCGATCAAACAAGATATCTTCATTCCGTGCTTGGCAACACTCTCTATGGTCTTAACTCTCTGCTTCATTTCTTGTGAAACTTTGTCTTTCTTCCACAGGATGGTGTAATTTCCCGGAGACTGCTCTACCTTCTCTAGATAGTCGCTCTTTCTGGTTCTATTGTCAAGCTTTCCAATTATCCCACAACTTTTCTCGATGTTTATGGGACCAAGATTTCCATATAGTGGGTCATTGGGGTTCAACACTCCATTGAGAACCTCAGAATTGTTCAAGGGACGTAAACCATGAGTAAACTTTCCGAAGTTCTTAACTAGAAAGTCCTCGATCTCTTTGAGGATGACCTTATCACATGGCTTATGGTCAAAAGCAAGGTAGCTTATCTGGTTGCCCAATATATGTGGCTTCCCATCCCTGGTGGTTAATTTGGCCTTAGCCTCTGGGGTGAGCTCACTAACATTCTGGGGAGCTGGCTTGCACTGGTCAGGTAAAGTTGTATGCTTATGGAGCGGACTCCTAAGAAATCTTTCTTTACTAGAGTTACAAGGTCTCCAGAGTGCTGGGCAAAATCCCAGTTGAACAAATCTGTCGGTCGCAGGCAGGTCAAACGCCTCTGATGAAACATCCTTGATGGCATTGTAATCTTTGTCCATGATGTAAAACTCTTCTCCTGTAATGGGATGCTTGGCCTTGTGGCCAACCAGTTCTGGCTTGAGTGTAGTACCTTGGCGGATACATTCAGCCCCGTCAGCTCTCATCATTTCTATTAGAGCGTCTGAGGTGACTATAGATCCTATGGTTTCTCTCAAGCTCCGAACTAAGGTGGTGTGAATGGCAACAATTCTACGTGATTCCAATTTCTTACTGGTCAACATGTAAAATGAGCCACAACTTCCTGCCTCAGTCGGGACATCCCGAATCCCAACCCAATCAACCCTCAGTTCATGGGGGTTGTAATGGGATATGGATCCTCCAGCTAATACTCCCCAGTTAGGGTTTTCTGGCATGTCCTGAGCGTTAGCTCCATGGTATACTTCGACTCCTCTGGTGGTGTAGAGCATCAGTCTCACATCCATTAGGTTTCCCTCCGTTATGTCAGTGTTCCTACAAAAGAAAGGCAAGAGACTCTTTTTGGCAGGGAATGTTGGTTCCCTGACTTTAAGCAGTGTCACATCTCTCTCTTTCAATTCACAAACATAATCTGCATTCCAATCGGCCCCATCTTCATATATGGTGTACTTGGGGTCCTTGTCACTGGCATCAGCTATGTGAGATACTGTTAGGATATATTTTCCTCCTATGAAGTGTCCAATGCATCCATTGACGGCTCCCTCAGGTGAAATATATGAAACCCAGCAAGAATTTTTCTCACACTTCTCTTGGATTATAGAGAGCTGTGAATTGGTGGTGGAAATTCCTTGGTCGGGAAGGACGGTTTTAACCATGTTGCGTTCGACAGGACCCTTGACCATTTCTATGGCTTTCTGCCACTTCTTCTTCTTCTCTGGTGTTTGAGCTTCTTTCAGCATCTTTTCTAGTGTCTGCAAATCATACTCTCTTATCTCCCATTCTCCTGTGTTGCCATTCCAAGCTCTCGCTCTGAATGGCTGTCCAGCAGGTCTCATGGAGGAGTTGTAATCTTCGTCGTCACTATCATCTAATACTGCATTCCTCTTGGTTACCTTGTCTTTTCCTCTTCCTTTCTTCTTGAGGGGTTCTATTTCCTCCTTGTCACTTCCGCTGTCTCCTTGTTCTTTAGTGGAAACTTCTTCAGAATTGACTTGCTTGGCAATCTCTTCCTGCTCTTTCTTAGACGGAATTTTGGCCTTGGTGGAATACCACTGTTTGGTGGCTCCACCGGGCTTCTCTTCTACCAGAACGTCAGGTTCATCTTTCCTCTTGAGAAGTTTAAAGGTGGATTTAACTTCTAAAATCTCAGTATCTTCGGGCTTCTTTCTCATGGTTCTCCAGAGCTTTACTCCGGCAGCTATGGTACCAACCACAACTGCGATCATGAGAAGTATTTTGATTACGTCCCAAACTCCTTTGATTCTCTTTATTCTTAGGAGTATATCTTTGATCTTACTGGCTTCCTTCTTTTTCTCCTCAATTATGAGAGGGGTGGTGTCGGGATCCACAGCTGCAGCACTTCTTGCCAACTTGATGGCGGTGGTAACTCTCTTCCTGACTTCCTTGTCACGGTACTTGAACATGGGAACTTCCCTGATCTTGCCTTCTTGTATTTTGTCCGCCTCAGCGTCACTAATCCAAGTCATGGGCTCGACAGAGATATAATATCCATTGTTGTACCTAACAGCTCTAGCTTCCTTGATGGGCCCCTCATTATCCGTGTGGGCTCTTCCATGGTGGTAAGATATTATCTTGTCAGAGCCTATGAACTGCATAGTGATGGATTGATCTATGGTTGATATATAGTCTAGAATTTGCAAGACTGCCTCATCTATAGTAATTAGCCCTGTCAGATAATTCATCATAACTGGCTTTATGCACTTAGAATCAACCACGTTCTTAAGAGTGGCTAATTTAGCATGATCACCTATGGTAGCGGTGGTGAGATTTTCGAAGTCGCAAATTGCTATTCTCATGCATTCTGCAATAGGAGGTGGACCCGTAGAAATATCTATGACTAGGTCATAAACCTCGGGCTCAGTATCTTCTGCCCCACTGTGGTGTTCTTCTATCAACTTAGGGTATAGGTTCTTCTCTAGTACAGAGTTGATTAAGTCCATATAGGAGGAAACCGGCTCACGTGATGGAAATCTGGAGACGGCTCTCTCTTTTAGCTTGTCAAAGCCCATCTCATCAAAGGAGCCTCTACACATGTACTCTTCCTTGTTACGAGCCCCCTCTCGGAGGGCTGTGAAGGAGAGACGTCTGTAAATGCCCTCTGGTGTGTGGTTTCCTATGATCAACGCATAAGTGTCTTTTGAGAACAATCTAGCTGTTTTAGTGATCTTAAAATTTTCACTCAATAGGACTATGGAAAGCGGATTTATAGCATCATAAAATGAGCAATAGCCTTGTGGATTTCGAACTACAAGGTCTTCTATCCAGTATACACATGGATGTTCATAATCTATAAAATCTGAGTCTACTTTGACAAGCGGTATCCCAAACTTGAGGGATAAGGCTTTTGCGGTAGTCTCGTGAAGTCTAGACTTTCCAACACCCGGTTTACCGAACAATGTGAAGACGTGGGGTCTCAAAACGCTTTCATTCTGTCTCGTTGTCATATTGGCCTGAGCCTCTATCTCGGCAACAGAAATGGCTAAACGTTTCTGGTAATCCACTTCAAACTTCTTGTATTGTTCTACAATCCTGGCTATTATTTGGTCTTCTGTGATGAAGGTCTCCTTTCCGTTGGGTCCAACAAATGAGAACTTGAGATCTTTACTCTCATCATTCTGGTCAGAGTACCTGTCTTGGTCGTCTGTCCTGTTGGCATCAACTAGCTTTATAGGATTCATTCTACTCAAAAGTGCATCACTCGCAGAATCAGACATTCCATATGCATTGCCATAGTCTATGGCACCTGGGTTCTTGTTGGATATTGTAAATACAACGCCAAAACCTGGAATCTGACACTTGACAAAAGCAGAGTCCATATTGCAAGGGCCGGAACTTAACAGTGAAGTGTAGCACGACAAAGTAAAGTCTTCCTTACCCGAGAACAAAAACTCATCAGCTATGTAAAAGTTTTCAGAACCTATTTTGGGGGCGTATTTAGTGGCACCAGTGCTTATGACATAAGATGATGATATGCCCAGAGCTGCCGCGATTTTGGGGCGGAGGACATAGGTGACATAGTGGGTCTTTCCATGACCTGGAGGGCCATAAAAATTGATTCCAACTGGTTCCCTCCTGACAACTCTGGAGAGTATGTCAAGAGACTTGGCATCAGTGTAGGTTTTGTCACACATTACCAAAAGAGATGTTATCCTAGCGATGTATATCTGAAGGGTCTTGGAGGCTTTGGCATCTTTGTTTAGAGCGTCCAACCTCTTCAGAACTGCTTCGACGTCAGCTATTTTACTGGCCCTAGAATTTAGAAAGGGCAAGCTGGCATACTGGGACAAAGGAGTGGCATTTAAGCTAGTAAGAGTTTCCACCGCAGATTTGGCGGATTCCTCCCAAGGTTCCTCAGCATTCGAAAATACACCGGAGATCTTGGACCACATATCTTCAACACTGTTGGAAACTACCTCGGTGTTCCTGATAGTTTTGGCTCTCTTTTCCATGAAACCTTCAAATTCTGGCGAAAACAATCCTATAACACTAGAGATTGCTGTCATTATCAGCCCGCAGGCATTGTCTCTTTTCTCTCTCTGGATTTCAGTTGTTTCGGTGAAAAATCCAGTGAAAGCCTTTGTCATGCTCTTCTTAACTGCAACAAAATCTGTAACTTTAGCCAAAAGGCATTTCCTGCCATAGGCGGTTATGTATGTTGCGATACAAGAACAAACAAGGGATGTAAAAGAAGCGACTAAAACCGATATTAAAGATGCGGTGTCTATCCAGCTCTTCTTTTCAAGGGATATGACATTCCTTATACTGATAATGACGGCAACCGATGATGCTATTATGGATCCTATCTGCATGGTATTGAGCAGAGTTATTCCAGAAAACATAGTTTTCATAGCATTCTCAAATGGTGTGGTGACATCCATCTCTTGTATAATTGCAAGGCCCTGTTCAGGTGTACAGACGGGCTCTTCAGTCTGTTCTATACTGTCGAAAACTGATGGTTTGTCCGAATTGTACAGAACATATCTACAAACGTTTCCAGTTGTGGCATGTTGAGTAAAGTCGGATGGGAGAACTTCCCACCCATTCTTCTTGCTCCACTCCCAACTCTGAGAAGATAGTTTGACTAGATCTATGCTTTGCCAGTCTTTAGCCTTGGTATAAATCCTCTTGAAATTCATATCATGATAAGGCATCTCGCTGCGTAGATATAGCTTGAAAAGCGCGTCAAACACTTTCTTTATGTGGGGGTCTGTCTTCCAGTACTCATAGAGGCACCACTTTGGAAAGTATTCCAAATTTATGAAGTGCATGAGCCATGAGGCGGCCTTGGGATTGATGTTTTCTGCGCCGGCCCTGAAGTGGCACACTTCATTCTCTGTTGGACAATATAATATAACTGGAAAATTCTTCTGGGGTATTCCTCTTTCTTCCAGGATGAGCTTGATATTGTTGACTCTACTCAGGAAGTACTCTCTAGTTCTCATTGTGGGGTCTAATCCTCCTTCAGGTCTAGGGCTTGGTTTGCCCCTAGGGATGGAAACTTCGGGCTTCACATGAGTGTCTTCTGCAAAGAATTCTTCACCGTCTCTTTCAAACTCAGAATCTTCTTCATCTGTGGTCGGAACTTCAACCCTGGGATCGGTGAAAAATATGGTCCTTCTAAAGGGGGCTTCTGCAGCCTTCTTTCCACGCTCTATCTTTCCAGCTAGTTTAACTGGATCAGGCTTGGGTTTGTCAGTCTCTTTCTTGACGTGGTGCATTTGAGCGACTATCTTTCTGGCTTCTTCCCTGGTATAAACGGGTGGAATCTCGATCTCTGCTGAAACTGTGATCCTGGAAGGAGCCTTCTTTCTAGCCTCGCCCAAGCGCTTCATCTTTGAAGCGTAAAATTCCCTCACCTTAGGAGCTTGAGTTGTTCCATAAGCTTCCTCTACAGTTGGTGTTTTAGTGAAAGGGGATTCTGTGGGAGGCCCGGTCTTAACTATGACTTCCGGATTGGCCACGGGTGGAGTTTCTTCCAAAGGAGGAGGAGATTCCGCCTGGGGCTCAGGGACTTCTGCGGGGGCAGGTGAGGTCTCTCTGGAAACAAAGGGTTCGATCTCTGGGTTTAACCAGTTACCGACGCCCTGCTTCTCTCCAATGGAGTTGATGGGATTGCGCCCGCGGTGAACATTGTTGTTATGTCCGGGGGGAATCTCGTCAACCTCATCAAAGAGAGAGATGACATGTCTAATGTACATGTCCAAATCATGGCCCCAAAGGTCATTTTCCCCATAATAGCATCTCTTCATGTGAGAATTTATTTCAGATTTCGATCTGAAAGAGATGCCACATCTAGCACATCCACGGTGACCGAATTCGTCACGGTAGGGTTGTCCCCTTCCCTTGTTAAAGGAATGGAACAAACCGTCGTAAAAAGACGGGGAGACAGCCCATCCGAAGGTGGTACTTTCGGAAGGAGAGTCGCGATTCCCCTCGTTAGAGGAGGCAGTTTGAATCTCCAGGCTGCTGTAGATGTTGCGATGTGTGGGTATGTCAGGGATGGTGAATTCTTTAACGTCACCAATATTGGTCTCGGAGTCAGAGGGGATAGTAAGATCCTCCGACTTTCTCTTGAGTCTCTTAGCGAGCAGCTTGGCTTTAATCCTCTTCAAGTTGTTCTTCCTCCTACGTTTAGGAGAAATGAGGATAGGGGCAACCAGGTCATCCCAGTTGTCGACGATAACCCAGTTCTGAGATTTCTGGGGGGGAAGGGGAACTTCCTCCACAGACTTCTCAGAGACTGGGCCATCGGCGGCAATCTGGGACTCCACAGGGGCGTCCGGAACCATGCTGGTCTCTGGCATGAAATAATCGCTCTCAATTGCAAAGAGCTTGTTTCCTAAGGAAACATATGTCCTCGTATCATCATCAAAAAAGACGACGGGAGGAGTCATTATGAGTTTGTTTGGGTGGTTTGAGTTGCGGTTAAGCAAAACAAAGGGTATGTACTGAAGTGTTTGCTGAAAAATGTAAGTTGCACGAATGCAAAAATACAAGTTCAGTTAACT
>Ga0138273_1140992_pt1 | contig 12316 bp, 22 predicted proteins | sample C_130709_M_mt_FD_106919 | JGI IMG/M metagenome (GOLD analysis project Ga0138273, IMG submission 106919) | Freshwater microbial communities from Lake Croche, Canada - C_130709_M_mt (Metagenome Metatranscriptome) | ecosystem: Environmental > Aquatic > Freshwater > Lake | place: Canada: Quebec... | reverse complement strand
ATGATGATCATGCTTTGCAGCAAAGAAGAGCTGCTCCGCAAAGTCTCCATTTCATCATTGAAGTAACACCTTTGTTTGGTCCAGGAGGCGCACCTTTTGGTTCAGGTTGTAATTTAACCCTGAATATTAAATATTTATCATTTCTCTTTGGATACTTGTATACTGGGCATGAGAACATTGTTTTGTCAAGTGTTGCAATATCAATCTTTCCTCCTTTTCCTGCTGCTGCTCCGGCTCTTGCATCTGCTGGAGGAGCTGTACTGATTGCTGTTACTAAAATTATAGGGAATTGATAATAAAGCTCTTTTGGCTGAGAATCTTCCAGTCTCTTTTCAGCTTTGCTCCATCCTGCTCCTTCTAAGAAAAGACCGTGGATAAATACTCCTTCAGCTGGGGCTGTTATTTGTTTACCTTCTATACGTCCATCTTCACCTGGGATCACATCTTTTTGCACTTCTGTGTAGTATTCTACCTCATCAAGTGACCAGGCTAATGCTTTCTTCTATCTTGTAACCTCCTGTTTCATAGCAGTCAAGAATCCTTATGGATTGAAGAATCCTGTAAGCCAGAAAGATGGGGGTCTTTCTTTCATTATCCAGTTCCATAGCTAGTGATATCTATCTAAAAGTCCCTTGATCCAAGCAGCAAGGGAAGCAGTAAGCCAAGATATTTCAGCTCCAGTTGGATCGAATTGCCATGAATATGGAACTCTGAAATCATAGACTGCATTAATTGAATCTACAATTTGTGGAGTCATAATAATGCTACCATCAATTGCATCAATCATATTTGTCATTGTTGATCTTACAATACTCAAAATAGTTTGGAATCTTTGTAATTCTTAGAAAAGGAAAATATTAAGAGGAATAGTATCATTTTTTCCAGGCTCTCCAAGACCTCTGGGACCTCTTAAAACTTTAAGTCTATCGAAAATATCAATGAAATTCATGTCTGGTGGAAGTTATGGAAGCAAGTCTTTTTCAATTTTTTCCTTGACTTCCTCTTCTCTTGATTTACCTCCTGATCCAGAAGCTTCTTTTGGTTAAATATCCAAAAGAGTATTAATCATCTCTACTGATTCCTTAAGTCTAAAAGTCAAATCAGCATTGGGATGAAGACCGAATATTTATGGATTATCTTTTCCTGGCATTTTTGAAATGAAATCAAGAAGCCTTTAATGTTCTAAAGCATCTGGAATATGATAATTAAATTCAGTTACTGATGAGTTGAAACAATAGTTTGGAGTGAAACAATTTTCATTGACCCAGATTGATCCATATGTCTTAAATGTATCTCTGTCCAAATCATCAGTAATTCTACCTCCGTATTGCACCTCAGCAACCATATACTGCATAGCTTTCCATGAGTAAGCAGAGTTTTGTTGAATTGATCTGTTCATATGGTTTTCACAATAAAGTAATGAGGCTTCTAAATCAGCAGTGTTAAATTCGTAGGCAATGCAGAATCCTAATGGTCCGAATTTTCTTCTTTCTTATACAACTGAATGCAAGAAGCAAATTGAGAAAACGATAGATCTCCATTTATCATAAGGCTCAACTTTTTCTAAGAAATCTTGAGTAATCATTGTATTGAATGTTCTTGAAATACCTGCTTGAAGACCTTTTGGTGGTTCAGTAGTAACCTTGATTGCCATTTACAATAATCCGAGAGGGAACTGTGGATCTGATTGACAAGTAATCCATAATCTGAAATCTTGGTGAACTTCTTTATCTTTTGGATTCAAAATGTCCTCAAGTTCAGCCATGAATTCTAAACTTAAATGACAATTATTCAAAATTACCCATTTTCCTGCGACAAATCCATTATCAATCATAAGTTTTGCAGGGATCTCCATTTCTTCCCCCATTGATACTTGTCCGCAAGGGAATTGTTTTTTCTTTCTAGCTAAATCTTCGATTCCTCCTGTTGGATCGGCTCCTGCTGAAAGTAAATAAAGAATAGGTCTGTTTGGTCTAGATTCTTCCCAAAGGTCAATAATTTAATCTGTTACTGGAACAACATATTCATCTCCAAGGACTTCTTTTACAAATTAGTTACTTGCAAGAAGTGCTCTGTCTTCTCTCATTGCTCTTACGATACATAGATGAATAAAGTGACCAATATTTTGATCAGCAGTAATTTTATCTTCATAGTCTGGAATTGGAGTATTTTCTGGCTCATTTTCATCGATCCATTTTCTCCATGCTGGTTCATTTCTTGTGATTCTATCTGGAAGTTCTTTGAAGAAATATGAATGATCATTTCCAAATTTATGTTTAGAAAGAGCTTTGATATTTAGCCACGTTTTTTGTTCCATCCATGAGAATGGTTTGCTTCTGTCATCAATACCACCTCCAGCTTTTAAGAAAAGACTTACATCTGCAGATGTCAATCTTCCTTCTTTAATCATAATCTTTGTGCACATCATAAGTTTGAATGTTACCTTATCTCTTTCGAAAAGACCTCTGTTGATATATCTATATACTCTTCTTGTAAGCCATTAGACAATTATGACGACTCTATCTTTTGGAAGCTGATTTTGTGTTTTTGGAGAAGCATCAATACCGTAGTCAAACAGTCCAAGGAATTATGAAAGAGCTGTATTATACATCCAGTTTACCATTGCCATTTCGACAATACAGAAATATAACACTGATCCTCTTGCTGCTACTGGTCTGAATTGCTCTCTTTCTTCATTAATTTGAATTTTTTTATCTTTGGCTTCAAGAAGTTTTTCATTTACTTCTTTAGACTTTAATTTAATGGTAGCCAACACATCAATAAGTTCAGTATCATCTAAAAGACTTCCTTAGGCACTTGCTAGTCTTCCAAGCAATTGTGTTTCATAATTTTAAAGAGCTTTTGTGTTTTCAGTAACTTCTTCTTGAAGTTATGTTAGTTAATCTTCTAAGGATTTCTTCTCTTTTCCAATTAGTCTACCTAGCAGTTATTGCTCAAGACCACCTTATGTTACAGTGAAATCAATAATTGTAGATTTAGCAGCAAGCTCGGGTGAGAAATGTGGATTTGCTAAACGAGAAGTCATGTAAAGTCTAAATTTATCATCGTAATCCATTTCTTGATCAGCAAGTTTAATTAATTTGCTTCTACCTTTTACAATGATTTATTTTTCTAAAATAGGATCAAGCATTGGATCTACTTCATTTTCAATTGACTCAATCAGTACAGGGAAACCTTCTTGAAGTGGCCATTTAAGTGCATCTCTCAAGTTAGGATGACTGAATGTGAAAATACAGTTTTATTTTAAAAGAATTGGTTCTCTTTATTTGATCCATTGAATAGCTTATCCTTAAGGATCAATCATGAGTGGATATCTTGATGATTTGGTAACCATGATACCGTTTTGAACTGAAAGATCATCTGATGGTAAACCTTCTAAAGCCCATTCTCCTATAGTTGCAGCATCTACCAAGAATTATGTAAGTTGTAAGTCTTCAGATACAGGAATTTCTTTTGAAATCAAATCAGTGTGGAAATATTCATTAAGAAGCTTTGATCTGAATTCAGAATTAAATGGACCACAATATGAAACGAAGGCGCATGCTTTTGCGACATCTCCAACAAGTCTTAATTTCAATGATTTAAATGTTGTTGCATTTTGAATCCATCTATCCTTGTTATCTTACAATGAAGTAATCAATCTATTCGCCTAGTCCATCTTCTTTCTTGTTTTCGCTGCTGTTTCTTGAAGTTAATTCTTCTTTGCCATTGAAGCATCGAACTCTTTTCTTAGTCTTTCCTTCAATGCTGTTACATCAGCTAGATCCGATTGAGCTTGAGCAAGTTAGTCCTCTGCTACTTTCAATTCACCCATCTTTACTTCAAGCAATTTCAATTTAGGAGTTACGATCTTTGACTGCTTGTGATAATCACTCATTGCTGCAGCCCAAACGCACATGCCTTCCAAAGCTGATGAAGATTTTTTAGCGACTGCTCCTGTAAAAACTTCTCTTCCATCTGGAGTTTGTAATAGTAAATATGGCTCTAATAGCTCAATAGTTTCTTCATTGATACTGTTTTTATCATTTGCTGAAAAGTCAAAGAGATCTTTCAGGAAGGTTTGACTTGAAAGTGTATTTTTTGTGCAGTTATCAAATGAATCATATACAAATGGAATTTCAGTTTTTAGAATATTCATTGATTTTGCTTTAACTTAATCCATTGGTCTTTAGAAAAGAATATGAATTGTATCTAAAATAAGTCTTGTAGTATCGACTGCGGTTCTCATACCTTTAAGCTCATTAATATCAGCTGGTCTGATTGATTCTACAGCTGCTTCAGCTCTTCTCAAGAAAGGAAGAGCAATCTAGAGATCTCTGTCTGCAGCTTCTTTCTCAGCCATAATCTGGTTTCTTTGAATGTTACAGTTATCTGTTACAATAGCGACTTCATCTGCTTTTTCTTTAGCCTTTTTGTTTTCAACTTCCAATACCTTCAAAAATTTATCAGTTTCTTCTGTTGCCTCTTTAAGAGTTGCTTCTTCTTTCTTTAAGCCAATTTTGAGTTCTTCTACTCCCTAAGAAGCTTCTGCAAGTCTATCAAGTCCTCTAACAATGTTTCCTTCTTCAACATCAATTCCATCATATTTCTTTTAATAGACATCTTTATACAAATCAATAAATGATAAATAACTTTTTGGTGTAACGTATACATTTCTTCTCATTCTTTGGAAATATATTCCGCAAACTTCTGTGACTAAATCATGGCATTTACCCATGTGAACTTCAAGTGCACTCTTTACTGCAGGAGTTGAGTCAATTTTAAATTAATTAAGGAATTTATGAGCAACTGAAACCAATGCATCTTCGGGCCACGGTAGGAACCAATCAATATTGCACTGAGAGAATAGTGATGGGAACTTTTGTGCTCTTTCTCTGAATTTAGTTCCTACAGGTGAAAATGCCAATATCATATGTAGACAATCTTTTACTCTGCTAATGAAGAATATCCATAATTCAAGAAGAGATGGCTCCATTCCTTTTTATCCAACTTCTTTTGTCCAAACATTTTTACATTCAAGACAGATAACATCTTTGTCTTCTTTTGGAATAAGTCCCGGAATTTCTCCTGTTGAAAGCATACTGTTGATTGCTTCTAAGAAGGATTCAGATTTAATTTCTGCATCAGTCATAACGAATGACACATTCTTTCCTTTTGGTCCAGCTAACACATATAAAGCTTTAATATCATCTTTAAGGTGACTGTCAGCATAGGCTTTTGTCAATGCAATTTAGAAATATTCTTATTTACAAATGAAGGATGATAATTTTGCAAGTGATTATTTTCCTGAACCTCCAACTCCTACAAGTAAAGCGTTTCCACTTGGAGAGTTAATAATTCTTGTAAGTCTTAAAAGATGGTACAAAGCATCATCGAAAATCACAAGACTCATTTGTTTGGATGAATTTTTCTCATTATAGTCTCCTAGTCTCTTCATGCATCTTTGTCTAATTGATTCAATATCAGGGCAAGCTTCATATACAAATGGAGCTTCCGCAACAAGTTCTCCATATTCGTCATATTCATCAGCTCTTTGGAAATCAGCAAAGAGATGTGTTGTCATAAGTTACTCTGGTTCAAGACCAAGTCTATCCTAGAATGTATCTTTTGTAACAGTGTCAAGGAATCCTGAGAATGTTTTTTTATCTTAGTTACTTATAAGTTTATCAACAAATGTTCTTTCGCACTCATGTCTCCATAATGCAACAAGGAATAGCTCAGGTCTTATTTTTTCTTTAATATTTAAGCAATTTTAAATGACTTTATAATCTGGTTTGGCAGCTACAGCACAAATACCTGCGAAAACTCTTGACAATTCTCTAATAGTAAAGTTATAATGGAACTTTGAAGGAGATGGCAAAAGTCTTGATTTAACCATTTACCAGATAGCAATTGTTCCTTCAATCAATGGTTCTCTCATTCCAATAATATTTGGATCATATTTCTTTGGAGAGAATAGAGCTTCAAGAATTCTTCCATAAATATTTTGAATTGATTTAGTACTGGGGGAAGTCATGTTGATTGAGAAGAAGTGTCTCTTAAGTCTTGGTGGAATATCATTTCTACCTCCTCCTGGATGGTTCATAGCGGCAAGGAATTAAAGTCCTTCAATTTATCTGAAAACTCCTCTTTCGTCTCTTGATAAGAAATAAAGACCCTTTTGTTCAATAAGTTATCTTGTAATTTCTAAAGTAATTTGATCACCCCAAGTATTTACGAAAGGCATAGATAAATCATCAACGAACACAGTCATTTTTTTACCTCCTGGTGGAGTAAATGTTCTTACTTGCTTCTTTTCTAGCTCTCCTTCAATAGACTCTTGGAAGTTCAATGGGGTTGTTGCGCTTGAAAAGTTCATTCTTTTGAATAGCATATGCTCTGAATCGAATTTCATTGTATACATCAGAATTACAGAAGTCTTAGCTGTACCAGGACCTCCGACTAAAAGAGAGTTATTGTGGCACAATTCTTTCTTATTTTTAGCTCTCCATTCTGGAAGACCACTAATTTTGGTCATAATATATTCAGCTCTTGTTGAGTCACCAGTTGGAATCAAAAGTTGTGAAAACATGATTCTCTTTGGTATTTGCCATTCTGCAGCTTCCCATATTTTCCATTGTTTTGTTGTTTCATCAACAAAGTAATCAAATATAGTTTCTTTGTCAACAGAAGTCTTGCTTGATGAAATTGGGGGAAGAGGAGCATTTCTTGTCTCAATCCATTTTTGATATTTTTCTCTGTCTTCTCCTTCGAAGAGACCTCCGACGGCCCATGACATACAATAAATAAAGAATTTTTCAAATGACGCTTTATCTACGGTTTCTTGCCTGTCAATATATAGTTTCAAAATGGCAGTTAGTAAGTTTAACATTTGATTAATTCTTACAACTGGTAACACTGGCATAACGTAATGATAATCTTTGTCAAGAATTTTGAAAAGATCAGGACCTTGAATATATTTATCTGTTAAATCAGTAACCCAATTTCCTTCATCAGTATTGCAAATTGTTTTTTCTTCTTGTCTATCTTTGATCCAAGTATCGACTAATGGCCTCCAACTTAAATCGGAATCAGATACGAAGATGATACCGCATCTTGAGACAGTAGCTGGAGAAGCATTATTTAAATTTTCTACTTCAAAGACCATCTTACAATTATCTGTCATTGGAATACGCTCTGCATTAGCAAGAGTAAGAATTTTATTATCATCAAGGACAGTGTTAAGGTTTTCAATCCAAATAGCATCTACTGGACCATCGCAAACAATCCATGAAATGTGTTTGTTCTTTTTGTCATTACATTTCTTCCAAATTTCAGAAAAAACTCCTGGAAGCCATTCACCTGTAATTGTATTCATTACACCATACATTTATTGACCAGTGATTGATTTTGGATTCATTCTGTTTAATTTGTGAAGTTGTCCTTCTTCTCCGAGAGCATCAGTCAATATATTCATAATTGTGGTTTTACCGCATCCGACAGTTCCTACAACCATAAATCCATGTCGCACAATTGAAGTCTCATAAAGTTAAATAATTTTGATGAACCATTCTGGTTTATCCATAAGATTCTTTTGCTTCATAAGTTTTCTGACTGCTGATTCAACTGCCTTATAGACTTTCTTTGGAATGTTAAGTTGTTTTGGGAAAATATCTTTAAGTAGCTAAAGGAACAATGGGATATCTTGAGCAACGAATTTAGATAAGTTCATATCTCTCAAAGTTCTTGCCATAATCATTTCCTCGTCTGCACCTACAGCTTCTGCTCTCTTTGAGTTACCAGCTGTTCTGAGTACAGACAAAATATTTCTTAATCCGAAATCGTAGTGACGTTATTTAGATAATTACTCCTCGCAAAGTTTGTAAAGTACATCAAACTTTTTGGATAATGGGTCATAGTATGTATAACCGACAGAAGCAAGCTTGACTTTAATAATGACTCTTCTATCTGGAGTCATCATACTCACTGATCTGAACAAAACTTTTAAGTTTTCTGGAAGTTCTTAACGACCAGCATAACCTGGATTCATTGTAATGAAATAAGCACAAGATTTGATTAAAACGATTGGTTTTTCTTCATTTGGGAACATAAATCTCTTGAGATCTTGCTTCTTTGCTCCTGTAATAGAAGCCACTTAAGCAGCGACGACAGAAAGTGTTGCAAGAGAAATACGATTAAATTCATCGAAGCAACCCCACAATCCACTTTAACAGACTCCTTTAAAGATTTTTGCCATATCTCTGTATTTGTGTTCATCAGAACAATTTGTAACTACGACGAAAATACCTAGAGTACGTCCTAGATCTTTTACAGTTTCAGTTTTACCTGTTCCTGCTGGACCAGCTGGTGCTCCTCCATAAAGCATTCCAAGAGCTTAACTTAAAGTAATATAGCATCTATCAGTTAGTGGTGTAATACAAAGTCTCTCTTTGGCTCCAAGGAACTCATATGAATAAGTGAATTCTACATCAGTTACAGCAACAGCAATGTTTGCATCTTCTGATCTCCAGCTGCATCTAGTGTTTTTAGCCCACTCGAAATCATTTGCATCCTTAATTTTGTGTTGTTTGCAATCTTCATGAATTTTTTAGAAAAGATCTCTTTAATGCACATGAATTGTAACGATAGTTTCAACTTTTTATCTTTTTAATTTGTTCATATCCTCAAGACAAATTTGTGTTAGCTCTGTCATAATTCCATTAATATCTTTCTTTTTTCTCTCAAGCTCAACAACTTTTTCTTTAGGACTTTTTTCAAGACATTCAACGACTTTACTAGTCCACAACATTTGAATGCCTAACAAGGCTACTTATGAAGGGAATGAATCAATAAATTCTCTCAAAGGAAGAGTGAAACAATCTTAAGCACCTCTTGCGCAAATTCCTCTGACTGAACGCTGCATTTCTTTTTCAAGCTTTACAAGCCATTCTTCAATGTTTCCTTCTGCTAAAACTCCTTCAGCAAGAGAAACTTTTTCCTCTTAGCCTCCCATGAGTTAAGTAATTTCAATGATCATCTTTCTATTTTATTCATCAAATGATACTCTATTAATGGCATCAAACAGCTTTTCAAAATCATCTTATACAGCATTTGGATCAGATCCTACAGATAGAATCTTCAAAAGATCTGCATTTGAACAGAAATAAAATCTAGGGAATACATTTCTCTTTGTTTCAAGATAGTTTTCCAATTTCTTTTGACAGACTTCAAGACCTTCTTATAATCCTCCAAGAGAGTTTTTAAGGATTTCATCAGCACAGCATCTGATAACATTTTTTTGATCAGCAGCTCTTTCCATAATCTTAAGCCATTATTTGTCAATACCTTTGAATTTTTTGCTCTCAGTCGGCATTTGTTTTGCAATATCTCCTGCTGTGAATACAGATACCAAGTTAGTCCAAAGTGTTTAAACTTTCAACCATTTCTCAATAATATCTGCGCATTCTCCAAGTAATCCCATCTTTTCAAGGACAATAGCTCTGAATGGTGTAACGTATCTCATAGCATTCATTTGATTTAATGCCATAACATGCTCTTCTAATTTTTCTTAAATATCTTGAATGTTTCCTCCAAGAACACATGGTTGATCAACACCTTTCCACCATTTTATTTCAAGCTCAGCATTTTCCCAATAGGCAGTGATATCTTCATTCAATTATTTTTCAAGTTTCAATTATTTATCAGCTGAGTCAGTAATATCTTAAATGTCATCTTTGAAAGGTAACAATGGAGCTGAAAGAAGTTGAGATAAAGTAAATGTCTCACTTGTGTATGGAATGTCGGTCTTTGTCATTTCGATGATTTCATCCCAATGTCTTGGTCTGATTGAAGGTTTAGCAAGAGCTTCAACTAATGGAATAATTTCAATCATGTCATCGATTTCTTATTTAAGCTCTTTGTAAGCTCCCCAACCTTTTAAAACTCCTGGAAGTTTAGAACAATCTCTTCCAAATGCTTCAATCGTTTCTGTCATTTTTTGAATTTCATTGACAACATCAGTCCATGCAATATCTTTCCATTTTGAAATTGTCTCCTTTACTTTTGAATACAAGTTGTACAATTTTTCTAAAAGTTCAATTTACTTTTAAGTTGCAACAAGCTCAGGATAGCTTTGATGAGGAAGTCCGAATAAGGTTTCTCCAGCATTAAATGAGTCAAACTTTCTCTTTCTAATTGAGTACTCTTCTGAGTACATTTTTAATCTGTTAAGAGCCTCTCTTGGTTCAAGACCTGGAACAGCTGGTCCATATTTTTCAAAGCTTTATCTAAAATCTTGAACATCTGTCACTAATGTATTGATTCCTTGAATAAGATCTCTTTTAAATTCAGCTTACTAAAGTTATAAAGAGTTTCTAACTTCAACTGCATCAATCACGAGATTTCCCCAATCTTTTTCTAAAATAGTTGAAGCATCCATTTCTTCTTTTTCCATTACTTCTGGAAGATAAATTTACAATAATTCTTGCATGTCAACAACTGGCCTAAATTAAATTTCAATTTCTGATTCCTTTTTTCTAATTTCTTCTAAGGCATACATAACATTTCCAAGACTGTCAATATCTTAAGCAGGCTTTTCAATTTTAAGTTTGATTTATTTCATATCATCAGTAAGATGTTCAAGCATTGTCTTGGCTTTTTTGTGCAAATCTTTGGCATAAGCATCTTTCCATTGAGAAATCCATTTTTTCAATCCAGTTTTTACATTATCAGTTTTAAGACTGAGAGCTCCAATTTGATGGAAACTATGAATCAAGGCAACTTCATCATCAAATTGAGAAAATCCTTTGAGTTCCTCCTCAAAATCTTCTAGCTATGGATTCTTAGAGTTAAATAGTTTCAATTTGTTATCTATTTTTTATTTCCATAGCCAATCAAATTTTCCGAAACCTTCCAAAAATTTATTAACATTATTTTTAGTTCCTTAAATTGAACCAGTAAGAAGAAGAATGACTTTAACAATTTCTTTATCTTTAGCAATCCAATCATAAAATGGTTCTCTTTTATCTTCTGGTTGGTCTTTTTGATTCCAGTTTTGAACATTCTTTGTAGATTTTAAGACATGGCTTGCAGCTCTATTAATTGCACTTTAAACTTCTTCAAGAGTTGGTTTCAAAGTGCAGGTGTCACCTTCAAGATGAACATCTACTTCAAAGAATGGTTTCAAGATTTATTTAGGCATATTTCTTCTTCCGCAAATTCTTTCTTTCATTTGATTCAAAGAGTATTTAGTTGCATGGAGAAGTGCTTGATACATTGACCAGTTGTAATATTTAGACAACTTTTGAATTTCTTCAGCTGAAATAGGCTCGACATGCTAGTCAAGTTAATATGAACAAATTGTTTAGATAAGATCTTCAACTGCTCCTTCAACTTCGTAGTTCTTTGATTTGAGTTTTTCTGATTCTTCTCTAATCCATTCCTCTTACATTTCAACAAACTCGTCTAATGTGAATGTCTGAGCATCTTATGGAAGATTAACAAGAACAGTTTTAGACAAACTTTTAAGGTTGTTTTCAATTCTGTTTTCCATAATGTCATTAATGTTGATGATAAGCTGCTCAAGCTTTGCTAATCCTTGATGAACATGGTTGAGGTATCCATCAATATTCATTGAAGTCCATGTAAGAGTGACCATACCTGGTCTCAGTTTATACTCAAGATCTTCAAGATGAGGAACCAATAAAGACTTAGTGTTTGGTCTAATTTTATTAACGATTCTGTCATATTCTCTCAGTACAAACTATAATTCATTGTTGTACATTTTGAACTTGTCTTCTTGAAGAAGTACAATTTTTGCACTTTCTGGAATGTCAATACCAATTCTTGAGAGACATTTTGCTTCTCTAATGAGAGTAAGAATTTCAGAATCAAAGTTGACATAAAGTTTGTTGTTTTCTGGATGTCTAATTATGAGAGTTGCTTGAAGACCAGCCTTTGCCTTTTCAACTTCATGGGCCCATTTTTGTCTCCATAAATATTCAAATGAAAATAGAGTGTAACCAATTTTATTGTACATTTTAACAAATCTTTTCGACTCTTTTTATTTTATTAATTCTTGAGGGAATTGCTCCATTGGTCCAGAAATTCTATGGAAAAGATGTCTTGACCAAGAAATACTTCCTGAAACAGTTGGAAGATTTCTGACAATTGGTGGATTGTTTTTATACTTTTGATACTATTCTTCAATCTAGTGAATTTCAAGACCATAGTTATGGAATAGAATAGTATATTTTGCATTAAGACCATTTTTAAGATTTTCTCTGTGTAAGATAGATTTGAATTTTCTCAAAAGTTT
>Ga0138273_1172247_pt1 | contig 12604 bp, 2 predicted proteins | sample C_130709_M_mt_FD_106919 | JGI IMG/M metagenome (GOLD analysis project Ga0138273, IMG submission 106919) | Freshwater microbial communities from Lake Croche, Canada - C_130709_M_mt (Metagenome Metatranscriptome) | ecosystem: Environmental > Aquatic > Freshwater > Lake | place: Canada: Quebec... | reverse complement strand
CGCTAAAATTTATTTAAGAATCAAGTTGCGTTAACATCGCTACACCTCGTTTTATCCAATGCTTTTGTTTGTGTTCCATCGCCATCGGCACTCTAATAAACATCACAAAATTCGTAGAGTGACCAGTGGTCGAAAGCGTACCTTGACGAAATGATGTTTTATAAATAGGACACATATATACGTGTGCCGTTCCATTTGTTGAGCCAGTGTATTGTTCAGGAACGCCTTCAACAACTGGAACATTTGATCGCAACTTCGGTTCCAATTGAATATACGGCATTTCAATAAACAGTTCTCTAGGGAGTGATTCAGCTATAACATGAAGTTTCGCATCCCATCGTGCACCTTCCATGAACAATCCACGGATGTATGCACCATCCTCAGGTTTCTTCATTTTCGCCTCTTTCATCTCATGCGGTGTCAACACACGAAAGTCGAACTCGGCCTTATCGATCGGAATAGCATATTTTCTTGCAAAATTTTGCAAAGTTCCTGTAATGAATGCTTGTGTGAAAAAAAAACCACTCACCCAATACACTGTCGGTGACGTGCCTCGGTCCATCCAATCTTTCAAAAACGTGATGCGTTCCAACAAGTCATTTACCCACGAACCTAAAGGTTTCAATGAAGGATACGCAACAACAGACCATAACGCCGGTACTTTACCTATAACCATTGAATTTCCCATTTGTTCGAGTTCAGCTGACATTAGAACCAAACCTTTGATAGCTTTCTGCACATCACGCAGTGTAGTCGTTACCTCTAGAATCAATCGATTGAAACGAATCAATTCCTGCGTTAAAACTGTGTTCATAGACTCCTCGTATCGAACGGGAAACAAAATCAAAGCTTTTTCTATGTCGAACTCGGCAGGTATTTTTGCTGCGATATCGCGAGCCAATTCGTCCAATGTCTCACCCCAACTCTTTCCTTCACCGCTGATCGACCTAGGCTGCAGACTTAGAGCAGTATCTAACAAAGCGGTCGTTTCTGAAATTGCACAAGAGATATTTGCATTGTCATGGAGACCGAACACTTCAGGACCTTCGTTGTAAGGCAAGGAACGAACATATTCTCGCACTGTTTCCAACGAACCACCAGGAGGAGCATAGTAAATGCCGCTTGTCGAAAACTTGTATGTTTCAGACAAAATCGGAGTATTATAAAAATCATCTAAAATATTCATGATACATCTTCTGTCTTTGTCGTCGGTTACTCTTCCACCGTAGTTACATTCACCCACCAAGTACGCCAAAGCTGCAAATGGGACCGGTTCGCCTGGTCTTAAATCGTCCAAAAATATTCGCAGTTGATCCATCGAAATTCTCAAATCAGGTGGCGAAAAAACGTATTGAATATTCCATCCCAGAGGTCCGAACTTTCTTCGCTCTCTTACAGCAGCGTGAAAAAAGCATAAACCAAACAATATCTTTTTGAACTCAGTTCCTTTCGAGCAACTGTCATACCAACTGTCTTCCACTTGATACAAAGATCCTAACAAGTTTGCTCTCATGCCTTTCGCGGGTTCCATCGTCATCTTCACGCCGTTTTGAAGCACAAAAGCAGGAAAATGTGGTGAGGGTTCAGATGTCAGCCATAACCTAAAGTTGGGATGGACAGTATCATCGGTAAATTCTTCGCAGATCTTTTCTAAAGTTGGCATCCAAGATATACACAAATGACAGTTTTGCAAGCACACCCAAGTACCTTTGTCGCCTGCTTCTAAAATCGCATTTTCAGCGATAGGTCCTTGACCTTGACCTAAGGAAATCGCTTGCAACTTGTTTCCAAACCCCATTTCTTCAGCAAGTTTCAGAAGTTCTGTCATTGGAGCGGCGCCAGGAGTCAACACGAAAATTAGTGGTGTGAAGCATTTCGAATCGCCAAAACATTCCTTCATATTGAACGGTGGTGGTTCAATGAACTTTGTGCCCATTTCTTTTGAAATGAATTGCTGCACGCCAGGAACCACAACATCAGGTCTTAAACAGCGCAACACACATAACTTTCTAAACGATTCAACTTTGTCACCAAGGATTTGATTAACAACATCGGTTGGTGCATTCGAATCAATCACAGATTCCCATTTTCTTTGGTTGGCTTTAAAGTTCATTTTGAAATCATGAAACGCAGGTAATTCACACATCGCCAGAATATTGTTCCAAGATTTGTCACTCAACCAATCTTTAAATGGATTTGGTTCAGCTAAGTCCATCGACGTGCTACCTTGCAAGAAAAATCTCAACTCTGCAGAGTCCAACGATTTGTGGCCCAACATTATTTTTGTCGTCAACAAGAACGAAAACAGCAACTTATCTTTTTCAAACAAAGATCTGCACACATTTTTGTACAAAATATAAGTAAAACAGTCATTCAGATTCTTTAACCTATCGTCTAAATGTTTTGCTTTATCAGCTTGCTCGATCGAAGTTTCGTACAGTCCAATGTACCAATCCAAAGAATACTGATACATCGGATCAACCGACGCGAGATCTGCAATACAGAAAAACAATTGAGAAGCTTGGAAAGCAACAGGAATATAGCCTTGTCTTACTTTAGCGATACGGGTTTGTGTTAGTTCTGCAACTTTAACCTTTTCTTGAATAATATTGGATGTTTTTTTCGAATCACCTAACGTATCGATCAAAACTTCGTCGTCCAAAATATTTCCTTCCGCATTTTTCAATAGAAATAAAATCTTATCTTCGATTTCTTTTAACTGCCTTTGATTATCTGCATCTTCAACGATTAATTGCTGTCTTTGTAGTTCTAACTCTTTTTGTTCCATTGCCACCACTCTACCGAGCATTTGATCTTGTAATCCTTCAGCTGTAGCCATGAAGTTTAGTAAGTTTACTTTGACGCAAAGTTCTGGAGGATAATGCGGGTTTCGAAGTTTTGTGGTTATATACAATCTAAAATTTTTGTCGTACTCAATCGTTGAATCGCCAAGTCTTATAGTTGCAACACCACCCGCAACAATCACTTGTTTCAGTAAAATCGGCTCAAGGATAGGATCCAAAGATTCTGGAACATTTTCTAGTAACACTGGATTTCCGAACTGTATAGCGTTTTCAATAGTACGAACAAAGTTGCCTTGGTTCTGTTTCACGACTTTCAGAGAAGAATGCTCTTCCATCTTTTTCACCCATTTATTCGCTTGACCTTGCGGATCAATCATAAGTGGCCAACGGTTGCTTTTGAACAACATTATACCGTTTTCAATAGAAAAAGAATCGTTAGGTAATCTGTTTATAATCCACGAACGAATCTGAACAGGACTTCCAAGAGTTTCTTGCAGACTAAAACCTTCTGAACAAGTGATATTTTTCTGTTTTAACAATGAAGACCACTGCTTTATCGCGTCTTCTCTATAAGAAGAGATGAATGCTCCCATGTACGCAATCACACCTGCGGACAGAACGATGTCACCAGTGACGTTGTTGTAGGTTTGAGAGAGTTGTTTGCTCATCTCCGTCCACCTGGTTTTTTCACCACCTAGACCTTTAATCAACGCATCAGCACGTCGCAACTTCGCTTCACAATCCGTAACTTGTGTTTTCAAATCTTCTTTGTTCTTCTCTGCTGCTTTAAGCGCAGCTTCCAACTCAGCCACTTTGTCCATAACTTCTTTCAGCGCAGCTTGTTTCACTGCCAAAGTTTCTTGGGCACCTTTCAGTGTCGCTTCAGCTTCCTTCAAAGCAGCTCGCTTAGGTGCGACAGTTCTAGCAACTCTGTCGTATTTGACCATTGCATGCACCCATTTAGCCAAACCAGCTGCAGCCATAGAACCTTTCTTCGCCACAACATCTGGATCGAACTCAGGATCATCAGTAAAATTTTTTGCTTTTGCAATCACCGCAGGGTCCATGTTATCTCTGTCATACGTTTGTAATCGATGCAAAAATTTTGGGTCGTTCAGTAATTCTTTTGTTGCAGGGCCCCAAAAAGGATCAATCCTAGGGTCTCCGTCTTTCACTTTCTTGTCTGGAGCAACAAGAAGCATGATGCACAATGCTGCCATAGTCATTTTAATAGCGTTGGATGGTTTCTTCATAGCTTTCATTTCAGTTATGTCACTCTTATCAAGGTTTTTCAATGCTCTTTCTGCAGCTTCTAAAGCTGGAATAGCTTCAGCCAGATCAGCCTCGCAAGAATTTTTTAGTTCGGAAGCCTCTTTAGCTTGAATATTGCATTTTGCTGCTTCTGCTTCGACAATAACACTTTGTTCGTTTGCGACTTTTCTATCTTCGGTTATTTTTATCAACAACGCATCAGTCGCGATTGTAGCTTCTTTCAATTTAGGCTGTAAATCTTCAAGATAGACCTGCATTTCATTAACTTGATCAGCAGTTTCTAACAGTTTCGAAAGACCGTTATCATATCGAGCTTTTGCGTCAAAAACTTCTTGTCGCTGCACACTGAGTAGATTTTTGAATGTATTAATAAGTTCAAGGTAAGAAGTAGGAGTGACATAATAATGGCGACCCATCGCAGCTAGATATTTCTTCGAAAGTTCAACAACTCGAACTTGCATGTCAACACAAACATCCACTACTCCATTCTTAATATTCGCTTCCAAGTCTACCGAGGCAAGAAAGAAGTTCGCTACACTTCTCAAAGCTTCTTCGGGCCATTCTGTAAACCAGTCTATCGTGCAACAATTAACTAAAGAAGGAAACATTCTCAAACGAGTACGAAACGATTCACCGATAGGAGACAGACAAATTACTAAATGCAAATTTGTTCGAACTCTACCAACGAAGAAACTGTACACTTCTGATGGCATGCCAGGATTAACACCAGCCTCTTGACAAGGTTTCGACAATGCTTCCATCATCGCTCCCATTTCCTCGCTGTTAAATAAATTTGCAACTTCGCCGGTGTTCAGAATACCGTTGATATCTTCTAGAAAAGATTCTTTTACTATTTGCGTATCGTCAATCATGAATACCGTGGATTTATTTAGAACTCCTGCTTTATTCATCATATTTTTTATGTCTTCTCTCCATTCGTTCATTCCATAACTCTTTGTTATTTCGATTGTAAATAAACTGAAGTCTGCAATGTGAACAGCTAACGAAGTCAGAGACTTTCTTCCAGAGCCACCAACACCAACGAGCAACGCATTTCCGTACGGCTGGTTGATGATTCGTGAAATTCTTGCAATGTGCTCGATTGCGCTTTCGAAAAGAACAAGATTCATTGGTTTTGTTGTCATCTGATTGTAGTCTTCCAAATAATCGCCCATAACTTTGGACAGATCGTTGCGATTGACAAGTTCTATATATGGCTTAACTAGAGATTTTGGATCACTGAAATTACAAAAGATAAGATTTGCATGCTCACCACGAATTTTTAAATAATCCGTGTTGAATTGTTCTTTAACTGTTGTAGCAATTAAGTTTTTAAACCACGTTCTGTCTGGATCGTCAATCAAACGATCATGAAAAACACGTAAACACTCGTGAGCCCAGAGGCGAATAAAACTTTCTTTCTCTTTAACGTTATTCGCATCGCCCATTAAAACGCCTTGAAAAACTTTCGAAAGATCACGAAGATTAAACGTATAATGACTTTTCGCTGGAGTTGGCAATAAACTGGATGCAATTGTGTTGTACACATTGATAGTGGCTTGCACTGTAGATTGAGACAACTGTTTAACAGGAGCTGCAAATCCTTGTGACAATTTCCAATCTAAAATTGTGCTGAAAACTCTTGCGAGTGATTCATCACTGAAGTTAACGAAATTGATAAGATTGAAATGGCGTACATATCGCTGAGTTATTCTTGTGCGGCCTCCACCCGGTGGCCCCATAGCAGCACAGAACTGAATGTCAACCAACCTCCTAAACTCGTTTTCTTTTCGGTCATACCAACCTCGGTGATCCATCCATTGCCTCAAAATTTCGATCGGTGGCTGTGCTCCGTATTCTTCTTTCGCGGGCATGTTTAAGTCATCGACAAATACTATAGTGACCATTCCTAGTGGTGGACCGATCACCCCTTTGCGTCGCTTATCCAATTTCGAATCAATAAGATCTTGTGTTTGATTAGCACTGGTTTGTGCGGAAAAGTTGAGTGATATTGAATTAAAATTCGCAGGCATACCTTTGAGCAGTTTGTTTTTTATTGATACTGATTTTCCTGTACCTGTATCGCCTGTACAAATAATGTGAAAACCTTTTCTTAATAACTTTTCAATGAGCCACTCATTACGAATGGTATCAATCGTAGGTACCACGATAGAATTAAACGTAGCTTCTTTCGCTATTTTAAACGTCGGTTGTCCGTCCAGCCAATTAACCCACTTCGCTGTTTTTGCATCGAAGATATAGTCGTAGACAAGTCCTTCGCTAGGAATAGGAATACTAGATTTACGGTTACAGTCTGGAACGTAATCGGGGTTTTTAATTTTAAAATCAGTGTATTCTTCTGTAGTGTAAACTTCAGCCGTTTGCAGAGAACGAAGGTACGTATCAAACTTTTTTCTGCCTTCTCCATCCACGCACGCACCAACAGACCAAATCACAGCGAAAAAAAAGCAACCTTCGATGGCTTTATGCATATCGCTTGCACACCCTTCATCAAAATCCAGCATGCATTTCAACAGACGCGTTAATGAAAAAACTAATTCTTGCGGTGCCATCAAAGTAGGTTGACGACAGAATTTCGCCACAAAGTAACTGATAACAGGGAATATCCAATCAAACAATCCCGATAAGAAAGCTTCATGGTCCATAACAACTTGGGATAGTGTTTTAATCCATATGTTTCGAATCGGTGCCCAACCTATATTTCGTGTTTCACAAAATATCATTCCTACTCTCGATACAGTTGCAGGCGATGCTTGTTCCAAATCTTCAGCTTCAAAAAACATTGTCATTGGATCGCTCATCTTAATTATCTCACCTGAATTCAAGCAAAGTTTTTTATTATCATCGAGCACTGTATTCATATTTTCAATCCAAACAGCATCTACAGGCCCATCAAACATCATCCATTTGCGATCTGGTGATGTGTTTGTTGCACATTTTCTAAAAATAACAGCAAGAATGCCCTCAACAAATTCGTGAGTGTTTTCATCGAAAAGACCGTACAGTTGTTTCGAAGTAACAGATTTCGGATTGATTGTGTAAATTTGCACTTTTGCGAACATATCGGAACCATCATTATTTGCTTTCGTCATTGCTTTTGCTAAGTTGTGGATCGTCGCAGTTTTGCCAGAACACGTTTGACCGACAACCATGACTCCATGCCTCACCAAAACCATCTCATAAAGCTGTATAGTTTTACTTAAAAACTCCGGTTTGTTTTCTAAAAAGTAAACGTTTTCTGGCGCAACTTCCACACCTTCATCGCACGTGGCTTGCAAGCAATCAGTCAATACACCATAGTCCGATTTAGGCAAAACGACACCTGGAAATAAATCAGAAGTTATACCACGAAACAACGGTAAATCTTCCACTAAAAATTTAGCCAAATTAACATCATTAATAGATCGCAAAACAATTTTAGCTTCATCCCACTCAGGATCGTCTCCTAGTTGTTGCCGAAGATTGCCTGCAGCAACCAAAATAGAATTCACAGCACGCATTCCATAGTCGTAGTGTTTTTGAGACGACAATTGTTCTGAAGATAATTGCAATACACGTACTATTTTTTGTGCATTTTCTCTTGCTGCTTCGAAACCAAAACTATACAAACGAATTTCTCCAATCATTGCGTAATCTGGAACCATCATTGCGCAAGGTCGAAATAAAGCTTTCAAATTATCTGGTAGTTCTGCTCTGCCAGCATAGCCCGGATTCATTGTAATAAAAACGTTGCAGTTTTGATTAAGCTTCATATAAGTTCCTTCAAAATTAAACATTTCTTTGTTTTCACGTTTCGCTTGATTGATAATTAAAATCTGTTGAGCAATTACGGACAACACTTCGATGTTGATGCGGTTGAACTCGTCGAAGCAACACCATGAACCACACCCTGCGAGACCCTTAAAAAACTTAGCCATTGCCAGGTAATCAAGACCATCAGAGCAATTAAAAACGACACAGTGAATCGCGACTGCTTTACTTAAATCTTTCACAGTTTCTGTTTTGCCGGTACCAGCTGGGCCCTCCGGTGCACCTCCATACAGTAGATCCACCGCGCCAATCATAGTTCTGTAGCAACGATCGGTTAATGCAGTGATAACTAAACGCATCGTATTTCCTAGGTATTCGTATCCATACAAACACCTAGCATTTACAATACGCGCGACAAGTGTTTTCATTCCTTTCTTTACAGCTTGACCGTCTTTCCAAGAATCTTCCCAGTAATACCGCAATTGAGACATCCACTCAAAATCTGTCACTTCGGTTGTGTTCAAATCCACCATTTTTGCGACAACATCTCTGTTGTGGACATCGATTGTTGTTAATGCGCCTAATGTCTTACGTTGAAGCTTGTTTAGTTTGCCTCTAACTAAGTCGACCATTTCACGCAGTTGTCCATCAAGTTTATTGTTGCAATCAACAAGTGATGCACCACCACCAGCTTTCAACGCCGCCGTCACTTCTGTTGTCCAAAACACGGATGAAACGCCAAGAATGACTTGAGCAGGCCAGTTTAAAATCCACTTTCTTCTCGCAACTTTTGAGTATTCTTCCAACGAAGCAACAGTCAATGTCCGGATTGAGTCCCATTGGATCGACTCTAGTTCCAACAACCACTTTTCAACATTTCCTTTATTGGCACTACTTTCTGGATCAACTTTCTTGTCCATTACAACTTCTTCTCCTTCCGCAGATATCATCACACTAATCTTTACATCATCTTCGAACTTAACTTTGTTAATACCTTCAAAGCACTTTCCAAGATGAGCTTGCACAGCTCTTGGTTCTTTGGTTTGCGAAAGAATTTCAAGTAATTCGTCATTTGATAAAAAGAAAAAACGTGGAAAATAGAGTCTTTTCATTTCCAAATAATCGTTTAATCCTTTGGTTATTTCTTCCAACTTTTCATTTGCTTTTTTGAATTTTTGTTCTAACCTTTTATCAGAGTCGGCTTGGGTCATAAAATTCGAATCGAGATGTGTTTCTGAGAGGGTTTTTCTCCACAATGCATCAACGCCTTGAAATCTTCTAGCTTCAGTAGGTAATTGTCGAATAATGTCTTCTGAACTAAAAATCGGTTCTAAATACATCCAAGTACGTTGACACGCGATGAATGCATCAAGCATGCCTTGTGCATATTTTAATTTGAACTCCCAATCTTTGATGTCTTTTTCAATAGGTTTAATGAAAGGGGAACCTCTCATTGTTTGTGTTTTAACAATATGATCGTCTAACAATGTTATGATTTCATCTACTCCACCAACTATGAATGTGCCGCTTTCTTTATACGCTTTTACTTCAAACTCGATTGTTTCCCACTCTTTCATCATGGCATTCATATTTTTTTCCAAGTTGTATTCTTTTTCTGCTGCAATCGTGATTTCTTGAATCTTTTCGATATGAGTTGCGGCATCGAGGTCGAGAAGTCTTTGCATAGTTAGAGTCACCTCTGCGTCGTCAGGATCAATGTTTTCACCTAGCAGTTCACTGAGAGCTTCCCAATGTCTACGTTTTAAAGCCTTTGAAGCCAAAGATTGGATAACAGGCATATTTTTTCGAAATTCTGTCGTTTCTTCTCTCAATTTAGCTGCACAACTCGAAGCGCCAGTAAATTCTTCTTCAAGACTTTTTGACAATTTGTAAGACGTTTTCCACCATTCAGTCACCATTTCTTCTATTTTGTTACCTTCTAGTTCTTTAAAATCTCCATTCAGCCAGTCATTTTTTGAGTTGTGGAAGTCAGAAACCATATTCCATAGCTTGTAAAAAGGTCCAAGATCCTCCACACACTTGTCCAAAACAATGTAGTCTGTAGGAGCGAAACCGAAAACTTTTTCTCGCATATTGAAATCATCGCCTTTGTGTTTCGCATCGATAATGTTGTCCATCAAAGCGTTGATTTTTTCGACGAGTTTTTCTTTTTCGCTGTAATCCTCGAATTTCATTGCGCCTTTCACGTCTTTAGAGAGGTTTTCGATGACTTTTTCAAATTGCTCTTTTTGTAAAGATAATTTATCCATCATACGAACTTTGTCAGCTTCTAATGCGATTTCTACTTCTTTTCCTGAAAATTCGACTTTTGAAGGATATTCCAAAGTAGACCACGACAAACCCATGTCTTCTATTGTGATCGGGATATTAAATGTTTCGATCAACTTAATCGTTTTCCTCGTGTCAGCAACAGTTTTTTTCAAATCATTAACAGTGATTTTTGAAGAAACTATGAAATCACGCAAATCTGCTAACTGTTTTTCATTCGATGGTTTTACTGCAATGCGATCCAAAATGGCATTGTATTGTCCAATGATATCAATATTATGTTGTCGAACATCACTCGCAATAAGACGTGCTAAGCCATCTCTTAGTTCCCGTGCACGATTGTAAAGTGTTTCATTTACATTTATAGTGTTCACTTTCACCAAATCGAATGTTTCAAACTTAAAACTCGTTTCAGAGATATCTAGCATGGCGTCGTTCAGTTTTTTCAACTCTTTCGCATAATCTTCATAAGTCAGTGCCGATTCAGAACTTGTCATAAACTTATTCAAATAAACATTGACATCGTCTACCATCAACCAAGAAAACTCACTATAGATTTTTGATAGTTTAATTGGAGCTTTCATTGCTGTTTTAATACGGTTAGAAATTTTTTGTTTTGTTTTACGTATGATTGCATCCATATCTGCAAACAAAGGATCGCCAACTGCAATATTAAACAAATATCTCGATTCTATTACTAACAAGCTCATTGTTTCTTTATCGATTGATGTTATCGATTTCAATGTTGAAATCATTTTATCTATAAGCTGTAAAAAAGTTACTTGAATATCATCCAACGATGGTTCCAAGCAAACTTTCCCATTCACGAATATCAGTTCCACATGAAACAGTGGGTCTTTGCTGTACAAATTAAACTCTTTTTCTGTACGGCGCATGTTGAGTTTTTTCTTTAGTATCGGAGTACTCTCTTCTTCGATTAGCACACTTTCATCGAGTTCTGTACTATCTTCCGCAATACTACCCATATTTGATATATTTTCGATCAACACTTCTTTTTGTTGTTCTTCTTGTTGTTTAGACAACAACGCACTAGCTGTTTCTTCATACGACACAGTGTAACTTTTAACTAAATCTAGAAAAACGACTAAAGATTTTGACAAAATTTTGCGAAGAAACTCAGTCAACTGGAGGTCTAATACACGGAAAAGCTTGCACAGTGCTCCACCTTTGTAAACACTTAAGTTTGATTGAAAAAAGTCGAATACATCTTGAACACAATCCATAAACTGATCCATGAAAGCTCTACGAAAATCTTTTTGCAACATTTTAAAAGTGCTATCAACTTTATCGCTAAAAATTGATCTAAAATCTTTTAGTTGGCAAGGTCGGTTGAAATCTGTTTCTTTAAAATCAAAAAAGGAAAAGAATTGAAATGTTTGGTTCCATTTGTTATGAAGCCACCTATACACATTCAAGACTTCCCTCACAGCCGAGTAGTGTAAACTTTCGATTCTCGTTACTCGTTCAGAAAAAGAGTAATCAGGACACGATACTTTGCCATTTCTCGGTACCAATGGTTTTGGTGGTGGTGGCGGTAGTCGCAATTATTGGTAACGATCAATGATATCCGTATCCTTATAAGGACCACTTAGCTTTGACAACAAAACTGTTCTTTTCATAGTTCGGGTATAAAACTGAATAATATCTGCAGTAAGAATACGCAACAGTCTACCAAGTTTCGTATCTTGGTCTGGAAACGGAACAGACGCAGGTAAGCCATCGACAATGCTTTCATGAATTTTTCTTATGCTTTCCTTTCTAATAACACGAATCGCATCGTGTGGTTGCTTATCAACGAAAAAATCCAGCCGCATTATTTGCTTAGCTTCAAATCGAGCTTTTTCAGCAACTTCTCTTCGCTGTTTGAACTTGGAAACGTCTTCCTGGTTGAACTGCAAATTAAGTCTTCTAACATGTTTTATAATACCGTTTGGTATAAAATGAACTTCAAATTGTTTAATATTAGTGTCGTAGCTCAGAACTTTAACAGGTCGCCATATCCATTCTCCTAAATGAAAAAAAAGGAGTTTGGCCTCTCGAACCGGTTGCAAGCCACTCTTCAGGTGATTTATCCAACATTTCAAGTTCAATGTTGTCAAACATATCTAAAGGCAGCTTCGATTGGTCTATTTTTAGATAGTCAGGATCACGCATCAATTCTTCGGTGGTTAACACTCTTTTATAACCACTATCAGCCTTCACTTCTGAGTCAAACATTTCATCCAAATTCATAGCTAAATTTTTCTTTTCCAACTTATGTAATTCACCAGGGTAAAGCTTTATTGGAGGTGGTCGAGAACTTTTCAAAGTTCGACGCAAGTCCAACTTGCTTGTTTTTTTACTGTAACTTTTAACCATATTATTGTGATCTAAGGTGGTTGAGTCCAAAATCGATTTTTTTTCTTTATCTTTGGGCTTTATTTTTGTGGGTGATTTGGACATTTCGT
>Ga0138273_1027786_pt1 | contig 14066 bp, 1 predicted proteins | sample C_130709_M_mt_FD_106919 | JGI IMG/M metagenome (GOLD analysis project Ga0138273, IMG submission 106919) | Freshwater microbial communities from Lake Croche, Canada - C_130709_M_mt (Metagenome Metatranscriptome) | ecosystem: Environmental > Aquatic > Freshwater > Lake | place: Canada: Quebec... | reverse complement strand
CTCAACAAATCAACCACATTCTATCAAATTAACTAATGTAACGAACTTATATTATTCATATTAGTAGTGGTATCTATCTTCTTCTTCATTATAGTACCAGATTGAATCATATATCTTCATCTACACACATCATAATAATTTCTATCATAATTTACTACTTATACTCCAACTAACTTGAAATCAAACATTTCTAACTTATCATCATCTTATCTACTACTACTACAGTACTACTTCTACTACTACTACAGTACAACTTCTACTCCTACTATTACTACAACTACTCCTACTCCCACTACCCTACAACTACAACTCAAATCCTCCCTCTCATCCTCCTCTTCAACAGCGCTTTTCGTGTGTCTATTGAACATCCATAATCAATGCCACACCAGCTAATACCCACTTCCCAGCTGGTGCTTTTGTCTTTAATTGAGCACAAAATACATATGTTGGACCTCTAAATTCAGTTTTATATGTTGGACATACATAAAAGCCAGTAGAGATATCCAATTTATCAGCTGCTAAACCTTTCACATTAATTATTGGCATTTTACAAAACATTTCTTTTGGTCTAGATCTTTCTAATATACCACCTGTTATATCCCATCTTGCACCTTGTACATTTAATCCTATGATATATGCCCCATCTCTTGATAATCCTTCAACTTCTTCAACAGATAATTTCTTTGTAACATCAGTCCATGTTACTAATTTATCTAATTCCCATTGATTTTTTTGTGCTGTAACTTGACAAATTGCAGTAAGAAATGATTGAGGATTATATAATCCCGATAACCAAGTCACCCTTGGAATTTCTGTTGGATTATTTTGCCATTCTTCTAATTGAACTAATCTTAATAAGAAATCAGTTAACCATGATGATAATGGTCTTAATGATGGCCATGCACGCTTTTGCCATGTTGCTGGGATACGATCTAAATATAATGATGTTTTTAAATTTTCCATAGCATCACTCATTGTTAATTCACCAGCAAAACCAAGTTGTAATTCTTTTAATGATCTAATCATTTCAGTTATTAAAATATTCATTACATCCATTTCTTGCATAAAAACATTTTGATATGGACCAACTTCTTCTAAACTACGGGCAATATCTTCAACATCAAATTTCTTTTCACCAAATCTTTCTAAAATATCTGCTGTAACTTCAGCAGCTAATTCATCAGGTGTTTTTGCACCTTCACCTGAACTAACTTGACGATCTTGTAAATCTAATACTGTCATTAAAATACGATTTGATTGTGTTGTACGGAAATCAATTTCAGCATTAGGATGTAAACCAAATGCGATTGGTGTATCTTGTGTTAAAGCAAATTCTATGTGTTCTAAATATTTATCATATGTTGTTGAAGCTGGTGACATAAATGATAAAGATTTTTCTTCATCATTATATGGATACATTTCTGTTTCATCTAATAATTCATCTTTCATAAAAAAATCAAGATAAGTTGCACACATCTTACGATCAAAATCATTTACAATATGCCCTCCATACATTATTTCACCAAAAATATATCTTAAATCAGCCCATGGAATTTTACCACCACCAGAATTTTCCATATAATTTGCTAAAACAACAGCAGAATCACGTAGATCACCAACAGAAAATGGATACATCATATTATAACCCATTGGACCATATTGTTTTCTTTCTAACATAACAGCATGAAAATGACATAAACCAAATAAAATACTTTTCATTTTTGAATCACATTCTTCAAAAGATTCTTTATTTAATGATGCAAATGCTCTTTTAATATTTGCTTTTAATCCTGCTGGTGGTTCATTTGTAATTTTTATACAACGATTTAATAAACCAATTGGTATAGATGGTGCAGCATCAGATGATAAAAATAAACGAAATCTTTTATTGGATCCTTCTAATGCAAATTCATCTAATTTTTTTTCTAATTCAATTAACCAACGTGGCATTAAATGAACATTATTTAATACAACCCAATGTCCTTGTCTATGTGCCATTTCAAGATTACGCATAGCAATTACATCTTGTCCTTGTCCCATTGAAACATTATGATATGATTCACCAGGTACATAACCATATTTTGATGCTAAATTATCTAAATCACCCATAACATTTGCACCAGGTGATAAAATAAAATAAATTGGTACAGTTGGTGATGAATCTTCATAACAACTATCTAAAATTGCAACACTACTTAATGTTCCATCACAATCAGCATAAGCATTACCATCAGGTAAAACAACACGTATAAAATCTAATAAAGCTGTTGCAATGCGATCAGGACGTAAACATCTTACAACTAACATTTTTTGAAATGGTGTTCTATCTAAACCAGCCCAATCTAATGGTAACTTTTCACTTTCTGGAGTAATACAATTATACCATTCTCTAAATCTTGGTGATGCTTCAACTAAATCACCAGGAAATTTTTGAAATTCTTCTAAATCAGCTAATGCTAATGTACTATCCCATGCTGATTTTGGTAACCAATTCACAGGATTTGCTTCACCTTCTTTTCTTGGTCCTCGTAATAAAAATTGGAAATGTCCTTCATTTAAAAAATTATCTTCACCTAAATTTCCTCTTTTCATTAAATTGAATGTTAATTGTGCTAAAAAGATTAATTTATGTCTTACAAATAATCCACGACTCACCATTGTATACATTACAATACGTAAACTTGAACGTAAATTTGCTACACGATCTTGAATTTTTTCAGCTGGTATAGCTTTTGAAATTGATTTATAAAAATATGCAACAAAACTGTCCAATGAATATTGATACATATGTTCAATATTACATAGTTTTGTTAATAAGAAATATAACATTGCTCCTTCTGATGCAACAGGACGATAAATCTCACGTGCTAAATTAATTGCAACTTCAGTTTTCTTTCCTTCATCAACAGCTGCAGCAATCTCTTTTGCTGCTTTTTTAGTTGCTTCTAATCCTTCAATTAATGGAATATCACTTAAAATATCTTCAGGTGCATTAGCTAATCTTTCTAATAAATCATCTTCAAGTTGAACAAGTTGTATTTTATACTGTTGAAATGCTGCAGTTAATGCTTGTGCTTTTGCTTCTAATTCTGGTCTTTCTGCTCCTACAACTTTAGCTAATAATTGATCCTCTAAACCACGTTCTGTTGCAATAAAATTAATTAAAGTACATTGTGCTGCAATTTCTGGTTTATAATGTGGATTTGATAATTTTGTTTGTAAATATAATTGAAATTTATTATCATATTCCACTTCTTCACCACCAAATCTTAAATAAAAATTTCTACCTTTACGATAAATTGCACGTGATAAAACAGGATCCATTGTTGCATCAATATCTTCACTTAAATTTTCAATAATTATGACACGACCATTTGTAATAGCTTGTTCAACCTTACGTTGCCATCCTTTTTGATTTAATTGAAATACTTCTAAACCATTTCCTTCTTCTTTTTGTCTTAACCATTTTATTCCTTGTGTTTGGGGATCAATTAATAATGGCCATCTTTTACAATTTGTAATAATTGAACCATTTTCAATTGATATACGATCAGCTGGTAATCCTTCTGCTATCATCTTTGCATTTTTTCCTTCATTTGTTAAAATTGATAAAGGATCCACATTAGGTGTTATAGGAATTTGTTTTTCAATTAAATCAGGTGTCCATGTATCTCTCCATAAAAAATCACGATTTGCTTGATCAAATGAACCAGCATAAGAAACAAATCCAGCTGCAAGCATACAATCACCAATTAATGTTGTTGAAGCATTCTTTAGATTATCAATTTCTATACCCCATCTTTCATTCTCTGAAGATAACCCACCAACTAATCTTTCAGCTAAACCTAATCTTGCTTTACCTGCTGCTGCTTGACCTTCAACTATAGCTTTTTCATCTGTTGCTGCTTGAAATTGTTCACCAAGTGCTTTTAATTTAGCTTCTACAGCAGCAACAATAGCTTGTGCTGCAGCTAATGAAGCTTCTGCAGCTGCTTTTGATGCTCTTGCAGCTTCAAGTTGATCCATTAATGGTTTCACTTTAACATAAATACGATTAAATTTCACAATATTTACAACCCAATTACATAAATTAGCTGCAGCCATACTTTTACTTTCCATAAGCTTAGCATCAAATGATTCATTAGAAATAAAGGGTTCTAATCTACGTATATCATCTTCAGTCATATCTTCTCCACGATATTGTTGTAACTTTTGTTTAAATTGATCAACATTTGCCATCATTTTCTTAGCACGATCCCATTTGAAATTTTTATACTCTTTTTCAATTAAAATCAAACATGCTGAAGTAATTAAATCAACTCCAGATGGTGGATTCGCTAACGATTTCAATTCTGTTAACATACTCTTACTTAAACAATCCACAGCAGCAGCTGCAGCTTCCATTGCAGGTTTGGCTTCAGCTAATTCAGATTCTGCTTGTTTTTCGATTACAGCTGCTGCAGCTGATGCAACCGATGCTTTTTCTGCTTCTTTACTTGCTAAATCATTTTGAACATCTGCATCAGCACGTTGTACACCAATTTCAACAATCAAAGCATTTGTTGCCACTTGTTTTTCTGCAACAACTTCTAAACGATGTGTTAAATCAATTTGTAATTCTGCTACATCAGCTGCTGTCTTACGTAATGTTGATAACCCTACATCAAGACGATCAATCAATCTCATAACATCAGCTCTTTTAATATCAAGCATATATTTATAAAAACCAATTAATTCTAAATATGATTTGGGTGTCACATAATTATATCTTCCTTGTGTTTCATAATAACGTTTTGATAAATCTGTTACAGATAAATGCTCTTCTGCCATATGATTTGCTAAATTTATACGAATTTGATCATTAGGTAATTCAACTTCAGCAAGGAATTTTGAAGCAACAGAGATTAACGCTTCTCTTGGCCATGGATGAAAGAAATCAATTGCTGTATTCATAATTAATGCTGGAAATCTTCTTGCACGTACACGGAAAATATCACCAACAGGAGAAAAACATAAAACAACATGAAGATTTGAACGTACTCTTGATATCAAAAAAGCAAGCATAGCATCAGGTGTATCAGGAATACCATAAGATTTTGCTTCATTACGAAGATTACCAAGCATACCATCAATTTCATCTTTAGGAAATAAACCAGAAATCCATCCTGATGATAAAATTGCATTAATATAAATTAAGAAACGTTCATCAACAACTTGAGTATCTGTCATTAAAAATAATATTTGTATTCCTTTCACACCACTTAATTTAAACATATCTCTAAATGCTTCTAATAAATCATCAACTTTGAATGAACCTGTTACTTGTAATTGTTTTACTTCATAACCAACAATAAATGCAGCTAATCTTGATAATGATTGTTTACCAGAGCCACCAACACCGATTAACATTGCATTACCTGAAGGATTTGAGATGATTCTACTAATTCTAGTAATATGTTCAGCTGCTTGTTCAAATAATACCAGATCCATCATAGCATTTGATTCATTATATTCTTGTAATTTTGTATCAACAACTTTTTTTAATTGTTCCATATTTGTTATAGGTAAATATGATTTAATATTTGAATTAGCAAATGATGTATAAATATTTTGTTGACTTGATAAAATCTCATCAATTTGATTACCAAGATTTAATTGTTTTTTCATAATTTCACGTAATAATCCATTATATACATCTAATTCTGGTATCGTAAAAAAACGATCTGATATAACTCTTGCAAATTCATGTATCCATAATTTTACAACATCATTGAAATTATTATAATCACCATTTTTCATTAAACATATACCTTGAAAAATATTTGTTAATTCACGTAAACTCCAATTATAAGTAAATTTAACAGCTGATGGTAAAAATTTCTTTGAAACATCTTCGTATAATGATAATGAAGCATCTACAATTTTACTAACAGAATTTGTTATTTGATCAGGGAAACCTAAAACATGTCCTGCCATTAATGATTGAAAAATTGTTGTTAAATCTTGTTTTGATGGCATAAGACATGCAAATGTTGCAAAATGTCTTTGAGCTCTTTCACATATAGTAAATGAACCAGCTGTTGGATTCATTGCTGTTATATATTGAATATCTACTAATTCTTTTCTTAGACCTAAATCACCACGATCAAATATTGTACCATAAGACATATGTTGTGTTAATAATGCTATCGCATTTTGTGTACCATATACTTCAATATATGGTAAATTAAGATCATCAATAAAGAAAATTAATCTTTTTGATGCAGGTGGACCATAACGACGTCCTGATCTTTTATCAATTGGTAATTCTAATTCTTGTTGTAATCTTTTTGAATCAGTATAATAAGACATACTAACATTAGTTGTTAAAAATCCATCTGTATCTTTATCTAAACTATGAATATATTGATTAATTACAGATGTCTTGCCAGAACCTGATCCAACTAACATACAATGTCTACTTTTACGTGCTAACATATTCATTAAATATGTTAATCTTACAGTATCTGATGTTGATACAAATAATTGATTAAAATTTGTTTCTCCTGGACCACTGCCAATTGGAATGGGTTGATATTCAGGTACTTTAGATGACCATTCAACCCATTCATCTGTTTCAAATGACCATAAATATTCAAAACACATCTTATCTTTCGGAAATTTGGATCCATGAATTGATGAAAATACTTCATTGAAATTCTTCCTAAAATCACCTGCTTTATCTACAATCATAGGACCACCAAATGCCCACATAACAGCAAATACAAATAAATTTTCAATTACTTCAGCACCTTTTTTCTCATATGGTATATTTTCTAATAATCCTTCCATTAAATAAACAACAGTAGATACTTTATTTAATAAATACATTGGTGTACATTCTTTGAAACCTTTACGTACAGATTCATTAGTTGGATCAATATACTTATCAAAAAGACCAGGTAAAGTTGATTTCTCTATACCAGAAGGATCAGATCCAGCTAAGTCTCTTCTTCCTAACCAACTATCAACAAATGGTCTCCAACCTATATCAGTTTCATTAATATATAAAATTCCTGCACGTGATACAGTTGCTGGGGTTGCATTTTTTAATGAATTAATTTCAAATACCATTCTCATTGCTTCACTTAATGGAATACGTTCATTGGATACAAGTGTTAACACTTTATTATCATCCATTACAGTGTTCATTGATTCAATCCATACAGCATCGATATCACCATCTAATACTACCCATTTATATGATTGATGATCATGAAAACCTTGCTCTGCAATATTCTTTGCCATACCTCTCATAATTATAGATAAGACACCATCCTTCCAATCTTTGGACAAGGTCATATAGCCATATAATTCATCACCTGTCACAGCTTTCGGATTAACTGTTTCATAAATACATGTACGTTTTGATTTGTAAGCTAATTTTTCCATATCCCAATTATGAGTATTAACTAATGTTCTCCATATTGTTGTTTTACCACAACCTGTTGGACCTAATAACATAACAGAATGTCTTACATCTAATAATTCTTGAAATTGTAATACTTTTAATACAAATGCATCATCTACTTGTAATTTTTCTTCTTTTGTTACAATTTTAACAATTTTTTTTAATGAATCATTAACTTTTAATTGTGCTTCCATACCCATAAATAAATCAGAAATTAAACGTAAGAAAATTGGTGTATCCTGTGCTGGAATTTTTGGTGTATTAAAATCTCTTAATGCTCTCATTAATAATTCTTGTTCACTTTTTTCTGGTTCACTTCTTTTCATACCACCTGCAACACGTAATACAGATTTTACAGCACGTAATCCCCAATCATAATGTGCTTGTTTTGATAATAATTCTGAAGATAATTCATATAATGTTACAAATTTAATTGATAAAACTCTTGCTGATTGAAAACCTTCACTCATAAGCATATTTTCACATATTAATTTCAAATCAGGACGAATCATAGCACATGATCTAAATAATACTTTTAAATTTTCTGGTAATTCTGTACGACCTGCATAACCAGGATTCATAGTAATAAAAAATCCACATGTTGGTGTTAAAGTGATAACATCACCTTCAAAATGAAATCTGCCAACTGTTGTTGGTGGTAAACCAGGTGGTAAATGTTGATATTCTATATCACGATTACTAACAATAGCATATTTCTTAATACAATCTTGTACAGTTTTCACTTGTGTTGCTATAACCGATAATACTTCAATAGATATACGATTAAATTCATCAAAACATCCCCATGTTCCAGTTTGTGCTAAACCACGGAAAATATCAGCCATAGTTTGATAATTCATTTGATCTGAACAATTAAATACATAACATGGTAATGCTAATGCTCTGGCTAAATCTTTTGTTGTTTCAGTTTTACCTGTACCAGCTGGACCAGCAGGTGCACCACCCAAAAATAAACGTAAACCCATTGTTAATGTAACATAACATCTATCAGTTAATGGTGTTATAACTAAACGACCAGTATTACCTATCCATTCATAAAAATATTTCGTACGATAATCACATATACGAATTTCAGTATCTAATGTATTTTGTAACCAATAAAATCTTAATTGTTGTTGCCATAAAAAAGCTTCTAAACCTTCAACTTTCTCATCAATTAATTTTTGTATTACATCTCTTGCATGTACATCTAATGTAATTATTGTTATAATTTTAACACGATCACCTTTATTTAATTTACCTAAAACTAATTTAATTAATTCTTGTAATCTTACTTCTAATGAACCTAAATATCTTTTTACAGCATCTTCTTGACCACCTGATAAATCTTCTAAAGCTGTTTCAGATTCTTCTGTCCAATAAATTTGTGTATTTGTTACAACAACTTGAGCAGGATAACCGAATAACCATTCGTGACGTGGTTTTTCAACTTCCCATAAAGCTGCTGAACTATAACCACCACTCATTTCAAGTTTTAAAGTTGTTCTCATTGCTTCAGTTAAATTATTTAAATATCTTTCAACTTCACCTTCTAATGAAAAATGTTCACTTAATTTTAATCTTTCTTTATCTTTTGCTACCATTTCAAAAGCAACTTTAGTATTCACAACACCAGTTGTTTCATCTTTAACAAAAATTAATTCATCAAGTGAATCATAACAATCACCAAGATATTTCATAATTTTTGGTGGATTTGTACCATTTGCAAGCATATCTAATAAAGCCACATTTGATACGAAATAAAATCTTGGGAAAATTTTCTTTTTTTGATCAAGATATTCATTTAATGATTTTTGACATTGATCTAAACGTGCCATCATACTGGATAACACTTCTTGACGTCCCTCTACAAGACATACTTCAGTACAAATAGGAACATTAACAGCATCTTTCATTAATTCTTTAAATTCAGAATCAATTCCTTCAAATCTTTTTGTATCATCTGGTAATTGTGATCGAATATCCGCTGAAGCTAAGAAAATTGATTCTAATGCAGCCCATCCACGAGTCACACTTACCCATACTTTTAATACATCTTCCATAGAACCTAAAGTACCTTGCCATTGTAAAACACGATCTCTAAAGAAATCAACAAATTTACCCATCCCAATCATTGTTTGTAATTCTAATTGATGACTTTCTAAATTCTCTATAACTTCTTCACTTAATTTCACTAAAAACATATCAGTATCGTTATGTGGTAAATATTCTAAAGTCATAATACGCCAAACATTTTCAATATCACGTAATTTACGTTCAATTTTTAATTCTTTACTTGCTGTTTCAACAATCTCTTCAACATCTTCAGTATGTAAATGTAAATTTAATTTAACACAATCTTCAAATGTAAATTTAGGATCATTCGGATCAATAGATTTTACATTACATACTTTTGCTAAACTTTTCCAATGACGATCACGCATTGCTGGACTATGTAATTCATTAATTAATGGTAAGACAATTGACATACTCTTAATACTATCTTCAATTGAACGATAAACTAACCATCCTTTAACTACAGGAGTATCTGTACCCATTTTTCTTAAATTCTTTAATAAAATTTTATTCACATCTTCTAAATCATCTGTTTTAATATCATTCCATAATTGTTCATTCCAAGAATTATAAACATAAGCAAGTTGTGCTTTAACATCCCATACTTGTTTTAATAATCTTAATTCAGATTTTGTATCACCAATTTCATTATATTTTGATACTTGTAATTCAAATAATTCTTCAGAATCATTATAACGTTTTGCTTCAGCTTGTTTTGATCCTAATTCTTGAGAATGCCTATCTAATTCACGATAAGCTATGGATGGATCACCAGTGAAAGTAAATGGAGCATCTGTACGGAATTTATTACGAAATTCACGCATTGATAAAAAGAAATTTTCTAATTCCGTTTTTAAATTTTCAACTTCATTTAATTGCATAGGTAAAATTTCTTCTTTTTTACGATTTGTTTTCTTTACAACAGTATCCCATGCTAATGGTGCTTCATCTAAATAATCTTGAACAATTTTTCCACTAATTTTTTCTAATGTAAATAAATCTGTACCATGTGCTTTTAATATATTTAATGATTCTTGTAATGGTTTGAAAATTTCTTGTGTAGAATCATTAGCCTTACGTACATCTCTAATATCTTCCATAACTAATGTTAATGATGTTTTAAATTCAGGTTTAACTGGATCTACTTCTAAATCTAAGCCAACAGATACTTTTTTCATAAATTTATCTAATTCTGTTAATTTTTCATTAATAGTTAATTTTAAATGTTTAATAAATAAATCAATCCATTTTGATGTCCATGTTATTAATTGAGATTTTAATGGTTGTGCATTAATACGTAACCAACCAACATCTTGTGGTGATGGAAATTGTTGTATTGTATCACGTATTACTTCATATTTTGTTATTGCTATAGAAAATTTATCTAAATCAATTAATTTTTGTCCACTTGGTGTAATAATTTTTGCATCTTCTAAAAAGTTAATAAAAAATTCTTGTAAATTTGTTAACCATAAATAACTATATGACTCATATTTTATCTTTTCATCATAACATTCTTTTTCACTCTTCTCTAATGTCTCATTAATTGTTGCTAATAACATTTTCACATTAAGATCTGAATGAATTTCACGTAAATATGTTCCTTCATTATCTAATCTTTTAAATAATGTTGCAACATTAAAAAATGATCCAATCCAACTATTAACAAGATCTTTAACACCTTTACCATTTGATTCTTTTAAATCTGGTATAAATCTTACTTCATCTCTTCTTTCATCATCATTGATACGTACTGATACTAAATCAAGTTTCACTTCAATCATTGGTAATTTATCATCACGTTTAATACTATCTTTATCAATTTGATCATATAAATAATCTAATGAATTATATACCATCTTAGCTAAACCATCTACAACAACATTATTAATAAAATCAACATATGCTCTCCAATCATTGGATGCATTAGATACACGTAATACTTTATTTGTATCTTTTACCATATTATGAATATTTTTACCACCTTCTTTAATTTCACCGTATCTCTCTTTAACAAAATTTTTATGATCTTTTTCAAATTCATCTTTTGCTACTGGTTTATTTTTACGAATAATTAATGGCTTTGTATACTGTAATAGTTGTTCATTAACACCTTTTAAATTATTTTTCATAGTTCTCATAACTTCATTAACAACTTGTACTTGTTCCATACAATCAGCAATAAATTCTGTTATACCATTTGATTTCCAATTCATTGTTGATAATCCTTTTTCAATTGTTGCATCAAATTTATTTAAATATGGTAATGCAAGTGGTCTTTCAACAGGTAATAAAATATTTAATACATCATTATTCATATTCACAATCAAATCTAAATTACCTGTCCATGCACGAAATGTTTCAACTTGTTGATAAATATCTAATGCAGTTTCAGGTACATTTAATCCAAGTAATAAAAAATATTTAACTTCACGTAATAAACGAACTAAAGCTGGATCAAAATTAACTGATAATAATCTTGTTTCAGGATTACGTGTAACAAGTGGTAATTTTAATTTCGAATGAGAACTTTGTTCTACATCACGTCCCCATTCTTCAATTTTTTGTGATTCAAATTCTTGTAAAGATGCTTTTATTGTATGATAAACTTTAGATACTTCTTTAGCTTCTTCACGTTCTAATATAGATCGATCAAGTTGATTTAATTTTGCAAATGGTATTTCAATACGTTCCACTAATCCTCTACACCATGTTAAAGCACCAGCTATAGGTGGTAAATTCCATGCAATAGGACATTGATCACGATAATGTAAAAATAATTCTTGAACTGTCTTTAAATCTTGACCATAAGATTGCACTAAACCAATATATTTCTTCTCTAACTCATCTTGTATAATAGGACGTTCTAATAATCCTTCAAAACTATCTAATAATTTAAATCGTCCATAAACATTAGAACAATCATCAAATGCAAGAGAAACAACAGCACCAAGACGACGTTCTAACTCTTTAATTGAACATCTAAAATCATAGAAATCATCATCAAATGCTTTAGCACCAACATCCATAATATCATAAGGAACTGCTTTGAATTTAGCTACTGCATGATGGAAATCTTCATAAATTTGTTTAATTGAAGCTGTTAATGTTTTACCCTTTGTTCCACCTACTTCAATCTTAGCTAATTTACTAAATTGTACAATGGTTTGAGTTAAATCTAAGATATCATGACAACGTTCTAAGAATGAATCTAAACGCATAAATAAAGCATTATTCTGAATCTTCCATGGATTTGCAGGACATTCTGCATTTGCTGTTGTTTTATAATCAAAATATGTACTTTTAAATGCACCACATACATTTAATGTCATCTTTAACATTGCAACTGCTTGATTAGCTTCTTCAGATTCAATCATTGTAAAGATTTGTTCACCACTAACATATTTTGTTGCTTGTTTAATTAAACTATTACAGATTTCTCTCATTAATACAACTAATCTTGCAGGAATATTATAATGTTTAGAATTTTTCCATATTAATAAAATAATATGTAACATTGGTTTAAATAATTCTACTGTCTTTGGGAAATCATCTTCACCATTTAAATTTTGAAACCATACTTCTAATGTACGTAAATATTTTGTATTATCATTTGCTTCAGTTCTTGCTGTAAATACTTCACGACATAAACGTGCAAATGTGGTACAATACGTACTTTTCGATTGATCTAAAGCTCTTAATACACGTCGAATACGTGGTCCTTGTAATTGTTCAAATATACTATTTAAATTACTAGCTTTGTTTCTCCAAAATTCAATTTCAATATCTGGTGTTGGATGCATACCTTGTTTTAATTGTGATTCAGGATCTTGTTTTAATACAGAACGAATTTGTTTTGTCCACGTGATGATAGCACCTTCTAACAATGATATTCTGTTTTTACCAGAACTACTCTTTTCACTTAAATCTATAGGTGGCATTGGTAATCTTGTCTCACCTTTGATTTGTCCACATAGAATTGTTGTACTTGATAAGAAATTATGAAATCTATCCATAATTTCTCTTGTTGGTACTTCACCCCACTTCGCTTGATTCTGAGGATTAGAGAGCACAGGAAGGAATACTTCATTAGCTAGAAGCTCTAGATGTTCAAAAGGACTTGAACCTAATTCTAAGACAGCTAATTGTGTACTCATTTTATCTTTATTTAAAACACAGGGTTCTAATTTTAAAAATAAAAGAACTTTTCCTTTAGATATCTTTGATGGGATAACTGTATCAATCTTCATACTCTCAGGGACACTCAATGATCGCTGTTGATCATCATCGGCAAATTTCATAACAATTTCTTTAATTTCATCAGTAGCTAGCAATTTATCTAGTTTAGGACCAGCCAATTTGGGAAATCCTGCAGCGATTCTTGTTTTAATAATATCAAATCTTGCATCAACTTTAACACCATCATCACCCATTTTTATAATATCTTTGAATGAAAATTAATAACTACAAAGAATAAACGATAGATGGTATGATAGATTAGAATAAAATGTTGCAAAATAAATGTCTCCACAAATAACTT
>Ga0138273_1020926_pt1 | contig 16376 bp, 28 predicted proteins | sample C_130709_M_mt_FD_106919 | JGI IMG/M metagenome (GOLD analysis project Ga0138273, IMG submission 106919) | Freshwater microbial communities from Lake Croche, Canada - C_130709_M_mt (Metagenome Metatranscriptome) | ecosystem: Environmental > Aquatic > Freshwater > Lake | place: Canada: Quebec... | reverse complement strand
TCTCGTCTTCTTTTTTTTCTTCCCTTTCTTCTCTCCCAGAACTCAGGGGTTGGGCAGTCCAGCCCCTGCTCTGGGCATAGCGTTCGTACATGCGAGCCAGATCGCCGGCCCAGAGAGCCGCCTCGTCACCGCCTGCACCAGCACGAATTTCCAACATGACACTGCGCTCATCGCGGGGGTCTGAAGGAACCATCGCCAGGAGAAGTCTCTGGCGCAACCCCAACAATTCCTGTTCCAGATTGTCGATTTCTTCGGCGGCCATCTCCGCCAGTTCCTGTCCCGAAGGATCGTTTCGGTATTGCCGCAAAAGATCGCGTGCCTGGGTTTGCTCTGACTGCAATCGAAGCATTTTCTGATAATCAAGGACCATTGGTTCCAGTTTGGCCCGCTCCTTGGCGAGGGTTTGGAGCTGGCTGGGATTCGTCGCCAATGCCGGATCGGCGAGTTGACGCTCCAGGGCTTCAAAAGTGCGACAGGTCGTTTCCAGACGTTCGCTAAGCAGGGCTGAATCCATTGGTGGTCCGGGTCCAGTTACAAGAAAAAAGCCGGCTACCGCAGGGCAGCCGGCCAAAGCAAACAAACCTAAGGTCAGACGGAAGGAGGCGTCTTGGCGGCTGGTGAGGAAGCGTCAGCGCCACCCATGCCGTACTTACGCATGAAACGATCAACGCGGCCTTCGGTATCAAGGATCTTCTGGGTACCTGTGTAAAAAGGATGATTACCACTCCAGACATCCACATGGATCTCCGGCTTGGTAGAACCTGTGGTCATTACCACTTCACCATTACAGATGACCTTGGCATCTGGGTACCAGGTTGGATGGATGTCGGCCTTCGGCATGGCTCTGGTGAAAGGAAGGGAACAGGGGGAATTCAGCGCTTGGAGAATTGGGGAGCCTTGCGGGCTTTTTTGAGGCCGTACTTGCGGCGCTCCTTGGCCCGAGGGTCACGGCTGAGGTGGCCCTCAATCTTCAAGGGTTTGCGGTTATCGGGAGAAATATCGCAAAGGGCGCGAGCTGCGCCTTGCTTGATGGCATCAGCCTGACCGGTCAGACCACCACCCCTGACATTAACGAGGAGGTCGTACTGGGCTTCCAGACCAAGGGTCTGGAGGGGAGCCTTTACTGACGCAAGATATACAGGGTTGTAATTGAGATAGTTGTCGCCAGGGCGGCCATTAATGGTGACGCTACCGGTACCAGGAACGATACGGACCCGAGCAACGGCGGTTTTACGGCGTCCCGTTCCCCAGTACACAACGCGGTTGGAAGAACTGGTCATTGGGCTGACGCGGAAGGATTGAGGGCGAGGTTCTTGGGCTGCTGGGCGGCGTGGGGATGGTCAGCACCGCGATAAACCTTGAGCTTGCGGAAAATCTGTCTGCCAAGGGCATTGTGGGGCAACATTCCCTTGATGGCCTTTTCAACGATGCGCTCGGGCAGTCTGGCCTGAAGATGGGCAAAGGTCTCGGTCTTCATGCCACCGGGACGACCAGAATGGCGGCGATAAACCTTCTGCGTGGGCTTGTTACCGCTGACACGAACCTTGTCAGCGTTGATGATGACAACAAAATCACCTGTATCCACGTGGGGGGTGAAGGTGGGCTTGTTCTTGCCCCGCAGGACCTGGGCCACTTCACTGGCCAGGCGTCCGAGGGTTTGGTCAGCCGCATCGACCACAAACCATTGGCGGTCCAGGGAATCGGCAGAAGGTTGAGGGGTCTTGTTCATGGCGCCGGAATTGGCCCGTTTGGGCATCGGGAGAAGGCTTTGGAACGGGCCGTGAAACCCGTTGGCCAGAACCATGGGCCAGGCGGAGAAGCCGCCTACGGCTCATATCAATCTCTGACCTTAACTGATCACCAAGCCGATGCTGCTCGGTGGGTGTGCAGTATCAGTCAGGCTGGCATGGATTTGCCTTTAAGGCAGATTGGTCAGGTTGTCCTTTGGCCTTGGGGTGGCTTGAGGAAACAAACTCTCAGGTTTGAGAACGGTCTGACCGGTTGTCGGAGAATCAACCAGCTCCTGGGAGCCGAGAAAATACTTCGGTTGACTATCGTACCAGACCTCATGGGGGAAGATCGCTTCGGGATAACCAACCCTCAGGAGGCAGAGGCCCTCGGGAGGCGCGGCCTCAAGGACTTCATGGCGTGCTCGCCTGCGCCAACGGCTGGCGAAGGCATCCAAAGCAAGTGAACCCTCACCAACGGCAACAACCTGCCCAATCAATAAACGGACCATGCCATAAAGAAAGCCGGTTGCCTGAATTTCTGCTACCAGCAGTTCTCCCTGGCGAACAAGGCTCACATTCTCAACAGTTGTGCGGGAATGGGCTCGGTGACTTCCCGCCCGTTGAAACGCAGCAAAATCATGCTCGCCGACAATATCGGCAAGGGCATCAGCCATCAGGTTCTCGTCGAGTCGTACCTTGTGGCGATGCCAACTCCAAGGAGCTAGAAAAAGGTTTGGCAGGCGTCCATTATAAATCGTATAGCGATACCGACGATATTGTGCGCTGTAACAAGCATGCCATGTGCTGGAGACCTCCGCTGCAGCTCGGATGCGAATCGATTCGGGCAAGCGACCATTGAGGGCGGCAGGCCATCGATGGGGAGGGATTGGACCAGCGGAATCAAAATGGACGACTTGAGCAGCAGCATGGACACCCGCATCGGTCCTGCCAGCGGCGACAACGGAATTAACAAAACCAGGCTCTAGTTGAGACAAGGCTTGCTCTAATGCAGACTGCACCGAAGAAGCATTGGCTTGACGTTGCCAACCTGAAAATTGACTGCCGTCGTACTGAAGGCAGAGAGCGATGCGGCGAGGGTGATTCAGACCAACTCGATGATTGCCATCTCAGCGTTGTCGCCGCGACGGGGTACTGTACGAATAATCCTTGTGTAACCACCGCTTCGATCACCGTAGCGATCCAGGGCTTTAGCGAAGAGGGCGTGAACGAGTTGTTTGTCGTAGATATAGCCGATTGCCCTGCGCCTAGAGGCGAGACTACCTTCCTTAGCAAGGGTGATCATGCGTTCGGCTTCATCACGAAGCGCTTTGGCACGGGCCTTGGTGGTGGTCACACGACCTTCTCGAATTAATTGGGTCGTTAGACCCCTCAGCATGGCTTTGCGTTGATCGGCTGGGCGTCCCAGCAGGGGAACTCGGCACTGGTGGCGCATGAATTTAAAGGGGTGAGAGAGGGAAGGAGCGTTCAGGCCGTTGTGCGGCTTTGGGGAAGTGAGATGCCGATACGCTCAAGGGCTTCTATTACCTCATCGGCAGACTTCGAACCGAAGTTCTTGATCTCAAGCAGGTCTTCATAGCTGAAGCCCATCAAATCAGAAACAGAATTGACTTGGGCACGCTTGAGACAGTTGTAGGCCCTTACTGAAAGATTGAGTTCTTCCAATGGTATCTGGGCTTCAGCTGTTGTTTCAGGCTCCAGACCGGGGTCTTCAGTTGTTGTTAGGGTAGCAAGGGGCTGGAAAAGGGCTATCAACTGATTAGCAGCTTGAGCCATGGCATCGTCGGGTGTGATGCTGCCATTCGTTTCGATCTCGAGCCTCAACCTTTCACGTGCTGAACCACCTTCTCCAACGGCAGTCTCATCAACACTGTAGTTGACCCGGCGAATAGGCATAAAAACAGCGTCTATCTGAAGCAGATCGATAGCGCTGGTTTCTTCATTGTGGCGATCAACAGGTCGATAGCCAATGCCACGTTCAACATGGACTTCCATCTCAAGGGTATGGCCTTCAGCCACAGTGGCGATCGGTCGATCGGCATCAATTACTTGCACCTGGGAAGAGAACTGCAGATGGGAAGCAGTAACTGTGGCAGGTCCATTGACAACCAAGCGACCAATTTCTACCTCGCGACTCCGACTATTGACCGGGACTGACTTGCAATTGAGCAGGATGTCAAGGACGTCCTCCCTAACCCCAGGCACAGTGGCGTACTCGTGGTTAACACCGGCGATACGAACAGCGGTGATCGCACTGCCTTCAAGGCCACCGATCAAGATGCGCCGCAGTGAAGTGCCAAGGGTTGTGGCTTGGCCTTTGTCAAGGGGACCTATCAGGAAGACACCGATCTGGGAACGGTCGTCGGCAACCTGATGGTCAACACGATCGATCTGGTATTGCAACACGGTCTGAATGGCAGGGGTAATACAGAATCAGGTGTCAGACGCGACGTCGCTTGGGACGGCGGCAGCCATTGTGGGGCAGGGGAGTGACGTCCCTGATCAAGGTGATTTCCAGGCCGGCAACCTGAAGGGCACGAATGGCGGTTTCACGTCCGGAACCAGGTCCGCGAACCAAAACCTCAATCTGGCGCATTCCTTGTTCAAGGGCACGACGACCAGCTGCTTCCGCAGCGGTCTGAGCTGCAAACGGTGTGCCCTTACGGGCGCCCTTGAAGCCGCTTGCACCAGCTGAAGACCAACTGATCACCTCTCCCGCCGTATCAGTGATCGATACGATGGTGTTATTGAAGGTGCTTTGAATGTGGGCAACACCGTTTGGAACGTTGCGCTTGGCCTTTTTGGGGCCTGTTTTTTTGGCTGGCTTCGCCATGGCATTTGGCCTGCAGGGCAGGTGAGGATTCGGGAGAAAGGCTGCGGAAAAGAGGGACTGATGCGGGAGCTAAGCGGCCTACTTCTTCTTGCCGGCAACGGTTTTGCGAGCACCACGGCGGGTGCGTGCATTGGTACGGGTGCGCTGACCGCGTACAGGCAGCCCCATGCGATGGCGACGGCCACGCAAACAACCAATGTCTTGGAGTCTCTTAAGGGCCATGCCCTCCTCCCGACGGAGATCACCCTCCAAAGTGAAGGTCTCAGCAGCTCCGCGCAGCTTCTGCACATCAGCATCGCTGAGGTCCTTGACACGGATATCGGGACTGACGCCGGCTTTTGCCAGAATCTTTTTCGCCCGGGTCAGACCGATCCCGTAAACGTAGGTCAGGGAAATCTCGATCCGCTTGTCGCGGGGGATGTCAACACCGGCTATCCGTGCCACTGGCGAAAGAATTCAAAGGATTGGGGGAAGTTGCGTCACTCCTGAGGGATGTGACGGGGAGGCTTGGCAGCAGCTCAGCCTTGGCGCTGCTTGTGCTTGGGATTGGTGCAGATCACCATTACCCGACCGTGGCGACGGATGACGCGGCATTTGTCGCACATCCGCTTGACTGAGGCACGCACCTTCATGGCCTGCGAGACTCCGATTTCACAAACAAAAATGCTACCACATCAGCCCCCCACCAATCGTCTGATTTCGGCGGATACGCCTTCAACCGTTCCTGCGGCATCCACCGAGATCAGTAGTCCAAGCTGTTCGTAATGGTCAATCAGGGGCGCAGTCTGTTCACGATATACCGCAAGACGGTTGCGGATGACAGCTTCTGTGTCATCCGCACGACCACGGGAAAGCATTCGCTGAACCAGTGTTTCATCAGGTAGCTGCATCAGGATCACCAGTTCAATGGACTGGTTGAGCTGAAGTAGCAGGGCATCAAGTGCTGTGGCTTGACCAATATTTCGAGGAAATCCATCCAACAACCAACCCTGCGAATGGTCCTCAAGGCGATGTTGAACGATAGCAAGCACAAGTTCGTCACTGACCAGCTCGCCCCTAGACATGACCGCTTCTGCTTGCAGGCCGAGTTCGGTACCGGCAAGTACTTCGGCACGAAGCAGATCGCCCGTCGATAGATGCAGCAAACCCTTTTCTGAGGCCAAGCGCTGGGCTTGAGTACCCTTACCAGCCCCGGGTGGGCCGAGAAAAAGCAATCTTTGTTTCATTGTTGAATTTCCAAATCTGAAATAGTTTTAGTAAAAGGAAAATCTGTATCAACCTCTTACAATTCCTTCATATCTTTGGGAGATGACATATGTCTGAACTTGCTTTGCTGTATCGATGGCAACACCAACCAAAATCAAAAGTGACGTTGCACCGATGCCCTGGAAAGTTCGCACCTGAATGGCACCCTCAACCGCTGATGGGATGATAGCTACGGCGCCAAGGAAAAGCCCACCCAACAAGGTCAGGCGATTCCCGACATCATTGAGGTAAGTTGCTGTTGCTGATCCAGGACGTACCCCAGGTATGGCAACTCCATTTCGCTTGAGATTCGTGGCAATATCAAGGGGATTTACGGTGAGTGAGGCATAGAAGTAAGAAAAACCTAGAATTAAAGCAAAATAAACAATTGCATAAATCCAGGGCAAGCTGCTATTGGGGTTTAAATAGCCAGCCAGTCGAATCAGCAAAGGATTGGATGTAAAATTGGCTATTGTTAGCGGCAAAAATAACATCGCTGAAGCAAAAATAATAGGCATCACCCCTCCGGCATTAAGCTTGAGTGGTAAGTAGCTTTGCCTTGCTGCCAAAACTCCAGCTCCACCAACTTGACGTTTTGCACTAACGATCGGGAGCCTGCGATTTCCTTCTTGAACCAAGATGATTCCCACAATGGTAAGCAAGAAAATAAGCAATAAAATAAGAATTCCAGTTACAGTGCTACGGTCGCCACTTTGGGCTAATTGAATCGTTGAACCAAGTGCCCGAGGCAGGGTTGCAACAATGTTAAGAAAAATAACCAAGGAAGCACCTTGGCCAATGCCTCGCTCAGTTATCACCTCACTAATCCACATCACAACCATTGAACCCGTGACAAGGGCCAGGGTAGTTTGTACAACGAATAACCAATCAGGTAAACCCGGAAGGGCGTACTGACGTAGAATAAGAGCAAAGACCAGACTCTGAATCAATCCCCAACCAAGGGCTACAAATCGGGTAATTTGGGCTATACGACGGCGGCCAGCTTCGCCCTCATTTTTTTGAAGATCCTCTAGGCTTGGAATGGCAGCCGTCAGCAATTGGATAATGATCGAAGCATTAATAAATGGAAGAATACCCAGGCCAAAAATGCCGATGGTAGAGATACCGCCGCCTGTGAAGATGTCAAGAAAGCCTATAAGTTGACCACCACGAGCTAGAAACTGTTGAAAAGCGACCCGATCAATCCCAGGCACGGGGATGTACACTCCCAATCGAACCAGAAGTAAAAGACCGAGGGTGAGCAGAACCCTGTCCCGCAGACCTTTCGCCTGAATCAGCTGGGTGAAAATTTCAGTGGCGCCTGGATTGCGACCCCGACTGAGAACCATGGTGGTGAGGGGATGGGAGAGCAGATCTGATAGCTAAGCGGTAGGCCTAGGCCCTAAAGTTATCCCACGGTTACTTCACAAGAGCCCCCAGCAGCTTCAATCTTGGCCCGAGCGCCCGCGGTGAAAGCTGAGGCTTGCACAATGAGCTTGACTGTCAGATCTCCGTTGCCAAGCACCTTAAGGGGATACTTGGGACTTGTAATCAGACCATCTTTGACGAGGGAATCCATGGTTACTGTGGATCCTCCAGGTAGATCAGCCAGGTTGCCTACATTAATGACGGTGTAATAAACAGGATTCACAAGCTCGAAATGCTTGAGCTTGGGAATTCGACGATAAAGGGGCATTTGCCCACCCTCAAAACCTGGGCGCACAGAGCGACCAGAACGGGATTTCTGGCCTCTCATGCCAAAACCGCAACTGGCACCCTGGCCGGCAGCTATGCCCCGGCCCTTGCGCAATTTTCGGCGACGGGAACCTGGTTGGGACTTGAGAGTGTTTAGGGAGAAGGAGGATGTCATCGGGGGCTCCGACAAGGGGCTCAGGAGTAAATCTGTTCTAAAGAGATGCCACGTTCTTTGGCCGTCTCCTTGTGGGTGCGCAGGGCTCCAAGGGCTTCCATGGCGGCTCGGGCATTGTTCAGCGGCGTCTTGGATCCAAGTCGTTTGGCAAGAACGTTCTTGATCCCCGCCAGTTCAAGAACTGTGCGGATCGAACCACCGGCAATCACGCCCGTACCCGGCGCAGCCGGACGAATCAGGACACTCGCTGCGCCATCACGCCCTCGGCTTTCGGTAGGCACGGAGCTGGTTCGCGTGAGGGGAACCTTAACCAGATGCTTTTTGCCATCGGCAACACCCTTGCGGACGGCACCAATAACGTCGCCGGCCTTGCCGACCCCAACACCCACCTGACCACGTTCATTGCCAACGACAACGATGGCCCGAAAGCTCATCTTTTTGCCGCCCTTAACGGTTTTGGAGACTCGTCTGATCTGAACGACCCGCTCTTGCCATTCGGAATCGCGCTCTTGTCCGCCGCGGCGGTCACCGCCTCGGCGTTGGCCACGACGATCGCCACCGCCGCCTTTGCCCTCACCGCGGCCCTGGCCCCGGCGTTCCTGGCCTTCGGCACTAGGCACATCTGCGGCGTTAGGGATGTCGCCGGACTGAATTTGTTCGTTGGTTTCGGTCATGGTGAGCGGAGGAATCAGAACTGAAGGCCCGCTTCCCGGGCGGCATCGGCAAGGGCCTTGACCCTGCCGTGGTAGATGTTGCCGCCGCGATCGAAGACCACCTGATGGATGCCCTTGGCAAGGGCACGCTTGGCAACAAGCTGGCCCACAGCCACGGAGGCTTCACAAGTGGCACCGACCGCGAGGGTGGTGCGCAGATCCTTGTCGAGACTTGATGCCGAGCAAAGGGTGCTCTGGGCATCGTCGTCGATGACCTGGGCGTAGATGTGGTTGTTGGAGCGGAACACAGCAAGCCTGGGACGCTCTGATGTGCCTGAGAGATGGCGACGCAGACGGCGATGGCGCTTCTGGGTCTGCAGTTTTCGAGAGAGGGTGGACATTGGGATTCAGGGTATGAATGCTGGGGCCGAGCTCATTTCTTGCCGGTCTTACCCGCCTTGCGAAGAATTCGCTCACCTTCGTATTTGATGCCCTTGCCCTTGTAGGGCTCCGGCGGACGAATGGCGCGAACCTTGGCCGCCTCGTTGCCGACGAGTTCCTTATCCGCCCCGGAGACCAGAACAGTGGTGTTGTTTTCGACAGCAAAGGTGATGCCCTCAGGAGGCAACATCTCCACGGGGTGGCTGTAGCCAGCACTCACCACCAACTTTCGACCCTGAACCTGGGCGCGATAACCCACGCCAACAATTTCAAGTTTGCGGATGAAACCCTGGCTGACACCCTCGACCATGTTGGCCACAAGGGTACGACTTAGGCCGTGCCGTTCGCGGGAGCGACGGCTCGTATTGACTGGATTGACCTGAACAGTGGAGCCCTCCTGAACCACTATGACGCCAGCCGGAAGGGTGCGTCGCAGTTCGCCCTTGGGGCCCTTGACAGTGACGGCCAGACCGTCGATGCCAACGGAAACCTTGTCGGGAATTGGAATGGGGGCTTTGCCGATACGAGACATGGAACTGTTCTCCCTAAATCAAAAGACGTAGCAAAGCACTTCGCCGCCGACACCCTGCTTGCGGGCATCACGGTCACTCATCACCCCCCTCGATGTGGAGATGATTGCAACCCCAAGGCCGCCAAGCACCTTGGGCAGCTGGCGTGTGCTTTTGTAAATGCGCAGACCAGGCTTGCTGACTCGCTGCATGCGGCGAATGGTGGGCTGGCGATGTTTACCGCTGTACTTGAGTTCAAGCACAAGCTCTTTGCTCACACCCTCCCCTTCTTCGGAGATGTTGGCAATAAAGCCTTCCTGCTGAAGTACCTGGGCGATGCTGCGGCAGAGTCTGGAAGAGGGAACGCGGGTGTTCTCGTGGCGCTTCTCACTCGCATTGCGGATGCGGGTGAGCATGTCGGAAATCGGGTCGTGGTTTGCCATGGTCGTGTCCGGAAAAGGGCTCAGTTACTGCGGAACGGCATCCCCATTTCGCGGAGGAGGGCCCGGCCCTCATCGTCGTTACGGGCGCTGGTCACGATCGTTACGTCCATGCCCCGGATGGCGTCGATCTGGTCAAAGGAAATCTCTGGGAAGATGATCTGCTCGCGGATGCCTAAGGTGTAGTTACCTCGGCCATCGAAACTCTTTGGACTTACACCCCGAAAGTCACGAATACGGGGCAAAGCGAGGTGAATCAAACGCTCCAGGAAGGCATACATTCGTTCTCCCCGTAAGGTAACGGTGACACCGATGGGCATGCCCTGGCGAATCTTGAAACCCGCGATGGCCTTTTTGGCGCGGGTCACCACAACCTTCTGACCTGTAATGGTGGCCAGTTCAGTAATTGAGGCTTCCAAAGATTTGGCATTCTGGGCAGCTTCACCCAGACCCCGGTTGACGGTGATCTTGAGCACCTTGGGGACCTCGTGAACATTGGAGAGATCGAGATCCTTCAGCAACTTGGGCTGGATCGTCTCCCGGTAGCGCTGTTTCAGTGACATAGGGGGAAGGGATTGCGCTTCTGGACGTGGTCAGAAGGCGGACAGGCAAAGAAAGGGGAGGAAGGTTTGTTTCTGGTAGGGAACCGGAAGGGGGGCATTTGGCCCGGTATCAATCCAAAAGTTCGCCTGTCTTTTTGAGACGACGTTTTTTTGTGCCGTCCTTATCCACAACGATTTCAACGCGGCTAGCCACGTTCTTCGTAGTGGAATAAAGCATCACGTTGGAGGCATGAAGGGACGCTTCCTCGGTGAGTATGCGGCCAGATTCACCTTCTTGGGTAGGCTTAACATGGCGCGTGCGAAGGTTTACACCTTGCACAATAAGGCGATTTTCATAGGGTAGGGTACGCAAAACCTCTCCGGTCTTTCCTTTGTCCTTGCCGGTGATGACCTGGACGGTGTCACCTTTTTTGATGCGCATCTTGATGCGCACTGTAGGTTTGGCCCTAGGAGTTGTGGCAGCCATTTCAGATCACCTCCGGGGCAAGCGACACAATCTTGGTGAAATTGCGTTCACGCAGTTCACGGGCCACAGGTCCGAAAACTCGAGTGCCCTTGGGATTGTTGTCGTTAGCGAGAATGACCGCCGCGTTGTCGTCAAAACGAATCGAGTTACCGGTGTCGCGCCGCAGGGTTGCCCGGGTACGGACCACTACCGCCTTGACAACATCTGACTTTTTGACGCCCATGTTGGGCATGGCATCTTTGACCGCGGCGACAATGACGTCACCAACGTGGGCGTAACGACGGTTGGTACCCAGCACGCGAATGCACTGAATCCGTTTGGCGCCGCTGTTATCAGCAACGTTGAGAAAGGTTTCCTGTTGAATCATCGGGATGTCCTCCTCATGAAGCGGTGGTGGAGATCACCTCGGCCACCATCCAGCGCTTAGTGCGACTGAGGGGCCTGGTTTCAGTGATGCGGACCCGATCGCCGACGCGGCAATTGTTGTCTTCGTCGTGGGCCTTGTAGCGGGTGGTGCGGCTGACCGTTTTCAGATAGATGGGGTGGGGAAAGCGGTTTTCCACCGCTACAACCACCGTTTTGTCCATCTTGTCGCTGACGACGGTGCCGACCCTTTCCTTGAGTGCCATGGGAATGGAGGGGTTCAGGAGGCGGTGGAGCGCTGACGCTCCTGCTGCACCGTGAGCAGGTGAGCCAGCTTGATGCGGGCCTCCTTGAAGCGGTGCGGATGTTCCAGGCGGCGGGTGGCCCGCTGGAAGCGGAGATCGAAGAGTTGACGACGGACGCCGTCAATGCCTTCGTTGATCTGGGTATCGGTGAGGTTGCGCACCTCGGCAATCGTGGGGCGGGCCATGGTCAGGACTCCAGGGCGAGGGCAGGGGAAGCCGACAGATCAGCTGCGGGAATGGCCGCAACTTCGTCGCTTTCCTCGGCTTCCAGTTCGACCGGCTGGTCGGCAAGAGCGAGGAACTTGGTCTTGATGGGCAGCTTGTATTGCGCTAGCCGCATGGCCTCTTTGGCGATGGCTTCGGTGATTTCAGGACCACCCATCTCAAAGAGAATCCGACCAGGTTTGATGACCGCCACCCAGAATTCCGGGTTGCCCTTACCGGAACCCATGCGGGTTTCGGCGGCGCGCATGGTGACTGGCTTGTCCGGGAAGATCCGGATCCAGATCTTGCCGCCCCGCTTGACATAACGAGTCATGGCTCGCCGACTGGCTTCAATTTGGCGAGAAGTGATCCAGCCACATTCCTGGGCCTGGAGAGCAAATTCGCCAAAAGCGATGGTGTTACCGCGGGTTGCGATACCGCGCATGCGGCCTCGCTGTTGTTTGCGGAATTTGACGCGACGTGGACTCAGCATGGTTCAGCTTCCCTCACTCCTCATTGGAGCGATCTTCAAATTGTTGGGGCCGACGACTAGCGCGGCGCTTGGGGGCTCCTCCGGCGGGCAGCTGTTCTTGCTGACCTGGAAGGACCTCTCCTTTAAACACCCACACCTTGATGCCAAGAACGCCATAGGTGGTGGTGGCCACCTTGGTGGCGTAATCGATATCAGCCCGAAGAGTGTGCAGGGGAACTCGACCTTCGCGAGTCCATTCGGTCCGGGCGATTTCGGCGCCATTAAGACGGCCGCCCACCTGGATTTTGAGACCGAGCACTCCAGCGCGCTGGGCACGCTGCACAGCCATACGCATGACACGGCGGAAGGCAACACGCTTCTCGAGTTGCTGGGCGATGTACTCGGCCAGCAAGTAGGCATCGGCGTCAACCCTTTCAACCTCCACCACGTTGATTCGTACCTGGCGGGACGAATCTTTGAGGGTGGCCTGAATGCCAGTGCGTAGTTCTTCGATACCGCTGCCTTGGCGTCCTACTAGGACACCTGGACGTGCGGTCTTGAGTTCAACCTCAAGCTGGTCGGCCTTGCGGGCGATCAACACGTCGCTGATGCCGGCAGCTGCGTATTTTTTGTGGATGAACTTGCGAATCCTGTCATCCTCCTGAAGCAGGGTGGGATAGGTGCTGCTTGGGGCGTACCAGCGGGAGCGGTGTTCCTGGGTGATCCCCAGGCGCAGGCCGGTTGGATGGATTTTGTGTCCCATCGGTCGGTGTCCTCGGGGGTCAGGCGGAAGGAGCCGCCACAGCAATGCTGATGTGGCAGGTCTGTTTCTTGATGGCGTAGGCGCGGCCCTGGGCACGTGGACGGAAGCGCTTCAGGGAAGGCCCCATGTCGGCAATGGCCTGGCTGATGATCAAGGTGGAAGGGTCAAGACCCAGGTTGTGCTCGGCATTGGCTACCGCAGAACGCAGAACCTTGGTGATTGGTCCTGTGGAGCGGTAGGGCATGAACTCGAGCATGATCAGAGCATCGCGGTAGGTGCGTCCTCTGATCTGGTCGAGCACGCGCCGGACCTTGGAAACGGAACCGCGTATGTAGCGGCCGTGGGCTTGGGCAGTTGTGGTGTTGGCCATTGGATCAACGTCCTCCCTTCTTGTCCTTGGTGTGACCGCGGAAGGTGCGGGTCGGGGCGAATTCGCCCAGTTTGTGGCCCACCATCTGTTCGGTCACGTACACCGGAACATGGGCTTTGCCATTGTGAACGGCAATTGTGTGACCGATCATCATTGGCAGGATGGTGGATGCCCGTGACCAGGTTTTGATCACAGATTTGTCATCGTCGCTGTTCTGCTTCTCGACCTTGCGCAGCAGACTGTCGGCGACAAATGGTCCTTTTTTTAGTGAGCGTCCCATGGTGGATCAGGCGTAGAACGTAGCGAAGTAATTCATCATGCGTCCCGTCCACCACGGCTCCGCTTGGAGGTGCGGCGACGTTTACGGAGGACAAAGCGATTGCTCGGTTTGTTCCGTTTACGGGTTTTGTAACCAAGGGCAGGTTTGCCCCAAGGGGTCACGGGACCTGAACGTCCGATGGGAGCGCGACCTTCACCACCGCCATGGGGGTGATCGCAAGGGTTCATGACACTGCCTCGCACCTCAGGGCGACGTCCGAGCCAGCGCTTGCGGCCAGCCTTGCCAAGGCTGGTGTTGCGTTGTTCGGCGTTACCGACCTCGCCCAGGGTGGCGTAGCACTCCCGGCGAATGAGACGGACTTCCGTTGAAGGCAGCTTGAGAGCGACGTAGTCCCCTTCCTTGGCCACGACCTGGGCACTGGCCCCTGCTGTGCGAACCATTTGGCCACCACGACCTGCATATAGCTCTACGTTGTGGACGCTGGAGCCAAGCGGAATGGCGGAGAGGGGGAGAGCGTTGCCAACCTCAATAGGACTCTCGGGACCGGAGATGACGGTCTGGCCGACGGCAATGCGGGCGGGCGCCAGGATGTAGCGCTTTTCGCCATCGCTGTAGTACAGCAACGCCAGGCGGGCGTTGCGGTGGGGGTCATAATGAATGGCGGCGACACGGGCCAGAACGCCGTGCTTGTCGCGTCTGAAATCAACCAGTCGGTAGAGCTGTTTGTGACCGCCACCACGATGGCGGCAAGTGATCACGCCGCGATTGTTCCGACCCTTGCGGCGATGCTTGGCAACAACAAGGCCACGCTCGCGACCGCGACCCGTGATCTCGCTGAAATCGGTGACAACCAGGGTGCGGGTGCCTGGGCTGGTGGGTCTGTAGTTACGGATTGCCATGACGATTCAGACCCTCAGGACTCGGGGAACAACTGGATGGAGCTGCCATCGGCCAGACGCACAACAGCCTTTTTGACTTGTGCACGTTTGCCGGCGAAGCGACCCACACGCCGGGAACGACGGGGAGGATTCATGGTGCTGACCCCAATGACCTTGACGTCAAAAAGAGTCTCTACAGCAGCTTTGATGTCGGGCTTAGCCGCCCGATGATCCACCTCAAAGGTGTATTGGTTCAAGTCGAGGGCCCGGGTGGCCTTCTCTGTAATCAGGGGGCGACGGATCACATCCGCCAACCGACCGGTGAAACGTTCAGCCATCTCCGTAAACCTCCTGGATCTTGGCAAGTGCTTCTTCGTTCAACACAAGCTTGGATGCGTTGAGCAGGTCGAAGACATTGAGCTGGTCGGCTGCGATCAACTTGACCTTCTCAAGGTTGCGCACCGAAAGGCGCACTTCCTCAGAGGCTCCATCTATCACCAACAGGACCTTGGCATCAGCGGCGATGCCGAATCGCTGCAGGGCTGCTGTGATTTCACGGGTCTTGGGTGTATCCAGACCCTGGGCAAAACCCTTCACCACGGTGATGTCCGCAATACGGCTCATCAGGGCAGTGCGCAGGGCCAGGCGACGCTCCTTGCGATTCATCGCCAGGGTGTAAGAGCGGGGTTTGGGACCGAAAACGATCCCACCACCGGGACGAAGTGGGGTGCGGATGGAGCCCTGTCGGGCCCGGCCGGTGCCCTTCTGCTTGTAGGGCTTGCGTCCACCACCTGCCACTTCGGCGCGGGTGAGGGTGCTCGCAGTGCCTTGGCGGGCATTGGCGTGCTGGCGCACGACTGCGCGGTGCAGGAGGTCAGCGGCGGAAGTCTCCCGTGCGACCTTGAGGTCAAGGGAGACCTGGCCACTTTCCTTGCCTTGCCAATCACGAACTAAACAACTAGCCATGGTGATTCTCCTCAGGACGCCGCGTTGAAGCCCACCCGCTTGGCCGGGCGGATGTTGAGTAGGGCGCCCGGCTTGCCGGGAACGGAGCCCTTTACCACCAGCAGATTGTGCTCGGTATCCACCTTGAGGATGGTGAGTCCCCGGGTGGTGATCTGCTTGCCGCCGTAGCGACCGGCCATCCGTTTGCCGGGATAGACACGGCCCGGGGTGGTGCCGGCGCCGGTGGAACCTGGTTCGCGGTGGTTTTTGGAGCCGTGGCTCATCGGACCGCGGCTGAAACCATGGCGCTTTTGGTAACCAGAAAAACCACGGCCAATTGTGTCTCCACTGACATCAATTTTCTGGCCAGGCTCGAATGCTGACACGGTGATTGACCCACCCAATTCAAGACCATCAAGATTGGACACTCGGTACTCCCGCAAATGGCGCAGGAGGTCATTTCCAGAGCGTGCCAAGTGACCCTTGGCAGGCTTGTTGACAAGCTTGTCGCGGATTTCACCGAAACCGACCTGAACGGCGGAGTAACCGTCGATGGCGTCGTTCTTGATCTGGGTGATACGGCAGGGTCCAGCCTCAATGACGGTGACCGGGATGGACCTGCCTTCGTCGTCGAAGAATTGGGACATACCCAACTTCTTCCCGAGAATGCCGATGGACATGGGAACAGGGAACTAAGCCAGCTGAAAAGCCAAACCAATCCGATGTCGGAATGGCCGATAGGCAACCAAAGTTGCCTGAGGATGGCAGGGGTCTGATTTCGTGAGTCGCAGACAGCTCGGGATTGAATCCGGAGCTGGGGGCTAGTGAGCGAAGTCAGGGGGCTGGGACTTGCTGGGGGCGGGCTTTGGAATATCCAAAGTCATCCCTTTGCAGTTTCCCGACGGTTGGGTGTCGAAACACTTAACCGCACTGGCCTGGAGGAACGCCGCCACGGACGATCCTTGTGTTGCGACTGGAGGCCCGGCTAGCGGACGGGCACAGAACATCAGCACAAGAATCAAAAATAG